>Ga0156021_1155_pt2 | contig 42690 bp, 35 predicted proteins | sample RifCSPlowO2_02_FD_107675 | JGI IMG/M metagenome (GOLD analysis project Ga0156021, IMG submission 107675) | Betaproteobacteria bacterium RIFCSPLOWO2_02_FULL_64_12
GGATGTACATCAGAACTGCCGCCGAGCCTGAGTGGCCGTCTGTTCATCCCGTGGTCGGACGAGCCAGTAGCTCGTGCCTGCGGGCGGGCGGAGCGACAGCGGGTCCTTGAAAAGCTTGACGACGAGCGCGAAGGGCGGGACGAGCACGAAGTAGAAGGCCGTCAGCAGGACGCGAGCCTGGAAGTTCCCGATCGCGTGCGCGATGAGCTTCCAGCGCTCCCACCCCCGGCGGAGCCGCTCTTGGACCGACGAGCCGGCCATGCTTCGAGCCTACCGAAAGAGGGACCGGAAGAGTGACGTTGCGATGCTCCTCTCTCGCGCGAGAGCCAGGTTGAAGGAGAGGTGCCAGTGCCAGTTGAACCGCGCTGTGCTGCGGACCACGGCCCGCACGCCCTCGGCGGCGAACGCCCGCACGAGCAAGCCGGCCTCAGCGTCCGTACAGCGGCTCACGAGCTGGCCGCCAGTCGACCATCCTGATCTCCGGGCCGAGCCGTTCCTATCAGCGCCGCTCGTGGCTCTGCAGGACCTGGCGCCCGCCGTCCAGGATAGTGACGTGGGCGCCTATGTCGAGAAGCTTGGAGAACAACGCAGACCCGAAGTTGCGGGCAGCACCCATGACGAGAACAGTCATTTCCTGGTGAGTCTACTGTAAGATGATCCGAGGGCCATCCAACAAATCCCTCCAGCGGGCGCGCAGCCGACGCGGTCACGTCGCTCCAAAGTGGCGCCGATACCACGCGATCGTCCTCAAGATCGCTTCGTCCATCCCGACGGCCGGACGCCAACCAAGCCGTCGCCTAGCGTCGTCCGAGCCGGCGTGGGTGGTGGTAACCACGCTTCGCGTGGTGTTCAGCACGACCGGCACGAGGTCGGCTCGCCCCAGGAGCGCCAGAATGCGCCTGACCAGATCGAGAACCCGGGTCTGCTGATCATACGAGAAGTTGAAGACCGTACCCGAAACGGATGGATCGGCGGCCATGGCCTCCGCCACACGCAAGAACGCCATCGCCCCGTCCTCGACGTAAAGATAATCGCCCAGTGGGGTGCCGTCGGATCTGATCACGGGCGGCTCCCCTCTCAGGCCCGCGCGGATCGTGCCGGGAACGATGCGCGTGAAGTTTAGGTCGCCACCGCCGAAAAGATTGGCGCACCGCACTACCGCCATGGGCAGGCCATACGTATGCCAGTACGAGCGCGCGATCAACTCCGCCGCGCCCTTGGACGCTTCGTAGGGTGTCAGCCCGGCAAGAACTTCGCCTTCGACGCCGACCAGTCGCCCGGCGCGCTCCGAGGCCTTCTCGCTCGAGGCGATCAGCACCTGCTCGACTCGGCCGACGCGCCGGCACGCCTCCAGGACGTTCCAGGTCCCCTGTACGTTCGATTCGAGTGTCGCCACGGGAATTTCGCGGCCCGTTTCGACGATCGACTGCGCCGCCAAATGAAAGACCGTCCGGATACCGTACTCACCGACTACGCGCTCGAGCGGTGCGAGATCCCTCACGTCCCCTTGCACGACGACGACCTTCTCGGCGAGGCGCTCCCAAAAGAGCCGGCTCTCGGGCGTCGCACGGCGGACGAGCCCCACGACGCGGCTCTCACGCGCCAGCAAGGCTTCCACCAGCCAGGCCCCGAGAAAGCCGGCGCAGCCAGTGACCAGGACACTCCGTTCCCGCCAAAGGGGCGCTGCCGTCACCCGTCGCGCCCCGGCGGCGGCGGGAGCACCCTGAAGATCTCGGACGGGAACAGCGGTGAGTCAGCCGGTATAGCCGCGTCCTCGAACATGATCCGGAAACGCTTGACGCGCACCCTGTGACGGCGGCACAACTCGTCCACCCGTCGGCACCGCTCCGCGCTCAGCTTGACTGTCGAGACGATCAAGGTTGCACCCGGGTTCGACATGAGAATCCGCTCCAGTTGGCTCGCGCTATCGAACACGGAGAATCCAAGCAGCTGACGCCCATGCTTGTCCGGGTCATCGTCAATGAAGCCGAGCACCCTCCACTGCAGGTCTCTATTCACCGCGATCTCGCGCGCGAGCAGCACTCCCGCCTGTCCGGCGCCGTAGATCAACACCGGTTCGCCCGTCTGCGCGTGTCCGCGGAAGTAGTCGTCCAGCAGTCGGAAAGACAGTCGAGCTCCACAGACGAACAAGATCGAGAGCACCAGATCGATCACGAAAAGCGTTCGCGAGTATCCGATAAACCGGAATACACCGACGAGCACGAGAATCGCGCCGACTGACCCGAGTGCGACGCCCTTCACATACGTTCGCACATCACGGATGCTCGCCTGGCGCCAGATCCCACGGTAGACGCCGAGCACCCAGAATGCGCCGACCTTCGTCACCGCGACGATCGGCAGAGAGAACACGAACAAGGACAGGTTCGAGCCAGTCAGCGTCTGCTCAAACCGTATCAGGTATGACAGGTAATAGGCGAAACCGAAGAGGAGGAAGTCGAGGAGCATTTCGAACAGCATCCGCCGCGACGTGATATTCACCCAGAGCGGTGTCGCAGTCGGATCCGCTTGCCTCACTTCGCCGACTGGACGGATCTTGAGGTCTCCGAGGTAAATCGCGCCGATGCCAAGCGGCACCAGCACCACCGGGAGCAGGGTGAGGGCCAGCGCATTGGGAAGCCGGTCGAGGATGATCGCGGCCACACCACCGATCGCGGCCAGGGACACGAGCAGCGCTACGGCGCGATCCTCGGACAGCCCGAGCACCACGAGGCGATGGGACGAGTGGTCCCGCCCGCCCTGCGAGATCGGCCGTCCCTCGCGCAGCCGCGCGATGGTGACCAGCATCATGTCAGCGATTGGAATCAGTAGTACCAGCACAGGAACGAAGACCACGGAGAACAGCTGCGACGAGTGCCCTCTGACCTCGAGGGTGACCACCGCGAGCACGAAGCCGATGAAAAGGCTGCCGCAGTCACCCATGAAGATCGACGCCGGGTGGCGGTTGAACAGGAGGAACCCGAACGTCGCCCCGGCCAGTATGGCGAGAAACGGCACGAACACGGACTCGGTGGTCAATAGCGGCGCGAGCAGGAACACACAGGCTACGAACGCAACACCCGCGGACAAACCGTCCATGTTGTCCAGGAGGTTGAAGGCATTGGTTATCGCGACGATCCATATGAACGAGAGGAGGAGGTTGACCGTGGCGAACGGCGTGAAATGGAGAACGGAGCCGAACATGACCACGACGGCCGCTGCTACGAGCTGGCCGAGCAGCTTGGTCGTCGGCGCGACCGGCCAGATGTCATCGAAGAGACCCAGCAGGAACAGGATGCTGGCCGGGCCGACGACGATCCAGATTCGAGGCGCCGAGTCGATGAACCACGGCAGCGCGAGGACGACCGCCAGCCACATGGCGACGCCGCCGAGCAACGGCGTGGACGTCGAATGCCATCGATCCGGCCGCGGTGCCGCGACGATTCCCAACCGCCGCGCGACCCCTCGCAGCCCGTAGGCGGACCCGGCGGAGAGCCCGGCGGCTACCAGTGCCGGTAGGAATACGGAGCCAATCACCCACACGACCTCATGTCCTCGATGATGCGCTTGAGCATCTCGGTGAGCGGCATAGAGGGACGATACCCGAGGAAGTCGCCGAGCCGGCTAACGTCCGGGACTCGGCGCTGCATGTCCTCGAACCCGGCCTCATACGCCTCAGCATATGGGATGAGGACGATCTCCGAGGAGCTATTTGTCAGGAGGCGGATGTTTGTCGCCAGTTCGCCGATCGAGGTCTCCTCCGTCCCCCCCACATTGAAAATCCGGCCGGGAGCGTCCCGGTGCGTCGCGAGGTCCGCGAGGACTCTGACGACGTCCCCCACCCACGTGAAGCAGCGTGCCTGCGAGCCGTCGCCGAACACGGTCATCGCCTCGCCGGCAAGCGCCTGTCGCACCAGCGTCGGCACGACCATCCCATAGGCCCCTGTCTGTCGTGGACCGATCGTGTTGAATAGCCGCGTGATCACCACGGGCAAGCTGCGCTCGCGGCCGTAGGCGAATCCCAGGAACTCATCGATCGCCTTCGAGCACGCATAGCTCCAGCGGCTCTTGGCCGTCGGCCCGAGCACGAGGTCATCGTCCTCGCGGAACGGCGTGCGCTCCGTCTTCCCATAGACTTCGGAGGTCGATGTCAGTACGACCCGCTGGCCTCTTTGGCTCGCGACTTCCAGGACCACCTCCGTGCCCAGGAGGTTGGTCTGGAGCGTATGGATGGGACGCTCGATGATCAGCCGTACACCCACTGCGGCCGCGAGATGAAAGACGACGTCCACATCGTCCATGACTCGTGCGACCGTGGGGCGGTCCGTCACCGACCCGACGATCAGCCGAAACGCCTCGGACCCCGCGAGGTGCGCGAGGTTGTCCGCCGAGCCGGTCGATAGGTCGTCGATCGCCACGACCGACCAGCCGCACCGCACGAGGTGTTCGGCCAGATGCGATCCGATGAACCCCGCGCCTCCGGTCACCAGCGCTCGCATGTCACCTCCGGGCAAGCCGTCCGATCAGTCGGGTGAGGGGGTAGCCGAAAAAGGGCAAAGGATCGTCCCACGCCAGTGTGTCTAGCCGCACCGTCCGGCGGTCCAGGCTCAGCAGGCTCCGAAGTATCTTCCCTTTCTCGCGCCCGCGAATGAGATGCAAGAGGTCGCCGTACTCCGAAATCCCGAGCAGACCGACCTCGTAGGATCGCACCGGCTCGACGTCCCCCTCCGTCGCGAGGCGGTAGAGGAGCAGGGGAAAGTCGACTCCGGCGGCGATCGCCAGGGGCAGGGAGCCCCAGAACCGGGGGTTGATCTCCAGGAACTTCGTCACGCCGTCCCGGAGGTCGACCTTGAACTCGACCATCGCCACACCGATCCAGCGAAGCGCTTTCAGCAGGCGAACGGCCGTCTCCGCCAACTCCGGCTCCTCTACAGACACGCGACACGTGCTTGGGCCGCCCGAGAGCGGGAACTCTCGGATCCGACGATGAACGAATACCGCGCGAAGCTCTGACTCGCTGTTGAAAAGCGCCGAGACGCCGAGGCCGGGCCCGGAGCGCGGAAGGCACTCCTGCACGATCGGCCTGGGGAACCGGCGATGGACATCCAGGTAGGCGCGTGGCAGCTCCTCCGGAGTCGCGACGTAGCGGATACCGCGCGAGCCGAGGCTCCGCCGAGGCTTTACCAGCACCGGAAAACGGAGCTGCCCGGACACTCCGTCGAGATCCTCGGGACCACCCGGCACGACCGTCGCCGGGCACGGCACGCCCAGGACCGTTGCCAGTTCGAACGTCGACGCCTTGTCGCGCGCGAGCAGGAACGCCTCCTGCCCGACGAACGGGAGAGCCACGCTGGCTGGCAGTCGGTGGCGGCAGTGCAGGACCACCTCGAGCGTGTCGTCGTCCAGCGGCATGCAAACGCGATACCCGCCTTGTTCCAGATGCCCAGCGAGCCAGACAGCGAACTTGTCTGGCGACGTGCTGGGCGATGGGTAGCGGGCCCTGCCGCCGCAGTAGCGCGACAGTGCCGCGAAAGGGATCGGTCCCGTGTCGCCCACTACCACGCGGATGCCCGCCCGGCCAAGCGATCGCACCACGGCCAGCGCCTTCCGTCTCCAGCCATCGGTGACGAAGACCGGCCCCACCGTCCTACCCCTCGCCGCCGGATGTCGTGAAACGTCTCCGCCAGGCGCCGACCCGTCGCCGGAGGCGGTTGTTCAGCGCCGCCCGCAAGGCCAGGGGCGTACGCCGGCCGACGATCTCGGCGCCACGCAGCGCGGCGAAAAGACCGCTGGGTCCGTCGAACTCCTCGACAATGACGAACGCATTTCCGATCTCGAATGGCGTGTGGGCGTCGCTTCCGGCACCCAGCAGCAGCCCGTGCCGCTCCCCGAAAGCGCGGGCCAGGCGATTGGCCTCGTCGGTGAGGTTCCGAGAGTTGAAGGCTTCCACGACGTCGAGCCGCTCCAGGACGTCGGGCGCGGAAAAGGTCGCCATCGCCGTCCGTGAAAGCCCGCGGCGCCCGAACGGGTGTGGCAGATACGACACCCCGCCCTGCCGCCGGATCTCGTCGAGCGTCTCTGCGGGCGACAAGCCTTCCGGGATGGCCTCGCGCAGGAACAATCCAATGATGTCGCCGCCCGTCGAGCGGATCTCCTCCCCCACGATCACCCGGAACGGCGCCATTTCCCGCAACACGAGCGCACCGCGGATCTCGTGATGATCCGTGACCGCAACGCACCCTATTCCGGCGGCAGCGTAGCGCCGCACCATTTCGTCCGGCGAGGTGATCGCATCGTAGGAGAAGTACGTGTGCGAGTGGAGGTCGATGCGGATCTTCATCCGATCATGCCGCGTCGCTCGAGCGAAGTTGCGACGTCACACAGCCTGGCGAACGCGAACTCCGCCAACAGTCGCCGCAGCCGGCCCTCGGTGCGCCGGAGGTTGTAGTAGTGGGTTGCCCGGATCCGCCACGGTAGGGGCGGCTTCGGATGCTCCGGATCGAGCTCCCACGGATGGACGTAGAAAATCGCCGGCCACCCGCTTCGGTTCACACGTCTCATCGCCCAGCACGTCAGCCAGTAGGGGTAGATTCTGAAATACGCGCCACCGCAGGCTGGCAGCCGTTGACCCAGAATCGCCACCGTCGACACCGGAAGCTCCACCAGACTCCCTCCCCGTTCACCGTGGTGGCGCCAGGGCGTCGGCGGCGCGTCTTTGATGCCGTACCGGTAGTTGCGGACGGGAAAGATGCTCGAGTCGTAGCGCACGCCAGCTTCGGCCAGCACGTCGAGGGCCCACAGCGAGCGCCGCGTGACGGAGAAGAACGCCGCGCGGTGACTGATCACCGGCGAACCGCTCAGGCGTTCCAGCACCTCGAGCGAGTGCAGCAGCTCCCGCCGGAACTCCTCCGGTGTCTGCTCGTAGACGAAGCGGTGGGAATCGCCATGAGTCCCGATCTCGTGCCCACGCCTGGCGATCTCCCGAATCACGTCGGCGTGCTGCTCGGCGGCCTGCCCGAGGACGAAGAACGTCGCGCGAGCGCCCGCGCGCTCCAAGAGGGTCAGGATCCGCTCGCAGCCGATCCACAGGCGGCACTCGAACTCCGGCCAGCGCACCCGGTCGTACTCGAGGCCCTGATACCAGTCCTCCAGGTCGACGGTGAGCGCGTTGGGCGTGGACGTATCAGTCACGAACCAGCGTTCGGTACAGGGTGCGCATGTTTCGTTCCAGGGTTGCTACGTCGAAGGCCGGGAAGACGAACTTCCGTCCCCTCGCACCGAGCTGTCTGCGGAGCTCGGCGTCGTTCACGAGTCTGAGCAGCGCCGTCGCCAGCGACCCGGGATCGCCAGCGGGGACGAGCAGACCGGTCACCCCGTCCTCCACGATGTCCGGAACGCCACCGACCCCTGTGGCGACAACCGGTACGCCCGCGCTTATGCCCTCGAGCAGGCACGCCGGCGTGCCCTCGCTCGCGGAGCTCAGGGCGACCACGTCGAGATCAGCGTACACTCGGGCCAGGTCGTACCTCCACCCCAGGAACGAGACGTGTGAGGCGATGCCGAGTTCCCGCGCTTGCCGTTCGAGCGCCCGACGCTCGCCCCCGTCACCCACCACGACGAACCGAACGATCCTCGCCGTCGAGCTGAGGACGCGCCGCGCAGCGGTCAGGAAGTCGTCGAGCCGCTTGATCGGCACGAGCCGCCCGATCGCCCCGATCAACAGCGCATCGGCCGACAGCCCCAGCTCCCTCCGCAGCTCTCCTCGAACCCGCTCGGCCGACAGCAGAGGTCTGAGGTCGAGTCCGATCCTCACGACGTGGACCCGCTCAGGCGGTGCGATCGCCAGCTCGATCAGCTCCTCCCGCTGGCGCTCGCTGATCGCGATCACCGCGTGCGCAAGTCTCTGGCCGACGAAGCGGTCCGCCGACAGAACGACCTTGGCTGTCAGCCCGGTGAAATGACCGCGAAACGGCGTCCCGTGAAACGTCACCACTGTGGCCGGCACGCCAGCCAAGCGTGCCGCCATCGCGCCGAGGATCCGGTCCTTGAAGGTGTGGCAATGGACGATGTCCGGCCTGTGCACACGGCACAGCCGGTACAGGTTCACGAAGGCGCGGAGATCGGCGATGCGGCCCGCCTCGTTGCGGAGTCCGGGCACCGGGATGACCGGGACGCCGCGCTGCGTCGCCAGCCAGGTCATGTCGCCCTCCTCCCGGTTGACTGCGCCGGCAGCCAGGAGGGACGTGAAATCGGCATCCTGAAGCCGCTCGGTCAGGAAGACCGCGTGCTGCGCAGGACCGCCGACGTTGAGGCGCGTGAGCACGCGCAGGATCCGCGTCACGCCGTGACCCTCGCGCCCGTCCGTGCGCTGCCCGCCCGGAGCGCTCGAAGCCAGACCTCGAAGTTCAGCAGAGCAAACAGCCGCGCCGAGTGGTCGCGCTGACCTCGCAGGTGCTCGCTGCAGAGCCGGCGAACCAGCGCCGCGTTGAGGTGCTCACGCAGGAGGGGGGCCGGACCGAGCAGCAGGTCGCTCACGTATTCGCGCAGCGGTCCCCTGAACCACGCTGCCAGCGGCGCCCCGAATCCGTGCTTCGGTCGTTGCAGGATCGGCGGGGGCAGGAGGTCGGCGAATGCCCGCTTCAGGATCCGCTTCAGCTGTCCGCCCCGCGTCAGATAGGCGGGCGGCAACGTCCCCACAAACTCAATCAACGCCGGATCGAGAAATGGGCATCGCGCCTCGAGCGAGTTCGCCATCGTCGTGCGGTCCAGCTTCACCAGCAGGTCGCCAGGCAGGTAGGTGCTGAAATTGAGATGCAGCAGGCGGTGCAGGCTCTCGCCTCCACGGCTCGCGTCAAAGACAGCCTCGAATCCCCGGAGCGCGTGGCTCACGTCCGCGCCGTCCATCAGCTCCCGCAGCTCCTCCAGCGGAAAGATGGCTTGCCACCTGAGGTAGGACCAGGGCAGGTCCGTACCGAGGGAGTCCAGGAAGCGTCTGGCGCGCGTCGTCCAGTGATAGTGCCCGTTGCCCGCCGGCATCCAGCGTGCGAGCGGCGCCACCGCCCGCCGGACGAGCATCGGCAGCCGCTCGGCCAGCAGTGCCGCCCGGAAGCGCTCGTAGCCGGCAAACACCTCGTCACCACCGTCACCAGTCAGCACCACCTTGACGTCCCGTGCGGCCAGGCGCGAGACGATGAACGTCGGAATAGCCGACGAGTCGCCGTATGGCTGGTCGTGGGCCCCGAGGAGCGCCTCCAGGTCGGCGACCGAGTCGGCCCCGACCACCAGCTCGCTGTGGCGCGTCCCGAAGTGGTCAGCCACCGTCCGGGCGGCTGCCGACTCGTCGAACGCCGGGTCCCCAGCGAATCCGATGCTGAACGTGCGGACCGGGCCAGCGCTGAGGCGGCTCATCACGCCGACGACGATCGACGAGTCGATTCCCCCCGACAGGAATGCGCCGAGGGGCACGTCGCTCACCAGCCGTTTCTCGACCGCTTGCACCACCAGGTCGTGGACGACCCGCGCCGCCTCTCCCTCTGGAAGCTCGGATGGACGCTCGGCCGGGAATGGAAGCGACCAGTATCGCCGGGAGCGCTCGTGGCCGTGGGCGTCGACGGCGAGTGTGTGGCCGGGAGGCAACTCGACGATGTCACGATAGAAGGTCCGCCCCCCGGTGACGTAGCCGAGCAGGAAGTACTCCGGCCACACCGAGGGCTCGACTAGGCCGTTCTCGGACGGATGCCGCAGGATCGCCTTGATCTCCGAGCCGAACAGGAATCGAGGCCCTGGCCTGTAGAACAGCGGCTTCTTTCCCGCACGATCGCGGCCCAGGAGGAGCCGTCTCGAGCGCTGGTCCCAGAGCGCGAACGCGAACATCCCGTCCAGCCGTTCGGCGATCCCCTCGCCGTACTCCTCGTAGCCGTGGACCACGACCTCGCCGTCCGAGTTGGTCCTGAATCGATGGCCGCGCTGCTCGAGGACGCGGCGCAGGATCCTGTGATTGTAGATCTCGCCATTGAACACGAGGCGGTGCCGCTCGTCCTCCGAGCTCAGCGGCTGGTCGCCTGTGACGAGGTCGATGATCGCCAGCCGCCGCACGCCGAGGCCGATGGGGCCGTCGACCCAGAGGCCTGCCGAGTCCGGCCCCCGGTGCGCGATGGTCGCGCACATAGCGGCGATGTCGTGCCCATTCACGGCGCCCTGGGCCCGGAGCTCGCCCGCTATGCCGCACATCGGAGGATCTCCGGCAGCCGATGGCCATACGTGTGCTCCGCGTGAGCCCTGCGCTGTGCCCGCTCCGCGATCGCCGTCCGCTTCCCGTCGTGCGCCAGGTAGTATCGCGCGAGCTCTCGCAGCTCACCGATCTCCCTGAACACCACGATTTCGCGGCCGGGCTCGAAGAGACTCTCGAGATCCGCTCTCCACTCGACGAGCTGGAAGGCTCCACATCCGGCGGCCTCAAACGTCCGGAGGTTCACGCCTCGCACGTCCTGCTCGTGGTGGCTGTTCACGACGATCCGGGCGGCGTTGAACACGCGGGTCTGCTCGAGGCCGTACGCGCGGTGCGGGATGACCCTGGAGCGCGCGGGCGAGCCGGCGGGAATCCTGAGGCGCGCGTGGTCCAGCCAGATCTTCAGATCGAAATCGACGAGCGCCTCGGCGACCGACAGGCGCTTGGGGTACATCGCGCCGACGATTGCGAGATCGCTTCTGTAGTATCCCGTCTCAGCGGGGCTCATCCGGAGCGTGCGGTGGAGCGACGGCTCGCAGCACTGAGCGAGGTATCGCACGTGCCGATAGCCGCGGCGGACCAGCTCTTCTAGCACGAACGTGTCCTTCACAAAGAGACCATCGAATACGTCGAGCGACGCCAGCAGCCGGGGCAGCCTGAGAACGTTGTCCGAGAGCCAGTTCACCAGGCGCGCTCCCGTGTGAGCCTTCGCCTGCGCGAACGCGTCCCTCGACACCCGGTCGCCGCGGATCGCTAGGATCATGTCGGGACGACACAACCGCGCGGCTCTGAGGAAGCGCCGTGACGTCAGGGTGACGAGAGGGCGCAGCATGGTGGGCCGGGACGCGGCCAGCCACCGGAGCGCGTTTGGGCCGCTCGAGTAGCTCGAGAACCCGAAGTTCCAGTCGTCGAAGAGCACCGCGTCATGCCCCATCGCGGCGAGGGTCTGCGCGCTCAGCGCGCCCTTTGCCCCCGGGGAGCCACCGCCGACAACCAGGATCTTCAGGCGACGGCTCACCGCGCCAGCGTCGAGGGTTTCGGGAAGATCCTTCCGGCGGTCACGAGCAGTCCAACCGCCAGCCAGTAGATGCTCATGAACTTGAAGTAGTAGAAGGGATCCCCGAACAAGGCCTGCACCACGAGGGAGATCGTCAACGGATACAGCGTCAACGCCAGCGCGTGCTGCGCCGCTCCCTCGAAACGCGTCACGTATCCGCCCAGCACACGCAGGAGTCGCCGGAGGAACCACAGCAGCGCCACGAACCCGACGATGCCCATCTCCGCCAGCGCCCCCAGGTACTGGTTGTGGGCGAACCCGAATCCTTGCCACGGGCCGCTATAGTAGCCCCAGCCGATCAGCGGGCTGGCCGCCGCGGCCGTGAGCGCCGTGGCCCACCGCAAGAGACGGTGCCGGGTCGAGGAGTCCAGCGGCAGGTCGTCGATGCCAGCCGCGACGTCCGCCGGCACGCCCACCTGCACGGCCTGGTCGGCGAGGTTGGAGATGTCGCCGGTCCCCTTGAAGGTCCCCACGATTCGTTCCGCCTCGTCAGGCAGGACCACCAGCGCCGCGAGCAACGCGACGCCGAGTCCGATCACCACCTGCGCACGGTACCTACGCTTCACGAGCCACACCGTCGCGCCGAGCATGACGATCGCCCCCACGACGATGGCGCGCTTGCCCGAGAAGAAGACCCCCGCAGCCGCCAGCATCGTCGCGATCCGCAGGCCCATGCGTCGTGTCCGGGTCTTCGACACGGCCGCCAACCAGAGAAGCAACCCCGTCAAGAGCAGCATGTAGTTGCCGAGCTCGCCCCGATAGAACTGCAGCAGCCGGAAGCCGGAGACCAGCTTCAGGTCCTCGTCGTACTCCACCGTCAGGGTGTCGTGGAACCCAAGCACGATGGCGAAAAGCCCGGAGAGGAGAAACGCCCCGAAAACGCGCCGCCACGCGCGCGCGTCCCGAATCGTCGCCAGCGCCAGGAAGTACACGGCGTAGACCTCGATCCCACGCGCCACGTAGAGGGCGCTGATCTGAAGCGCGCTCCGGGGAAGCGCGCCGATCTGTGCGACGACGGAGAGGGCGATCACGAGCCAGAGCACAGTGATTGGCGCCGTCAGCGGGCTCGACAGGCGGCGCGCGAAGCTCCGCGAAACGAGCGCCTTCAGGAGTATGGCCCCCAGGGCCACCGCCACCAGGACATCGGCAAGGCTCGCCCCGGCCTCCACATCGCTGAACGCTGTCTGCGAGGCCAACAACCCGGTGGAGAGCGCGAAGAGCGGCACCTCCGGGCTGATCGGCAGCAGAAACGCGAGGAGCACCGTGGCGCCCGAGGGGCTCAGCAGCACGAACACGAAGAGGGTCAGGGCCGCCACGACGGCTGCGGTCTCGATCGGAGCTCGGATGATCCACCAGCCGGCCACGACCGCGCCGAGCAAGCCGACGACGGGCACGACCGGAGCGCTCCGGGCGGTCGCCAGCGCGCGCCCTGAGGACGCCATAGTCTCCGCACCCGGCAACGCGCGTCTCACTTGAAGCCCCAGGTGACCCAGCCGCGCATCCTGCGTGTGGCGGCCTCGCGAAGCCCTGCCGCGGCGTAGAGTTCCAGCACTTGGTCGCGGCTGAAGCGGAAGACGATCGGCACGAAACGGTCGTAGAGATCGCCCACAAGCCCACGAACGTTGGCCGCGTGCCTGTACGGCATCGCCTCGGCGAGACGGCGTGTGGCAGGAAACCGCACGAGCATCCTGTGCGGAAGGACGAACGCCACGAACACGATCGGCGCGAGCGCGGCGCTCAGCGCGAAGAGCAGGGGTGCGGGAAGTCGCGACAGCGCTCCCCTCATCTGCGACTCGAGCCGCGCGAGCCAGTACCGAACGCGGCTCTCGGAGAAATCCTCGTAAAGGTACGTGACCACGGGCGCTTCACGTCGAGCGACCCGGACCAGCTCCCCCAGGCTCGCCTGGGGATTCGGCGTGTGGTGGAGCACGCCGTAGCTGTAGACGCTCGCGAACGTCTCGTCACGGAACGGCAGACCTGTCAGATCGCCTCGAACGATCTGGACGTTCGGCAACGTGCGCGTCCGCTCACGCGCGACGTATACCCCTTCGCTCAGATCCACCCCTATGAACTCCGTCTGCGGGTACTTCTCTGCCATGACCGCGACATCGCGCCCGCCTCCGCAGCCGCCGTCCAGCACCAGCGGTCCGCGCACCAACTCAACCGGCACCGTCTCCGCCATCATGTCGAAGTGGGAACGGAAGCCTACCGCAACTCCCTGGTTCGACGTGGACCGGCGCCACCCGTAGCCGTAGAAGGACGCCGTGCGCCGCTTTGCGACGAAGCGGTCGTCGTGCGACGCACCGAGGAGTGACGGGGCAAGCCACGGCACGCCGTCAATCACGGGATACTCCCTGCCGCACCCGAGGCATCGGAGAACCCCGTCGGCGACCTCCGCGTCGGCCTCCTCCCCGCTTCCCTTTTCCCGCTCGAGGACCAGTCCGTGCCGGCATGCCGGGCAGACGACGACGTCCAGCAGGCGCCGTCTCATGAGGTGAGGCCAGCCTCGCTCTTCTCAGTGGCGACGTGCCCGCTCCCCTTCCGTGCCACCGGCACGCACTGGTAGCACGTGTCGCAGATGGGCAGCAGGTTCCGTCGCAGCATGTCCATCCGGAACCGCCGGTACTCCTCGGAATTCCAGATCTCCTCGAACGGGCGCTCCACCAGGTTGCCGAAGGGACGCGAGATCGCGAAGCACGGCACGACGTCGCCCTGCGCGTTGATGCGCGGGACGAGGAAGTGACCGCAGCGCACCTTGAACTCCTCTCGGATCTTCCGAGCGTACCACTGCGGCAGCCGACGCCGGAACGAGGGCGGCAGGTACTGCACCAACAGCCGCTTCCGCCTGGCGTGCGCCTCGACCCGGTCGATCGCGGCCTTGAGTCGCTCCAGCCGGTAGGCTGGAAGCAACTGATCGCTCACTGTGAGCTGCCAGTAGTGCTCGAGACGAATGAAGTCGGTGACGGAACTCTCCAGCGTGGGCTTGTCATATCTCCGCTCGAACTCGAAGAACGTCTTCTTCTTCCCGAGCGCGGACGCGAGGTCGACAAGGGCGGGGAGGTCGTCGAGATTCTCGTCCATGAGCACGGTCAGGAAGTTCGCCTCGATGTCCGGCCGCCCACGCAGCACCCCGGTGGACTCGAGGATCCGGTCGAAGGATTTCTCCGAACCGCGGATCCCGTTGTGAAGCTCCCGAGGCCCGTCCAGGGAGATCTGGACCTTACGAACAGCCGGATTCTCCGCGATGAGCTGGCGTAACCGATCGGGCATGAAGCCGTTCGTGAGGAGCATGATCTCGATGCCGCGCCGCCCGAGTCGCTCACAGATCTCGAAAATCTCCCTGCGCAGGAGCAGCTCGCCGCCGGTGATCGTGATGCGCCTTAATGAGGGAGGCAACCGGTCGAGGACCGTTCGCATCCCGTCTGGCGTCACCTCGTGGCGCGACCGCTCGGTGTTGATCTGCAGCCAGCACATGCCGCAGGAGAGGTTGCACTTGGTGGTGATCTCGAACACCGCGCTCGTCGGTGGCGGCGCCACCCCGGTCAGCTCCATGAGCGTGAAGGGATCCGGCGCGAACACACTGCGGATCGCAGTGTATACCGAGTGCGCCGGCGCGAAGAGGTTCGCGCGGATCAGCGCATTCGTCAGCGCGCGCTTCACCATGCTCCCCCGCGCTCCAGCACCGGCACGTCCACGGGCCGCCCGCTGCTCAATGCTTCGCGGGCGAGCAGGCTCAACATCGATGCCAGCATCCCCTCCGCGAGCGGTACCGTGGGGGCGCCCCGCTCTCCCTCGCTCGCCAACAAGGCCCTGACCTCCCCTCGTTCGCCGTAGTCGGGACGAAGCGACGCGATCGACGTGTCATTATGTTTGAACCGCCTGAAATCATCCACAACAATAATGTCCCCGTCGAAGAAGCACTCGATCCGCTCCTTGGGGATGGGCCCGCGGCGGCCCAGCGACGAGAACCATACCGTGGCGAGCGACCCATCTTCGTACCCGACGCTGACCACGAAGTTCTCCTCCGGCGTGACGCTCGTCCGGGCACCCTGGAGCGTCTCGGCAGAAATCCTCGTCGGGCGCGCCCCGACCAGCCAGGTAACCATATCCAAGTAGTGGCAGGCCACGCCCACGAGCCGGCCGCCGCCTTCCACCGGGTCAGCCATCCAGGCGGCGGCCGCGGGCCCGAAGTTGGCGGTATAGGAGACCATCGCGGGGCCGCGGCGTCCGGCGAGGGCCTGTCGCGCGCGTACGGCGAAGCGCGCGAAGCGGCGGTTGAATCCCACTGTCACCCTCGCGCCCGATGGGACCGTCGCCAGGGCCCTGAGACCCTGCCAGTCGATCGCCACCGGCTTCTCGACAAACACGCTCTTTCCGGCCGCGACGGCCTCGAGCAGAATGGGAACGTGCAAGTCGTGTCGCGTGAGAAGCATCACGAGATCGATCGCCGGATCGCGGAGGATCTCTCGATAATCGAGCGTACACCAGGCGGCGTCGTACTGCCGCGCCGTCTGTAGCGCGCTCGCCGGCGACGCGGCGGCAACCGCCTCGATCCGGCACGCGGCTTCCCGGTGGAGATTGGGAAGGTGATGGAGCTGCGCGAAGGCCCCGCAGCCCACTACGCCCACCCGGATGGCGCCGCGACGCGCCGCTCGAGAGGCCAAGACATGCCGAGGGCTCGTGGTGACAGCCGCTGCCGGCGACCACAGGAGCAACACGCCACGGCACCGGGCGAGAGCCTCTCGCCACGCTGCCTCGGCGTCGACCGGGATGCGCGGAGCCAGTCGTTCGAGCTCGTTCGAGGATAGCGCGGCGACGACGGCTATCGCCTCGGCCATCGCCGCCGCCGTCGCTGAGTCCGAGGGGTCCAGGTGCTTCGGGGAGATCTCGAGCGTCTCGACGTCGCCGTCGTCGACGACGTCGATCTCCCGTGTGCGGGCGGCCAGCGCGGCGAGAGACCCCCAGAACCCGTCGGGGACCCGCACGCGACCACGACACTCCCTGCGGGCGCACGCCAGGCTCCGTAGGCAGACTGCCAGCGCCGGCACCAGCGGCGCGCCCTCCGGATCGAGATCCGCGGGCAGGAAGACGATGCGCCCGGCTGGTAGGCGCACGCGCTCTGCATGGACGGCCACTCCGACGCCCACGCCGATAACCACCCGGCCAATCCAGGCCGACTCATCGGCCTGCGTGACTCGGCCCGCGACACTCCAGCCGGTCGGCGTGAGAGTCCTCCGTCTCGATCGCGCATACTGCCACGTGCAATAGGCGCCGGCCTCGCGCCAACGCTGTATGATCGCCCCCAGTCCCGCGAGAAGACGCCCCCAGCGACCCGTGGGCGCCGGTACCGGCGCTGGAGTAACGGGCGCCAGGAGCGACGCTACGACGTCGACCAGGACCTCTCCTGAGCCACGCGTTGGAGGCGGAACTCCCTCAAGAAGAGGCGTTCCGCCGCGTGAGAGGAACAGCTGGCGCACGGGCCGAGCCCCCTCAGTAATCACTGCCGCCCCCAGCTCGACGACAACGCGAGGCGAACGGCGAGATAGAGGAGCTTCATCGACTCTGTCACGACCTCGACAACTCCCCGCTCGCTTCGCCACCAGTTGTGCGGACCGATCTCCGGGGTCTCGGGCGATACGACAACGATGCTCGGGCGGTCACCCAGCACCCGGGCGAAGGTCCAGCGAACACGGCGGGCCCCGAACCCGGACGTCACAAGCACGACGGTCTGCACCGGGGCCGATGCGAAGTGCTTCCCGAGCGCGCGGGCCTCCTCCCAGGTGCTGCGCCCGCTGGAGACAACCACGATCGCCGCTGGCGGGACGCCGTTGCGCGCGACTACCCGCGCGTTCAGTTCCGCCTCCGTGAGCGGCTTCCCCAGGGCTCTCGAGAGCGGGTCGACGTGCTCTCCCAGGGTGATGATGACGGAGGCCACCCCTCGCCGGTGAAGGTCCGCCGCGAGCGGCGCCCGCTCCGAGGCTCGCCCAGAGAGCACTACGATGGCGTCCGCCCGCGCCGGGAGATCGCTCACTGCTAGGAACCGCGCCGGGATCGGCAGCCATGCCGGCCCGCTGACCACGATACCCAGCAGCATGACGACGCCGAGGAGCGTGGCCGCGACGCGCCGACGCCACCGTCCGTTCATCGACCGAGATCGCCTCCGGTACGCCGCTTGCGCTCCAGCGCCTCCGCGAGCAGCGCCTCGATCTCGTCGAACCGGCGCTCCCACGTGTTGTTCTCGGCGAAGCGCCGTCGGCGGTCGGCCCAGGCGGCGGGCTCCGAGAGCGCGGCCTCGACGGCGTCGACGAACCCGTCCGCGTCCGTGGCCGTCCGCACGAGCGGGCCGAAGTGCGCCAGTTCCGGAATCGGGGTGCTCACCGCAGGCTTGCCGGCGGCGAGAGCCTCATAGACCTTGATCGGCGACATCGCCATCGTGAGCGGCGTCACCGCAAAAGGCATGATCGCCACGTCCATCGCCGCGAGATAGGCGGGAATCTCCTCGTACGGCTTCGGCCCGAGCACGTGGATGTTCGGGGCGGCAGAGAGGACGGCCACGTCGGCTCCCTGCGAGCCTGTCACCGGGCCCACGAAGACGAACGACCACTTCGCCCGCTTCCGGGCCAGAGCGAGGCACAGGCCGAGATCGAGCTTGTGGAGCGCGCCGAAGTACCCAAGGACGGGCCGGCGCAGCCCGGCGACATCCCCGGGCGCCGGACCCGCGCGCCGGAAGCTCGCGGCGTCAACCCCGTGTCGCACAAGGCGAATGCGGGGCGCCAGCGGACCCTTGAGATCGACGAGTCGTTCCGAGGAGGCGATCACGACGTCGGCCCGGGTGAGCAGCGCCCGCTCCACGGTCGACAGGCTGCGCGGGCTGCCGCTGAAGGCCAGATAGTCATCCACCACGTGATAGCAGACGAGCGCATGCGGCAGGTCGTCGAGGAGGACGGCACCCTGCGGGAAGTAGAACCAGAGGACCGGGCGTTCCATCCCGAGCCGCGCGAGGGCACGCCGGATCGATCGGAACGCCACACGCTGGTTGAGACGGTTCGCCCACAGCCCGGAGAACAGCGGCGCCCGCGCGTGGTAGGGCAGCGGGACCACGGGCGAGAGAACGAAAATGTTGTCGCCGACCTCTCTCGGGCCCGCCGCGGTGCGCCGAAGAGCCCGCCGGAGCCGACCATCGCCGGCCAGCGCCATCGCCGGGTGGGCCGGCATCTCGACGTATAGCACGCGGCTGGTCCGCGCGAAGTGCCGCATCAGATGGTGCTTGCTGGTTCGCAGCGGCGTCTCCCAGGGCTCGGAGTACAAGCACAGGAACGCTCGCTGCCGCGAGGCGCCGCTCACAGCGGTGGACCCCCGGGTCGTCGGCCCTGACAGCTGACCTCTTCCACGCACGGCTCGATGTCCACGAACCCGGCCTGCTCGAACCACCCTCTCACTTCGTCCCGAGTATGCTTCCATTGAAAGCGCGGCGAGTACCAGTCATAGGTGTCCATCACCCGGATGCGCCAGGGCGCACGGATCCGGACAGGCAGTGCGAGCAGCGGCGCGCCGAGCCACATCGTGACGCGGCGCTTTATCAGTCGTTCCTGCAGCCAGCCGAGCGGCGCTGCGATGTGCGCGAGCCAGTACACCGCCCTCGGCGGCAGGCGGATGGTGACGAACCGAAGCGCGTCCGAGACGGCGAGACGGATCGGATGTCGCAGCATGTCCCGCGCGTACACCCAGATCGCCAGGTGTCCACCGCGGCGCGCTAGTGGCGCGATCGCTCGGAACGCGGTCGCGGTGCTCGGGGTATGGTGCAAGACGCCGAGGCTGTAGACGAGGTCGAAGGCTTCGCGGCGGAAGGGAGGCGTCATCAGGTTGCCTTGGACGAGGTGGAGGTAGGGCGACGTCGGGGCGATGTCGGCCTGGGCCCGCTCCACTGCTCTCCCGAGGTCGAGGCCCACGATCTCGCAGCCCGGGACGTCGCCGAGCAGCCGGAGGTAGCGTCCCATACCGCATCCCGCGTCCAGTACAGTCCAGCCGGCCAAGTCTTCACGATGGAAGCCCGTGCGTCGCCAGAAGTTCTCGAGATCGTTGTCCCAGGTCTCTCGAAACGTCAGCCACTCGAACTCGAAGCTTCGCTGGGTCCGCCTGAACGACCGCTCGAAGGCCCGGCGCTGCGGCAACGGTCGGGCGCTGCCGCCCTTGTCGATCCCGGCACCCCAACGCGCCACCCATCTGGGGTGGTCGAACAGAGCCGAGGGCAAGAGCCTCGGCACCGACTCGACCACGGGGAACACGGCTCGGCAGCCCTCACAACGCAGCAGCCCGTCCACGACGTCCTCGCCGTAGCACCGCTCGCACGTGCGAGCGTCGGGGGCTAGACTCGAGTCCCGAAGTGCGCTGCCCAAGAGGGCGCAGTTCTGCTGGCACCGGACGCTGGCAAGCCGCACCGGCCGCTCGTCGGCCCGCGTCGAGAACACCGTGAGCGTGAACGCGCTGTTACAGTCTGGGCAGCGCAGCAGGTCGGCCAGCCTGCGCTTCACTTGCCCTCCCGCCCAGAGAGCTGCACCGTGCCGTAAGACATCGCGGCGATCCGCCGGGCCCGCTCCTGCCAGGGATCCGCTTCCCTGTCGTCGAGCACCACGAGGACCGTGATCAGGCTTGTAGGCAGTCGGCCGGACCACAGACCCACGACGACCGGCGCCGAGACCTTCCGCCCGTATTGTCGCGAAACCCATCCCTCCTCGACCTGCGTGCTCAGGTCCGAAGACCCGACGAACAGCATCCCGAGCGATGGGGCGCCGGGTGGCGCCAGGAGAACGGCGGCTCCCGCCAGCGTCACTGTCACGTCTTGGGCGCAGTGGAATCGCACCTCATATCGGTGGGTCCCCTCGCCGCGGCACGAGTCCTCCAGGACCCATGCGTCGGGCTTCGAGTAGCGAATCGCGCGCCGGTGGATCACGGAATCCGCGAGACGCCGGTACCCGTCGTGCTCCGCGACCAGCCAGTCCTCGCACGGCGCCGAATGCCACTCGACGACCCGTGGCTCGGGCTGCTGGGAAACCTGGAAGAGGCCGGGGCCGAGAACCCCCATCTCCTCGCCGTCCACCGTCAGGGTGTTGTGAGCGCGGGTTGACCGGAACCAGTCGCGCCATGCAGGACTTCCGCGGTAGATGTAGGTCCCTGGGTCGACGATCACCGGCCTCCCGTGAATCGCCAGCGTGAAGCTGAGGGTGTCGTTGTGCCCGTGCCCGCCGGGGCCCCCGGGCTTCATCCCCGTCCATCCCGCGTCGACGACCATCTGATGGGCATCCGGGCCCCAGCGACTCCTCATCACGTAGTAGCCTCCCGCCGTTCCCGCCCACGACGCCGCCTGCGGGGGTGCCGCAGCCAGCTCCGCGAAGCGACGAGCGCCGTCGGGACCGAGCAGCCACGCCGATTCCTCGGCGAAGCGACCCGCCACCCACTTCATATCGGGACGGCGAAACAGTGCGGCCGCGGTGGCGAGCACCGTCCGTCCGTCCCTGAACTCGCGGCCGTCGTCGAGGACGACCGCCCGCTCCGTGCTGACGTCGCCAATGTCGGCGAGTGTGCCGCCGGGCTCCAGGAGATGCATGTGGGCTTCGGCCAAGGCCTCGCCCACCTGTCGCACGCGGTCGAGCCCAACGGCGCGAGGGCACTCACGAAGCAGGAGCACCAGGAGGACCAGATCGAGCACGAGGCGCTGGTAGCCGCTCGACTGCTCGACGCTGACGCCGTCGGGCCACACCTGGCGCGGGAGCTCCTCGGAAAGCGCCGCGGTCGAGCCGGCGAGCCATTCGCCCGCGCGCTGGAGTTCCGGCAGCGAGGCGCCGACGAACGCCAGGGCGGCCAGCTCGCAGAGATAGAAGTTGTTCCGCGGAATCCAGTGAGCCGACAGGTTCCGGGAGAGGAACTCCGCCTGCAGGCAGAGCGACGTGACAAACGGCTGCAGCCCCTGCTTCCGGAACGAGCGGGACTCGCGGAGCAGCGCCCAGAGAAACACCCACGACATCAGGCGCTGGGCTACGGTGAGCGTCGAGTAGTAGGCGATGCCGATCTCGATGGGGTTCCGGTCCACCCAGTCGCAGAGGTGCGACACGGCACAGGCCGCGTATCGCTCGTCCCGCGTCACGAAGAACGCCTTTCCGAGCGTCAGCAGGGCGGTGTGTTTGTGCACCTCGTTCGCGAACATGAAGTCCACCGTGTGCCGGTCGTCGGCGGCGAACGAGTCGAGACCAAGCCGACGACGATGCCGCGCCGGAAACCGCGTTCCCGACCACGGGTCGAGATCCCATTGAATCCGTCCGTTCTCCATGAACTGGTGGCCCAGAACCATCAAGCTCCCGTTCACGATACGCTCCGCGTCGGTCACACTGGCCTGGCACGCGTCGGGATGCTCGCTGAGGAGCAGGGCGCGCAGCTCGTCCGGCCTGTTGAATGCGGGCAGTGCCGAGGGCCGTTCCTGGTCGGCAAACGCCTCCCAGCTCGAGCCCGACGCGCGCCCCCGCGCGAAGAACTCGGCGTCCGATAGCGTCGTGAGGCGTCGCGGAAACAGGCTGCGTCCGTGATCGGCCGCCCACTTCGCCAGTCGGACGCCGCTCGCCTCGATGCCGTAGTGGCGGACCCGGCCGATGTCCTGGACCAGCGACGCGAGCCGCCGGCGCCACCGTGGGGCCTGCCGGAGGCCCGGCGGGAGGGTGGTCACGGCTGCAGCGGTGGCGGCGGGGGCGCCGGCATCTGCCCCCCGCCAAGCCTTCGCCCGAGCGCCACCGCCTTCCGGACGAGCTTCCTCCGGAGGTCGTACGCCTGGAGCAAGTTCCGGTAGACCCAGGCAAAGGGAGCGATCGCCCGCGACGGCAGCCGTTCGAGCAGCCGACGCACCGCAGGGCGGACGATAAGCCCATTCACGATGACGAAGGCAACGGCACCAAGGTAGTCCACCGGACGGCTTCGCTCGAGCTTCCAGCGCGCGCCGAAGTTCGGCACGCCGTAGCCGAAGAAGCCGAGCACGCGGATGCGGGCCTGCATCCCGCGCTTCTTGAACACGAGGAGATTTTCCTGCGACCGGGCCACTTCGTCCGCGGAAACGTTCCGGGCCACGATCGCGCCCCGCAGGACGGCAGTCTCGAACGCATTGTGACCGCGCGCCGTCCGGGTGATGACGACGGACTTCCATAGGTGGTCGGCACCGTTCAGCAGCTCGGGCAGCCAGGCGTCGCCCACGGACAGGTCGGCCAGCTCACCGGTCTGGTCCGGGCAGGTCGCGCAGCGGGTCGGCATGTGCAGCATGCTGACCAGGTCGCGCTCGCCTCTTGACATCGCGATCTCAGTACCGTCTCTCGACCGCAATGCGATGTGCCCCGGCCACTCGCCGGCGCGGAAGTTCACGCGCTCCACCTCCTCGAACGAGCCGAGCCCGGCGCGCGACGCGAGGAAATCGAGGCTGGCGAAGTCCGTACTGTAGCCACAAAAGAGCCCGACCCTGAGCGTCACCCGGTCGCTCAGCGTCTTCCGCAGCTCCTCGTACTTGCGGAGTCCGTGAACGTGGCACGGCAGGCCCACGACGGCGTAGCGACCACGACCTCTGACCAGCTGCGACAGCCCCTCCATGATGGGCACGGGATAGTAGCGGGAGCTGGCAGCGTGTCGGAGCTCCGAAACAGAACGCGCGACGTAGACGTTTGGCTCGCGGATGCTCGATGCGCCGTCCGCCACCACCAGGGCTCCGTCGACCAGCCGCTCCTCGAGGCAGAACGCCAGCAGGGCCGTGACAACACCCCCGGACGCGCCCGCGTGCCGGATGTCATCGTAGGCTGCGGAAGCGAGGTAGCATCGGCGATAGACACCGAGGCGCTCGTCAGTCGGCGGCGCCCCGAACACGCTCATGTTGAGCCGGGCGAGGTCCAGATCCTCGCCCGGGCAAATTCGGAGGCACAGGTCGCAGGGCCCGCATGCCTGCTCGTCAAGTACGTGGAAGTAGAATCCCTGACGAGGGCCGGCGAGGCGCCGGATATTGTCTTTCGGGCACGCAGCCAGGCAGATCCCGCAGTAGTGGCAGAGGTTGAGGGCATGGATGCGCTCGACCGTTCTCGAGCGGACCCCGGAGCCACCCGTCACGGCCGCAACTCCACGGACCGCCCGGTCACCTGGAGCGCCCATGCCCGAGCCTTACGGTCGACGAGTGCGAGGACGCCGGCGTACGCGATCAGGCCGGTAAGTGGTCCGAGCAGCAACGGCACGAGATCCAGGCGGACCACCCAGATCGTGGCAGCGACCATGATCGCACCAGCGATCAAGTAACGACAGAGGCTCCGAACCGGAAACGGGATCGGCAGGATGCCATATGAGAGTGCCGTCAGGGCGCCATAGTACGCGGCGTAACTGATCAGCGTGACGACGGCGGCACCCCAGACTCCCCATCGCGGCACGAGCAGGAGGTTCAGGAGGACGTTGAGGATCGCAGCGCCCAGCGCCGCGACCCCCACGCGCCACGTCTTCGCGGTCAGGTAGAGTCCCGCAGCGGAGACGGATGAAAGCCCGTGGAACATCAGGGCCAGGAAGACGATGCCGACCACCTGCGCGCCCGTCCCGTAGTCGCCGGGGGCTATCAGGGCCACGATCTGGTTCTGCAGGGCGAATGCTCCTAGGGTCAGGGGAATGTACACCATCAAGAAAAGTTCGCTCGCCCTGGAGAGCAGCGCTGAGGTCTCCGAGGCCCCCTGCGTTTCCCACGTTTTCGTGTACGCGGGGAAAAGGAACAGGTTGAACGGGCGCGTGATCAGCCCGCTGAGCGTCGCCGCGACCGAAACGCCGAGCACGTACACCCCGACCGCTTCAGCGCCGAGCAGGAGCTGGATGACGTAGCGGTCGACGATGCTCAGCACCAGGCCCGCCCCCACAACGAAGAGGTGCGGCCCGCCATACGCCAACGACTCGACAAACATGGCGCGCTCGAACCGCCAGACGACTCGTGATCGCATCGCAGCGACCAGAACCAAGCACGCGACCGCCTCGCCGAGAGCCAGTCCCCAGAGGAACCCGCGGAGGCCCAGACCGACACCGACGCTCAGCACGAGACTCCCGGCCAGGGCGAGCACGCGCCGAAGGCTCAGACCGAAGTTGTACCTCCGTGTCTCGTGACGCGCACGGGGCACACCCACGAGAAGGTCGCCCACGCACGTCCAGAACACGCCGACGGCTGCCGCCGGAAGCAGCCCTGCGATCCCGCCGTCCTCCATGCCAAGCGCCGCCTGCGGGCCTAGAGCGAAGGCGACGCTGACCAGCGCCGAGATGGCCGCCCCCCCGATCAACAGGCTGCCCGCGAACTCGCGCTCGACTCGTCGCGCCTCCATGGACCAATGGAATCGCACCGCGGACTGCGGGAGCCCCGCGGTCCCCACGATCACGGCAAACCCGATGGCGCCGGTGACGAGCGAGAGCTGACCGTACTCGGCCGGGAGGAAGACGCGGACAAAGATGACCACGGACAGGAACCCCGTCGCGACCGACACGGCGTTCGCGACGAAGTACTGCCCCATGCCGCTCACGCCGCCTTCAGGGCGAAGGCGACGAGGCTCGGGCTCAGCACCAGCCGTCCACCGCTGGAACGGTGGAGCAACGAGCCACACCTAGACAACAGCCAGTTGGCCGGCCGTGCGACCGTCCCTCCGAAATACGCCGATGTGTACCCGCCCGCCTCCGCGCTCAGCGGCGAGGTCTCGACCAGCACGCCCGCGAAGCCGGCGCCGCCTAGGTATCGGCGGATGGTCTTCGGCGTGAAGCCGAAGACGTGATCGGGCGCACCCCAGAGGAGCGAGGTCTGCTTGCCCAGGACCGAGAGCACAGGAGTCACGCAACGATAGAAGGCCGTGTTGGGAACACGGACGACCACCAGGCCTCCGGGACGCAGGAGTTTCGCGGCAACGGCCAGCACCGCCCGCGGGGACTCGACATGCTCCAGCAGACACCACATCGTCACCGCGTCGAAAGTCGCCGGCGTGCCCTTCCATTCCTCGATCCGCCCGGCCTGCACCTGGCAGCCGCTCGTCTCACGCGCGTGGCGGGCGGCCGTTTCGGAGGCGTCGAGCCCCTCAGGGGCCCATCCTTCCGATTTCGCCCGCGTGAGGAACGCGCCGAAGCCACAGCCGACGTCCAGCAGACGCCCTCTTCCCCCGAGGAGCGCCTGCATGCGTGGCAGCGCTATGTCCCACACGGGTTGCATCTTGCGCTGCTGGAACTCCATCTCCTCGGACTCACGTCCCTTGTAGCGGAACGCATCGAGGGCCTCGCTACTCAGGATCGGACGCGGATTCACGTAAATCAGACCGCACCGCCGGCAGCGGCACACCGTGCACTGATTCTCGAAGCGCAGCGGCACCGGCTCGTCCGCACCACACAGGTCGCACGCGCGCCATTCCACCGCGTGCGTGCTGCCGCGAAGCGCCGCGAATCTCCAACGCTCAGGGACGCTCATGCCCACCCACCCCACCCGAGCTTGCACGAACGCTGCTCGGGCACGCGTCGACGAACTGGCGATGCCAGAGCTCGAGCATCAGCAATTGCCAGATGCGGTGGCTCTCGTCGACGGCGCCGCCTGCGTGACGCTCGAAGAGTTTGGTCACTTCTCGTGGGCGAAAGTATCCGCGCGCCAGAGCGTGGCGGTCCAGGATGACGTCGCGGACCGTATCCCCGAGCACGCCCCTCAGCCAACGAACCAGGGGCAGCGCGAACCCATGCTTCGCCCGGTCGAACACGCCCGGCGGACAGTGCGGCTGGACGACGGCCCGCAGTAGTGGCTTCAGCGTGAAGCCTCGCAGTCTCACGCGCGACGGTAGCGACGCTACGAACTCGACCAACGGGTGGTCGAGCAGCGGGACTCGAACCTCCAGCGAATGAAGCATGCTCATCTTGTCGGTCATCGTCAGGATATCGTCGACGAGGTACGTTTCGAGATCGACTCGCATGGCGTCCCGGACGAAATCGGTGGCGTCGGGATCGAAGCGCCCGAGCATCGCAGCAAAGGATTTCCGCTCGCCCAGGGAGGCAGCGAATTCGTTCGTGTACAGGCCGGCCTTCTCGGTCGCCGAGAAGTTCAGATGCGTGACGTACGCCATGTGACGAACGTCGGCAGGAAGCGCGGCGGCCTGAAGGAAGCGGCGAAGCCGGCGGCGGATGCTCCGGTGCTGATCGGATGCCGGGATCAAGCGAGCCAGCATCGGCACGATCGCCCGTCGCACCGGCGACGGGAGCCGGTCCACGACTCCCCCGACCCTGTCTCCGAGGTAGTGGGGGTATCCCCCGAACAGCTCGTCGCCGCCGGCCCCGGACAACGCAACCGTGACGTGCTCCCGGGTCATCTGGCTGAGGAAGTGCGTGGCGAGCGCGGCGGGATCGGCGAGCGGCTCGTCAAGCTGCCACGCCAGACGCTCGAGCATGTCGACACTGACGTGGCTCTCGTCCATGAGGAACGCGAGATGGTCGGTCCCGAGGTGCGCAGCCACGGTCTGGGCGTAAGGCCGCTCGTCGAACTCCGCGTCGCGGAAGCCGATGGAAAACGTCTTGATCAGGTGGACGCCGGCGCGTGCCATCAAGGCGGCAACTCCACTCGAGTCCACGCCACCGCTGAGGAAGACGCCAAGCGGGACGTCGCTTACGAGGTGGGTCGTCACAGCTTCCTGAAGCCGCGCTTCCAGCTCCGCGACGACGGAGCCCTCGCTCGGCACCGCCTCGGACCGTGTTGCCTCGAGCGCCCAGTACCGGTGCAGCGCTGTCCCGGCCGGGGAACAGACGAGGTAGTGCGCCGGCGGAAGCTTCCGGATTCCCCGAAAGATCGTCCGAGGTCCGGGCACGTAGAGGTACGACAGGAAGTCATCGATGCACTCCGCCGGCACCCCGCGGTCGATCCATGGGCAGAGCAGCAGCGATTTCATCTCCGACGCGAACGCCAATCCCTGGGTCGAGTCGCTGTAGTACAGGGGCTTGATACCGAACCGATCTCGACAGAGGAACAACGTGCGCTTCCGGGCGTCCCAGAGCGCGAACGCGAACATCCCGCGCAGGTCCTGGAGGAGCCCCATGCCCTTCTCCTCGTACAGGTGCGCGATCACTTCGGTATCCCCGGCACTGCGCAATTTGTGCCCACGCGCGATCAGGTCGCGACGGAGGTCGCGGTAATTGTAGATCTCGCCGTTGAGCACCACCTGGATGCTGCCATCCTCGTTCGCGAGTGGCTGGTCGCCGGTCTCGAGATCGATCACCTTGAGCCGCCGGACGCCGAGGCCCACGGCGCCCTCGACGTAGTAGCCGTCGGCATCCGGACCCCGGTGAATGAGCAGTCCGGTCATGCGTCGCACCACCGCCATGGACGCGGGCTCGTTCGTCACGTAGTGGTGGATGCCCGCTATGCCGCACATCGCCTGTTCCGCGGCGGCCGAGCGGGCTCTCGCCCCACTCCCTCGTAACGTCTCATCCCGTCACAGCATCCCACGAAGACGAATGCGCTCCGACACCAGGACGGCACCTCCGATGGCAGCAAACACGAACACCCCGGCCGTGATCACCACTGAAAGCGCCAGCGCCTTGCCCGCTTCGATGTCGCCCAAACGGAAGATGTAGACGTACGCCGCCTGAGTAGTACCGAGCCCCCCCAGTGCCACCGGCGCGGCATTCACGAGGAGTGCCACGAACGGCATGAGCGCAACGAATTGGATGAGGGAGATCCCAAATCCCAGGTTCCAGCTGATCGTGTAGTTCACGAGGATCACGGCTGCCTGAAACAAGCAGGAAAGTCCCAAGAGTCGCCGGATCGCGCCAGGACGCCGAGCGAGAACGACTAACGCGCCGCCAAAGTCGCGGATGAAGCGCGGTGCAGGCCGACCCCATAACCATTCCGTCCCGTGTTCGAGAAGGGTCCGGCCCGACGCGATGACTCGCCAAAGAAAGAGCGTCAGCAACACGCCGACACCGGCGAGCACTGCTGCCGCGTCGTACCTCCCCGCGGCGAGGGCGAAACTCGCAGCACCGACGCACGCAATAATGGGCAGCGCGGCGAAGTCGACAGCCCGCTCTGCGAGAACGGACGCGGCCGAGACGCCGCCGCTCCCGGTATGCCGGGCCAGCACCATCACACGATACGTGTAGCCGCCGATTCCTCCGAGCCCTAGCACATTGAAGAACAGCCCCTTGACGTAGACGCGGAGTAATAGAGGATAGGCGATCGCCGAACCCTGTACGTCAAGAACGACCTGCCATCGACGGACGGTGATCAGCACGCCGAGCGCCATCAGCGGCAAGGCAGCCAGGAGGGTCGCCGGAGATATTGGCGCCAGCGCCGCCCACATGCGCTGAGGGCCGAGCACCCAGACGATCGCGATACACAGACCGATGCTCACCACGAACTTAGCGAGATGCTTCAGTTGGGTCACAAACGGATTGTCCACTCAGAGCCCCGCGTCTCGCTTCTGGCAAATAGCCGCCATCACGCCGCTCTGACGCATGAGCGCCTCCAGTGCGCTAAGCGGAAGCAGGACGATCTTCAGGAGCGGCCTCAGATGGCCAGCAATACGACGGAGTTGTGCGGATGCGCCGAAGTCAGAAGCCACATTCAGCACACCCCAGGCGCACGTCGTCGGGACCATAGAAAAGGACACCCGCAGAACCGTGAAGCTCTTCTGATTCAAGAGGCGGACCAGCGTTTCTGGTGAGAAGTGATAGCAATGCCGCGGGACGTCCCATCCGCCCCAGTATTGGCCTAGCGCCCGGGCCTCCCAAGATAATGCATTCGGAACCTCGACATACAGGTAGCCTCCGGGTCGCAGCATTCTGCGCACGTGCAGCAGGAGTCCTCCGGGATCGTGACAGTGCTCGAGAACGTGTGACAAGATCACTAGATCGACCTCCTCCTGGCCCACTGCTGCCGTTTCCACCAATCCCAACTCGACATGCCCGATCGCGCCCGGCACCGCGTTTCGCACGGCGTGCTCACTCGGATCGATCCCGTGGGCGTCGATCCCGGCCCGCCTCAGCGCCGCCACCAGTTCCCCACGCCCACAACCAACATCCAAGGCGCGGCCCTGGCCCCTCAACAGTCCACGCAGTCGCCGCACCCTGCGCGCGTCCAGGAAGGTCGAGAACGGGCGCGTCCACCGAGGTTTCACGCTGAACACCGAGTAACTGTCGGTGTAATACTTGGGCATTACGGATCGAACAGGCCGAGGATTGAGGTACATCAACCGACACCCGGAGCAGCGAACAATTCGGAACTCCTCACCCGTACCAAGGTGACGCTCTCGGGCGCTGACCGCGAGTCCCGATTTCTTACCGCCGCACAGTATGCATTCCACCCATTCCAGCTCTTCGCGTCGCTCCGCAGAGTCGCTGTGCATCCCTTCTGCCTCCACGACACCTCCCCGCGGCCTTAGCCTGCGAGCGGGTACCCGCCTCGGTTCACGGCTCACGATTGACCAGCGCCAGCGTTTCGACATCGACGCCAAACCTGTGGTGCCATTCGTGAATCTCGCGTATCGACACTCGGCGCTGGCGGTGATCTCTGATTCGCTTCAGCAAGAAGAGCGGCGCTAACGCAAGGCCCACGATCCACGCGCGCAGCACCGTCACCGTCACTGCCAGAAGCGACGCACGCTCGACAGCACGCGCCGCGGCGCCTCTCCCGCGGGACAGGCCTTTCACGAGATGCCAATAGCGCAGACCGGTATAGTAAGGTGACCGCAGCAGCATGCCAGTCGGTAGGTTTCGCACCGCATGCCATATCCGATTTCGCTCAGTAAGGTAGATCTTCGTCGTCGAGTACGGCACGAAGTTCGCGGAGTGAACATGGTAAGCGACCGCGCGCGGACAGTAGTAGGCCTTCCAACCCAGAAGTCGCATCCGCCAGCCGAGGTCGACTTCCTCATGGTAGGCGAAGAATCTGTCTTCGAAACCTCCGGCCTCCTCCCATGCCGCACGCCTGACGAGAGCCGCTACCATCGACGCAGCGAACACCTCCTCTTCCGTTTCGTACTGCCCGTGGTCGATATCTAGATGGCCGCGGCTCCGGGCCGAGCCGTCGGCGTATATCAAGACACCGGTCGTGTCGATGCGCTGCGGTTCGTAGTAGAACTTCGTCTTGGATGTGACCGTCGCCGCCGCTGGTAGCCGTGTCATCACGTCGACGAGTGCACTGAGCCATGCTGGATCCACGCGTGTATCATTGTTCAGCGTCGCGAAGTACGGAGACCTCGATCTCGAGAACACCTCCCTCAGCGCCATGTTGTACCCAGTGGCAAATCCAAGATTTCTAGAGAACCGCACCACCCGTACCCAGGGGTACGCTCCAGTCAACAACGAGACGGAACCGTCCGTCGAGCCGTTATCCGCGACCCACACCTCGGTCCCCGGATATGTCTGCGCGCGAAGGCTGTCGAGGCATCGACCGAGGAGCTTCTCACCCTGGTAGTTCAGGACAACAACGGGAACCGCCTCACCACGAATCGCCACTACCTCCTCGTGCTCAATTCGTCCACTGCCCGGGCCTTGCGCGAGGTCTCGATCAGCCCGTTGGTGACGATGTGTGAGAAGAGATATTCACCAGCCAGTCGATGTGCCAGCACGCTGAAATGCGAATCGCCCGGAGAAATCCAGAGCTCCCGCTCTCGCCCCGCGTAGCTCCGGAAGGCTTCGTCAAGCACGCTCACGTGGCGAATGCCGGCCGCTTTCAGGGTACGGGTCACCTTCGCGACGATGGGATACATCACGTCCTCCTCGAGCCGGGGTGCAAGCCGAATGTTGTTCGCAAACACGGCGAACAGCGACATAACTCCTCTCTCACTCGAGAATGCGGCGATATTGCGAAACGCCTCCTTCGCATCAATCCACCCCTGGAAGTCGTCTTGATACAAGGATTCATCGTGCAACATACGTGCACGCAACTCCTCTCCCCGAGATCGCCTCGATAGTGCGTGCCGCAGGGCGTAATTCTTGGCGCCCAGCCAATGATACGCGTAGAACTGCCGCAACAGATCCTTGGCCCAGCGGACGGCAGCCCATTTGTTCTCGGTTCCCCGGGAACCCGGTGGATCCATGAGCGCCGAGTCGTTTCCGGCGGTGAACTCGACAATGACCAGATCGAACTTGAATTGATCGAAGACTTCTTTGAGGTATCGATACTCGCTCACGGTGTTGTAGCTTGCCACACCCAAGTTGAAGACCTGAACGGGTTTCGCAAAGAACTCCGTCAACCTCCGCTCCAACACCTTTGGGAAGGTCTCTTCCATCTCGACACCGATCCCGAAGGTGATCGAGTCCCCGAAGACGCCGATCCGGTAACTCTGGTCACCCCGGGAGATCGGTCGTTCCAGATCCCGCAATCCGTAGGAGTTGATCTCAACGGCGGCTCCGTATGTGGAGCCACGGAAGCCCGGTCTCAATTCATACCGGCGCTCCGGGTGTGTCCGCACGTGCCCGGGCGTGATGCTCGGGACCCAAAACGCCCGCAATCCCAGCTCCAGAGCCAAGAGGCCGAGACCGAGGCTAAGACAGATCGTCACGCCCCAAAATACGACCACCTTGATCCTACTACTTGACCTTCGATCCGCACTCACGGTCACGCCCACGGGCGCTGATCGCCAAGTCCACGAGCCTTGCCGACAACTCCCTGCCGATGATCTCCGCCGTACACCTGTCGTGGAACAGGCGACCACCGTTCAGCGCGATCCGAAGCCGAAGTGGCTCATCAGCACGGAGCTCTCGGATCGCCTCCGCCAGAGCCGCGCTATCCCCACGAGGGATCAACAGCGCGTGCTCACGATCGCGAAGAAGCTCGCGGGCGGCGGGGCTGTCGCCAGTGATGACCGCCTGGCCCATCGCCAGCGCGATGTAGACCTTGTTCGGGATGACTCGCGCCGCTTTGGGAGTCGACCCGAACACGCCGAGGCTGACATGCGCATCCGCGATGGCGGCCCGTAGGTCCTTCGGCTCAAGCCAGTCGATGAACGTCACGTTCCTCAGCTCGAGCCGTTCGACCAGCGCGCGAGTCCGAGGGAAGTCCTGCCCGCGGCCGACGAGTACGAAACGAATCAGAGGATCATCGGCCAAGAGACTGGCGGCCCCGACGATGACGCCCATCCCGTGAAGGGGGATGTACTTCCCGAAGTGGAGAACCACGAATTCGTGTCGTGTCGCGGCCGGAAGAGGCCGGAACTCCTCCTCGGCCCCCACCCAGACGCGCAGAGCCTTGCCGCTGGGCACGCCGATCTCGTCCTCGAAATACCTGACATGCGCCAGCGTGTCGAGCAGGACGAGATCGGCCATCCGGCAGGCCCACCGGTCCATCAAACGGGCCAGGCGGCCGATCAATGACCGCCTCGAAACTAGCTGCCGGTCCTGAACCACCGTGTCAAACAGCGAGAAAAACGCGTCGAAGACCAACGGTCTCCCGCGCAACCATGCGAGCCATCGAGCAACGAATACGTCGATATGTCCAAAGTAGGCGACGAGCAGAACGTCATGCTCCGGCGAGCGCACATACGCGGGAATCAACACGGCATACGCCGCGACCAGCCGGATAACGCCCAGCACCAGCCGACCCAACCAACCCTTCGTCTTGTCCTCGCGGATGCTGGACCCCCACACTGCGCGGTGGCAGTGGTGGATGTCGACACCGTTCAGCGCCAGTCCCCGCAGGATGTTGCGGGTCCTGGGATGATCGATCTCGTATGTCCCCCAGATACAAACGCGGAGCGGACGCGCACCGCTATCCAAGGACCTCTCGAATCCCATAGTCGGAACTCTCTCGACGCTCCTGCGCCACCAGCTCGGCGAGCAAGCCCAGGGAGAAGAACTGGATACCAGCGAGGGCCAGCCCGAGCCCGATCAGGATGAGCGGGCGGACCCGGAGCGGCGCGCCCAGCGCCCACTCCACGACGAAGTAGCCCAGGATCCCGATGCCCGCGGTCATGCAAGCGAGCCCCAGAAGCCCGAACAAGTGGAGCGGGCGCCGCATGAAGGACTGGAGAAACCACACGGTCAGGAGATCGAAGAACCCCGCGAAGAACCTCCAGGGGCCGTACTTCGACCTGCCGAAAGCGCGCCCTCGGTGATTCACCTCGACCTCGCGAACATCGAAGCCCCGCCACTTGGCGATCACCGGGATGTAGCGATGGAGCTCGCCATGCACGGAGGGCGCGAGCGTGCGGGCCACCGGCCCCCGGTAGGCCTTGAAGCCGCAGTTGACGTCGTGAATTCGCAACCCGAAGGCCACCCGCACGACCGCGTTGAAGAGCCGCGAGGCGAGCCGCCGGGAGAGAGGATCCTGCCGGTGGCGCTTCCATCCGCTCACGATGTCGGCGCCCTCGCTCACGCGTGCGAGGAGCTTGGGAATCTCCGCGGGGTCGTCCTGCAGGTCGGCATCGAGCGTGACGACCGTCGCCCCCCTGGTGTTCGCGAACCCGACGGAGAGCGCAGCGGCCTTGCCATAGTTCCGCTGGAAGGATATGACCCTCACGCGGACGTCGATGGCATGGAGCGCCCGCAGGACATCGAGCGACGCGTCGTTGCTTCCGTCATCCACGAAGACGATCTCGTATGTCAGCCCGGCCGCGTCGGCAGACTGAGCGATCTGTGCTTGAAGTTCGCGGAGGCTCTCGGTCTCATTGAGCAATGGCACGACGATCGAGACGTCGGGGGTCTCGTCGCTACGCATGGCGGTGGTCCCCCGGTTCTCCCGTCTCTGTCGTCGCCGGCCCGACCGCGACCAGTCCCGCCACGACCCAGAGCCACCGCATCTGCATGACGTCAGCGTCGATGGCAAAGACGACGTATCCAGCCAGGATCCCCAAGAGCCCCTGTGCGATGCCTCGCTCGATCCCGGTCCCTGCCGCGTGCAGATTTCTCAATGCCCGGACGACCACGCCGACTCCCAGCACTGCGAGCAATCCCAGCCCGACGATTCCACGCTCCGCCGCAAAGCCCAGGTACGTCGAGTGGGGGTACCGGGGACTGAACAACCGATACTCGGGATCGAGCTTGCCTTCGTCTCGATAACGCATGAGCGTCGCCGGGAACATTCCAGGTCCAGTGCCAGCCAGCGGATACTCCCTAATCATTCGGAACGCCGCTTCCCTCAAGAACACCTTGTGGTCGGGAACGTACAGCACCGAGAGGTCGATCGACCGGAACGGCGTGCCCGGCGTCAGAAACACCAGACGCCCGGCCCGGAACCACGGCGTGCCGGGCCGCAGCGGGTCCTCCACGACCTTGTCGCTGTACCGCCATCTGACCTGCACGGACTCCACGTTCACGTAGCTGAGCACCTGCAACCCCAGGAAGCCTGCAATTCCCACCGCGAGGGCGCCTCGCCGGCCCGCGACGATCCACCACGGTCCCGGCCCGCGGAGCACGACATAGGCACCGATGAGGAACGCAACCCATCCCCGCGAGAACGTCAGGAGGATCGCGACCAGATGGAGTCCAAGGGCGATCCTGGGCCACAGCACGCTCCCCTCTCGCCCGGCCATGAGTACCCATCCGAGCGCCAGGAGTCCGCCGACATGCAAGTACGAGAACGCGAAGTTCGGCACCGGCGGGCTCTGAAGGGTTCCCACGAGCTGCCACAAGCGTCCGAATGCAGGGTGCTCAAGGGCGAGGCGGGCAAAGGGCGTGTTGATGCCGAACCACCCGAGAGCGACCCCGCCGATGCCGAGCGCGGCCACAGCCGAGCTCACCGCGATCCAAACCGCGACCGTGCGCCGAAGCACCGATCTATCCGCGACCACGACGGCCGTGGCAACGAAGACCAGGCCCAGGTAGATGGAGCCGGCCACCGTCACGAGGCTCGCGCGCGGAATGCCGTTCAGCGCGGCGGCGGCGACGTCCCAGGCGACGAGGGCCGCAACCCCGCCAGCGAGGGCGCCGAGTCTCCGCACGCGCCGGCAAGCCAGGAGACGCAAGCCGACCGCGAGTGCCAAGCCCACGAACACAAGGTCTGGCGGCTGGATCTTGTGGCCGACCACCGGCACGCCACGGACCACGATCAGGGGCAGGAAGGCCAGGTAGGCCGTCCACAGCCACCGCTCGATCGAGTCGGACCTCGACGGTGTTATGAGACCCCTCGCCCGATGCGATAGATGCGGATCTCGGGCCCCAGGCGCCGCTCGGGTTCGGCGGGAACTCGGTGGACCAGGACGGCGACTCGCTCGAGAACCCCGAAGAACGCCCGATACTGCGGGGCCGACATCTCGCCGTAGCGGGGCATCGCGATCACGAAGTATTCCGCTCCGCGCTCCACATAGCCTCCCACGTCATAGTAGTCCTCGGTCGCGACCACGCCGAAGGAATACGCGAGCGGGTAGTTCCGCGAGAAGATGAGGCGGTATCGGGGCTCCTTCCACCGAGCCTCGGACAGAGCGGACAGCGCGGTTCGCACCAGCCTGGCGCGTTCCCCGTCGACGCCCTCGAGAAGGGCAAGCTTTCCTCGCACCGCCTCCTCGGTTGGCGCAAGCCGCAGATAGGGATCCACAACGATGGCCGTGTCGGCTGGGAGGTTCGCGTGGATCCACTCCCGCGCCAGCTGTCGTGTGGAGGAGTTGGACAGGCGAGTCAACGTGGCAGCCGTCGCGACCAGGGGGAAGACCAGCACCAGCGCAAGGCACGCCGCAGCGACCCAGCGCCTCGGCCCCGCTGCCCATCGGCCTCCGAGCCACGCCAGGCCGATCGCGGCCAGTACCGCCATCATGGGAGCGAGGTAGCTGAAGTAGCGGGCCGCATAGTAGCCGCGCGCCACCATCAGCGCAACGAACAAGGCCCCGAACGTGACGCCGACTAGGTCGCGAGGACGGTGCTGGCGCAGGAGGACCGCGGCTCCGATGCCCATGACGATCAACCACGGAACCCCGTGGTCCCGGAGCATTCTCGCGAGCACGGCTCGGTTCTGCTCGGCCGGGCTCTGTGACTGCAGGATGTAGACTCGGATATCGCTCCAGGCGTTGCTGAAGTCGAGCAGGTTGTAAGGCGAAGCAATCGCAAACACCGCGACGCTGATCGCCGCTCCCGCCCAGAGCTTCCGATCCAGTAGGAGCGCATGCAGCAGGGCGAGTCGTCCGCTCACGCGAGCCGCAACGCTCCAGCGCGCGACGAGCAGACTCCCCAATAGCACGATCGGGATGTACTTCGTCGCCGCGCCCAGGCCGATCGCTGTCGATGCCAGCACGAGATCCCCCCAGCGGTCGGAGGTCGTGAGGCGATCGAGGGAGTACCAGGCGGCGACCACGAAGAACGTCATCGGCACGTCCGTCGTCGCGACGTGGGAATCGAGGACATGGACCGGTGAGATCGCGAGGAGCAGCGTCGCGAGCAACGCGCTCGCGGTCCCGTAAGCCGACCGCGCCAGGTTGAACAGCACAATCAGCGTCAAGAGAGCAAACGCCACCACCTCGAGCCGTGCGAGCAGGAAGAACGGGGACTCGTCGACGAAGAACTGCACCTTGAAAGCCGTGAGCGAGGGAAACGTGCCGAGCGCGCGACCGACGAGGAAATACCCACCGTACACGACGGCGGTCAGATACATGAACAGCGAGGGATAGACGAAGAAGTGCGGATTCAGGTCGCCGCTCCCGAAGCCGACGGCGTGATGGACAACGGGCTGCTCGTCCCCAAACGCTGTACCGGGCAGCCCCGCCGTGATGCCGTGCACGCGCAGTCCGAGACCGAGGGCGAGAATCGCCACCAGCGCCAGGAAATGCCGGGGCTTCACGGCCGTGGGGTCGCCCGGCCTTTGCCCGGCCCCGCGAAGCGCCAGTGGATCAGCACAGCCAGCGCCCGGAAACCGTCGCCGATCCGGATCTTCTTGCCTTCGGCGCGCGTGCGCGGGCGGTACGAGATCGGCACCTGATGGATCCGGCACCCCGAGCGCGCGAGCTTCGCGGGGATCTCGAAGTCGAGGTCGAAGCTCGACGACCGCAGGTCCAGGAATCGCAAGACTTCGGTTCGCACGAGCTTATAACACGTCGCCACATCGGAAACCCACTGTCCGTACAGAAGCGAGAACAGGAGCGAGAGGCCGAGGTTCGCCGCGGCGAAATGCGGCGGCTGGCGCCAGAGGTCGACCGGCCGGCGGACGCCGAAGACGACGTCTGCGTTCTCCCGCCGCTGGATCTCGAGCAGCTTCCGGTAGTCCTCCGGATCGTACTCGAGATCGGCATCCTGGATGATGACGAGATCCCCCCGCGCCTCGCAGATGCCACGCCGGACCGACGCGCCCTTGCCCTGGTCGCGTGCCTGGAACAGTACGCGAACGCCGGCGTGATCGATCTCCCGGAGCATCTCGGCCGTCCCGTCGGTCGAGCAGTTGTCGATGATGATGATCTCTTTCTCGACGTCAACGGCCAAGACCTTCGCGAAAATCTTGGGGAAGGCGTCGCGCTCGTTGCGGACCGGTATGACTACGGACAACACGAGGCCACCGATCGCATACCCGCCGAATTATAGTCTATAGTCGTCCCGTGACCGAAGAAGTAACCCCTTCGCCTTGACCACCTGGCGGATCGGCCCGCTTGCGCTCCACGCGCTCTGGCTGTGGGCGCCCATCGCCTCCGGCGCCTATCGCGGCTGGCCGTTCGCCGTCGCCTTGGCGCTCGTCGCCGTCGCCCTCGCAGCGCGGTTCGCCGAAATGCTCGCCGCGCGCCGCCTCGAGTGGCGGCGGACCAGTCTCGATCTGCCCTTCGCGTTGCTCGGCGGGCTGTTCCTCGTCCAGCTGGTCTTCGGCAATCGCGCGCTCCTTGAATGGAGCCTCGGTCCTCCCCCGTCGGGCAACGATCTCCACGTGGCGTTTCCGTCGCCGTTCCTGCTCCTCGGAACCGCGTCGCCCGACCAGTCGGCGAGATCGTTCCTGCTTTTCGTGGCGTATGTCGCCGTCTACTACCTGGTCGTGAACTTCGTGGATACGCGCCGGGACACAGAGCGAGTCCTCCGCACGTTGGTCGTGGGCGCCAGCCTCCTCGCGACCCTTGGGTTGATCGATTACCTGTCACGGGAGGCCTGGTTGCTTCCGTGGCGGACTGATCCCTACGGCAGTCGGCTCTCCGGGACCTTCGCGAACGCGGACCATTTCGCGGCATGGCTCACGATGGCGACCCTGCTCGGCATCGGCTGGCAGATGTCCCGACTGGACGACCTGCCGGGCGCGCCCTCCGTGAGGGAGATCGCGACGTCCCGCGAGCTCCGGGAGGCCGCTGTCCGGCGGTACCTGCCTCTCGTGGCAATCGGTGTCCTGATGATCGCGACGATCTTCACCCTGAGCCGCGGTGGGCTGATCGGTCTGCTGTCTGGCCTGATTGCGCTCGCGGCGCTCCTGGGGATGTGCCGGAGAATTCACCGGGGGATGCTGTCCATCGGCGCGCTCATCCTGGTCGTCCTCGCGTACGGGGCGTGGATCGGGTTCGCCCCGCTACTCGCCCGCGTCGGTGTCTCGCCGGAAAGCGCAATCGATCGTTTGACCCAGTACGCGGCGTCACTGCCGATGCTTCGCGATTTCCCACTTCTGGGCGTGGGTCTCGGCGCATACCGTGATGTGTACTTGCGCTACCAGCCGCTCGCCCATCGTCCGCACGAGGTGTACTATCCGTACGCTCACAACGATATCCTGCAACTCCTCCTGGAAAGCGGCATCCTGGGCGCGGCACTCGTGGCGTTCGCATTCTGGCGCGTCGCCGCCGATCTCGTCGGTGCCCATGTCATGGGACGAACCCGGTGCCCCGTCCGTGGCCGTGAGCTCGAGTCCGACCGGCGTTACGATCGACAGAGCCTCGCGGTCGGCACCGCTGCGCTGGCCGGTCTCGTCGCCATCACCGCCCACAGCGCCCTCGACTTCAGCCTGAGGATCCCCGCAAACGGGTTCCTTGCGGCGACCCTTCTCGGCCTCGCGACGACGTCCTTGCACATCCGCGGGCAACCGGGACGAGAACGGTCCATCGCCGCGCGCCGCCACCTGCACATTGCAGGCCGGGGCTGGGTCCCGGTCGCCGGGTCGGGCTTGGCGCTCGCGCTCCTCGTGATCGGCTGGGGCATGCTCGGTGCGAGGGCCACTCATGTCGATACGAGAGTGGACAGTGTCGGGTGGCCGACATCCCTCGAGGACGCTGAGGCCATTCTCGCGGTCGACCCTCGGCACGTGACGGCGCTCCAGCGGCGCGCCACGGCGCGCCAGCAGCAGGCCGTGGCCGTGTGGACCTCGGCAGCCGCATCCCGCGACACCGGCGATCCTACTGCCACGGCCCGCGGACTGCTCGGACAGGGACGACAAGATCTGCGCACAGCGCTTCTCGCGACGCCGACGAATCCGAATGTCCATGCTCAGCTCGCGTGGCTGGAGGCAGTCGACGCGGAGATCGCGGATCCCGCTCGGGCGCGGGTGCCGCCCATCGCCCTGAGTCACGCTGCCCGAGCGCTCGTCCTGGCGCCGGAGAATCCGGGGATCTACGAGTCCGTCGCGCGACTGACCGTGAGCCGCATCGACCTCAGTATTCCGGTCGCCCGCGAGGCGGTCCGGCGTGACGCGGCCCGCCTCGGTTCGCTCGTCCAGACCTACCGCACGGTTGGACTGACGGAGGCCGAGTGGCTGGCCCTTGTGCCCGAATCCGCCGTCGATCGCCTCGACCTCGCGATCCGCCTGGAGGACCAGCGCCTGTTTCAGGAGAGTGTCACGGCCTATCGGGCAGCCGCCGCCCTTGCGCCCCGACTCGAGGCGCCACTATACGAATGGATGCTGGCTCAGGCGCTGGCGCGAGGTGGTCGCGCGGAGGCCGCCCAGTTGGAACTCGAGCGGGCGCTGGCGGCGGACCCTACGAGCCCGGAACTACACCGTGCCCTGGGAGAAGTCCTGGCGCAGCGTGGGGATCCGGCTGCACTGCGAAGCCTCCGTGCCGCGGTCGCAGCCGCCGAGCGAGTGAGCAGCGCCCCGCCACCACGGAACATGCCATTCCACGTCGCCACTGGTCGCCTCGCTTCGCTCCTCGAGAAGCGCGCAACGGACCTCTCAAGCCCCGTCAGGTACCGACGCGCGCTCGCGCGTTACCTGGTTGACCGCGCTGTCTGGAGCGAGGCGGTCGACGAGCTCAGGGGAATCACGCGAGAGCTTCCCGAGGACGCCACGGCTCGCTTCCTCCTCGGCACCGCCCTCGACGGTATCGGCGCCGCGGACGAAGCGCTCCAGGAATTCCGCAGGGCGGTCGATCTGGCACCCCGAGAGACGAGGTTCCGCGCCCGTCTTGCTCGGCACCTCTGGAGCCACGAAGGTTACGTCGAGGCGGTCGCGGAGTGGCGCACCGTCAAAGCACAGGCGCCCGACGATATCGACGCCCGTCTTGCGCTGGCAGGCGCGTTGGAGAAACTGGGAGAACGATTCGGTGCGTTCACCGAATACCGGGAAGTTCTCGAGTTGCGCCCCGCCCATCCAGAGGCGGTCAGGGGGCTGGCACGTGTTCGCAGCGGCGTTCGAATCACCCCATGAAGAAGGCGCGGTACCACGCGATCGTCTCCCGCAGGCCGCTCTCGAGGTCGAACTCGGGCGCCCAGCCGAGAAGGTCGCGTGCTCTCGCCGCCGAGAGATACTGGCTGTGGATCTCGCCGACCGTGGCGTTGCGCACGTCAGGCTCGAGATGGCCCGCGTCCATCAACTTCTGGATCACTCGGACCAATTCGAGCACCGTCCTTGGCGACTCGTGGGAGAAGTTGAACGCCTGGCCGCGCACCGCCGGGTCGTGCAGCCGCTCGGCGAGGCGCAGGTACGCTCGAGCGCAATCCTTCACAAAGAAGTAGTCGCGCACATAGCTGCCGTCGCTGCGGACCACAGGGGGCTCGCCCCGTAGGAACGCGCGGATGGTCCCCGGTACGATGCGGCTCCAGTTGAGGTCGCCGCCGCCGTACACGTTCCCGCAGCGCGCGATGCCAACGGGCAGGCCGTACGTGTGGTGGTAAGACTGTGCGATCAGATCGGCCGCGCTCTTGGACACCTCGTACGGGTACTGCCCGGCGAGCGGCATGTCCTCCGTGTACGGGAGCTGCCGCTGTCTGCCGTACGCCTTGTCGCTCGACGCGATAACGACGCGCTCGACCAAGTCGCGCTGGCGCCTGCACGCCTCGAGCAGGTTCCACGTGCCCCGGACGTTGGTCTCGAGTGTCGGCAATGGCGAGCGATGGGCGGCGCCGACGATCGCCTGGGCACCCAGGTGGAACACAGTGTCCACCTCGTGGGTGTTGACGGCACGCTCGAGCGTCGCGAAATCCTCGAGGGCGCCATTGACCACGCTGACCCGGTGGATGTCACCACTCCGGTAGAGCTCCGACTGCGGATCGGCGTCGAGGACGAGGGCGGTGATCTGCGCGCCCCGTGCGAGCAGCTCCTTGACAAGCCACGCGCCGACGACGCCGGTGGCACCGGTGACCAACACGCGGCGGTCGCCCCAGCGGTCCGTCACTCGCCCCACACCTTCCACGGGGCCCGACCGCTCTCCCAGAGCCCCTCGAGCAACCGCACATCGCGCAACGTATCCATGCACTGCCAGAAGCCCTCGTGGCGGTAGGCCGCGAGCTGGCCGTCCTTGGCCAGGCGCTCGAGCGGCTCGCGTTCGAAGATGGTGTCGTCGCCGACGATATAGTCCAGGACACCGGGCTCGAGGACGAAGAAGCCGCCGTTGATCCACCCCTCGCCGATCTGGGGTTTCTCGGTGAAGTCCCGGACCAAGTCGCCGTCGAAGACGAGCCCGCCGAAGCGCGCCGGCGGACGCACCGCGGTGACCGTCGCGAGGCGCCCGTGGCGGCGGTGAAAGGCGAGGACATCCGTCAGGTCAACGTCCGAAACGCCATCGCCGTAGGTGAACAGGAATGTCCCGTCGCCGAGCCACGGCGCGATGCGCTTGAGCCTGCCGCCCGTCTGGGTGGCGGCGCCGGTGTCCACGAGATCGACCGTCCAGTCCTCGCGCTCCCCGTCGTGAGCGGTGACCTTACCGGATCCGAGCGACACGGTGAGATGGCTCTGGAGCTGGTGGTAATCAACGAAGTAGCGCTTGATGTGTTCGCCCTTGTAACCGAGCGCCAGGACGAATTCGGCAAAGCCCCAGCGGGCGTAGCCCCGCATGATGTGCCAGAGGATCGGCCGGCCGCCGATCTCCACCATGGGCTTGGGGCGTACCTCGGTCTCCTCGCTCAGTCGCGAGCCGAGCCCACCACACAGGATGACCGTCTTCATCACACGTACCCGTACGCCGACCAGCCGCCGTCCACCGTGAAGACCTCGCCCGTGACGAACGACGCCGCATCACTCGCCAGGAAGACCGCCGCCTCGGCGATCTCGGCCGGGGTGCCGAGGCGCCCCATGGGCGTGCGCCGGGCGAGCGCCTCGAAGTCCAGGAGG
>Ga0156021_1040_pt1 | contig 30447 bp, 20 predicted proteins | sample RifCSPlowO2_02_FD_107675 | JGI IMG/M metagenome (GOLD analysis project Ga0156021, IMG submission 107675) | Betaproteobacteria bacterium RIFCSPLOWO2_02_FULL_64_12
ACAGGACTGAAAATCCTGGTGTCGGCGGTTCAATCCCGTCCCTGCCCACCACCAACATGGGCGGGTAACCCAAGAAATCCGAGGGTTACCCGCCCTTCCTGTTTCAACTCGTCAGTCCTCATCTGGCCTGTTCTGGCCCTGGTTGTGACAAGGCTGTGACAAGAGATCGGGACCCAGCGTCATCCTCGGCAGGCGGGATTGTCCCGTCAGCGGCCACGGCCCCTCAGGACACGATTGTCCCGGGCACGCTCCGAGGAGCGCGCGAGCGCCCTGATCGACTTCGATCCCGCCGAGCGGCCGATCGGCTACAACCCGCTCCACGTGACGGATCCGTCCCGCCGCTACATGGTCGTCGCGGGGATCATCAGCGCCTTCCGCAAGGTCTGGTACGAATTCTGGGGGCCGCGCATGGAGCACATCCTCCGCTACGCCCTCCTCACCCTGGCGGAATTCCCCGGCAGCACGCTCGTCGATCTTCCACGGCTCCTGACGGACCCGAGCTTCCGTCGGGGTGTGGTCGGGCGGGTGACCGATCCCCATACCAAGGCGTTCTGGCAGGCCGAGTTCGATCGCTACTCGTCGCCGTTTCGCAACGAGGCGGTCGCGCCGATCCTGAACAAGATCGGGGCGCTCCTGGCCAGCCCGGTGGCCCGGGCGGTCCTGGGCGAGCGCCAGGCGCGCCTCGATCTCCGCGCGGTCATGGACGAGGGACGCATCCTCATCGCGAACCTGTCCAAGGGGAGGCTCGGGGAGGATGCGACGAACCTGCTCGGGGCCCTCCTCGTCGCGGGCTTCCAGCAGGCCGCGCTCGCCCGGGCCGATACGCCGGAGTCAGCGCGGCGGGATTTCTACCTCTACCTCGACGAGGTCCACAACTTCGCCACCGTGTCCCTGGTCGAAATGCTGCAGGAGACGCGGAAGTACCGTCTGGCCCTCGTCATGGCGAACCAGTACCTCGAGCAGCTCGACGAGCGGCTCCAGCAGGCGCTCCTCGGCAACGTCGGGACGCTCATCGTCTTCCGAGTCGGGGTCCGGGACGCGAAGGTCCTCACCGACGAGTTCTTCCCGGAGTTCTCGGTGGAGGACCTCGCGAGTCTGCCGCGCTACCATATCTACCTGCGGCTCATGATCGACGGGGTGGTGTCGTGGGGGTTCAGTGCGGTTGCTCTCGCGCCCCAGCCGGTCCACGTCGAGCAGCCGATCTAGCAAAATAGTCCTATACAGTTCCATTCTGGCGTCGCTAACGCTAAGATTACCGTGCTCAACGAGAGCCCTATGCCGATCACCTTTGGCGAGATTCAAAAGCACGATAACGGCGCGCAATTCTTTGCGGCCGATCTCCATATCCATACGTACGCCGTATCGGAAGACGTGCCTGACCAAGCTCTCACCGTCGAAGCGGTAATCGAAGAGGCCGTCCGACTCTGGATTTCGATCATCTCAATCACTGACCATAACTCTGCGAAAAACACCGAGGCGAGCGTCGAGTACGGTAGGAAGTACGCTGGACAGCTCCTCGTTCTCCCGGGCGTCGAGGTAACAACCGCGCACGGGCATCTCTTGGTTTACTTTGCCCCAGATCGCGCCGCGTCGGTCCAAGACCTGCTCAGCCGAATCAGTATCGTCGGCAAGCCCGGCAGTAAGAATAGTCACACGGCGATGTCAATGGCGGACACGATTCGGGAAGCAGAGCGTCTCGGTGGCGTCTGTATCGCTGCTCATATCGATCGCCCTGCAACCGGCTTCGAGCTTCGCGAGGACGGTTATCCCAGCTGGAAGCGCGACGTCGTCACTAGCGCCGGCCTCTATGGACTCGAATTCGACGACGCCAGTAATCTCCAGTGGTATTCCCCCGAAGATACGACGCCTCTTAAAGGGCCAGAACGGAAGAAGCTCTTAGCCGCGCGTGCGGCAAGTTCGGGTACGTCCGCGCGAGTCAGGTTGGCAGCAGTCCAAAACTCGGACGCTCACTCCTTGGCAGCCTTCACGGAGCAGGCTTCAAAGCGCGTGTTGACGAGGCTCAAGATGGATGAGCTGACATTCGAAGGTTTCCGAACCGCTCTGATCGATCCTGAGGCGCGAGTCCGGCCCGAAGTCACGATTCCTCCATCGGTCCCTCGCGTCCGGGGCGTCAGTTTTGTCGGCGGTTTTTTGCATGGCGAAACCTATCACTTCAGCGACAACCTTAACTGCTTCATCGGAGGCCGGGGAACGGGGAAATCGACTGCGATCCGTGGCCTCGCGTACGCCCTAGGCGCTGATGATGAGTTCGAGGAACACGACAACTGTGCAGACACGACGACTGTGTATTGCGAAGACGCGAACGGTATCCTGTATAGGTACGAGCGGCAACGGGGGCAACCACCGAGCGTTAAGGCGCGCGAGGGGAGTGCGGTGCAGGAGGACGTCGCGCCCGATGCGTTTCGGATCGAGTTCTATCGACAAGGTTCGCTCGCTGAGGTCGCGAAGGACCCGCTCCGGAATTCGGCGCTGTTGCAGGAGTTCCTAGACAAGCACATCGAACTGGCGGATCTCCAGAGTCGAGAGACAGGATTGCTCGAGGACTTAGCGCAGAATGGTTCTGTGCTAAAGCCGTTGGAAGCCGCCATCGCTCAGCTTCCCGCAAAGCAAACCGCCCTGAACAGCCTGAATACGAAACTGAGGATCGCCGAGACCGGCAGGGTCAAAGAGATCGCTGCCCAGCAAATTCAACTCGGCGCCGAAAAGAATCTCGCCAAGTCTCTCGGAGAGGTAAGGACCTTTTATCAAGGCGGCCTCTCGTTTTCCATCGCGGAACGGGACTTTAAGGCGCTATCGGACAGCGCCGGTCAGCTCACTGGGGACGCGGAGACCGCGAAGCATTTGGCCGACGCCAGAGGCGTCATTGATCGAGCTAATGCGTTTTTGAAGAAGCAAGAGACAGCACTTAACCAAGGCTTGAAGGACCTGGCGAAGGAGCTCGATGGTATTCTTGGGCATCTCCAAGGTCGGCATAAGCAACTCGAAGCGGCGCTTGCGGATGGAGTTCAAAAACTCCGAGATCAAGGCCTATCGGGAAGTATCACAGAGCTCAACACACTAATAAGACAGCAGAGCACCGCGAGCGCGGAGGTGTCGCGCGTCCGCGCACAAGAGCCGCGTGTAAGAGAGCTAAGAGAAAAACGGCGGGCGCTGCTTGAGGACCTTCAAGCTGTGCGAGCGGAGATGGCGGCGCGTCGAAAGACGCAGGTGACAGCGATCAACGACAACCTGAGCCGGACGATCCGCGATTACACGGTAGTTGTTTATTACAACCCAGCCGGTATCATCGACGAATTCGTCGGTCTGGTACTGGACGTTATGCAGGGCTCATTTTTCCCCGAGGATAGTTGCCGGAAGCTGTGTGCGGCGACGACGCCATATGAGCTCGCGACATTGGTACGCGGTGGCAGAGTCGATTCAATCGCGAAGCTGGGCGATGCCGGCAAGAAGTGGGCAGAGGAGCTCGCGCGGCGGTTTGGTCTCGTCGAGAACTTCTATCGGTTGGAATGTATTGCCAAGCCACCGTGCCCTGTGATCAAGGTGCTGACGAGAACGAAGCCACCTAAGCAGATCGCCGTAACGCAGCTATCAGACGGCCAGAAGCACACGATTCTTCTCACGATCGCCATGCTCGCCGAGTCGAACATGCCTTTGGTGATCGATCAGCCGGAAGACGATCTGGATAACGCTTTCATCTTCTCAAGCGTCGTATCGACGCTCAGGTCAATCAAGGAGCGGCGGCAACTCATTCTCGTGACGCACAACGCGAATATCGCAGTGTTAGGAGATTCTGAGCTGATCTTGCCGATGAAACGGAATGGGGATTGTGGAGTGGCTCATGAGCGGGGGTCGATAGACCGCGCAGAGACCTGCGTGGTGGTGCAAGACATTCTGGAAGGGGGGCGGCTCGCGTTCCAGCGAAGGAAGGAGGTCTATGGCCATTAGTGGGTTCCGCGTGAACTGTGTAACGTAAAGAGATTCATCGAGTGACTAAGCGATCCTGGGTTCTTCCTCCTCGTCGGTACCATTACGATGGACGGGTACTGGCTCGAGTCCCCCCGGGTTAGTCTTCAACCAGTCGCCCATCCAGCCTAGAAGCCAGTCGCCTTCCCCCTGGGGCGGTTCGTGGAAGTCAGCTGCGGGGCGGGCGGTCACCCCGTTCCCGACCCGCGGCCATCACGTCCAGGAGGTGGGGCATGGCAGCACGTGGGTTCGTCGCCGTCGTCGGGTCGCGGGAGTTGCCGGAGGGGTGGGCGGCGCAGGTCGCGGAGGTGGTCGGGTGCTTCGTCGCGCGCGGCTGGGGCATCGGCTCGGGCGGCGCGCGGGGCGCGGACCAGTACGCGCTGGAGGCGGTGGTGGCGGCGGGCGCGCTGGCTTGCGCGCAGTCGGTGGTATTCCTGCCGGGCGCGGCCGGTGCTCCGCGCGCGCAGGCGCTCAGCGCCTTCGTGGCGCAGGGCGGCCGCGTGGTGCCGGGCGCGAGCGTCGGGCGCGCGGCGCTGCTCGGGCGCTCGCGCTGGTCGCGGCGCTCGCGCTCGCCGAGGAGTGCCCTGAGACGGATGCACTCACGGATGCTGAGTGCCTCGGGGACTGGGCAGACGGCGTCATCACTGAGGCCGGGCGCGTTGCACGGCTTCCCGTGGACTTCGGCGCGGCGAAGGGTGCCCAGCTCGCGTGGCATGCCCTGGGCGCCGTGCACTCGCCAGTCGTCGAGTGCCCTGGCTGTGGGGCACTGTACGCGGACGACGACGAGGCGGCGGCGCTGCCCGTGTGCCCGGCGTGCGGGGTGGCCGACACGTGGGAGGCGCGGCAGGGGGCGGGGTTCCGCGCGCACGTCGCCGAGATCGACGGGTGCGCGTCGCTCGCCGAGCTGGCGGCGCTCGGCAAGCGGCTCTACGCGCTGGCGCTCGCGCACGACCAGGCAGGGGTCGCGTGGTCGCACCACCAGCCCCGCAAGGCGGCGCTCGAGGCGGCGATCGTGCTCGGCGCGTCGGCGCGGGCGCTCATCGTCGAGGTCCAGCAGGCGCCGGCCCGCGCGCTGCCGCGGCTCGGCGCGAGGCTCTACCGGCTGCAGCAAGGCAGCGCCGCGGCGGCGGTCACGGCAAGGGAGTGGTGGCGGATCTGGGCGGCCTACCGCGCGCGCAAGGCCGCGCTCGCCGCGTAGGCGGCGCCGCGCGCGGCGCCGGGTCGCCCGCTCGGCGGCAAGGCCTTCGCCGTGCAAGGAACAACCCATGACTCGGCCCTGACTCCGCGCTCCGAACCTTCCTGCCGAGCCGCCTGCGGCGGCGACATCGCGCGCCGCGCGGCCCAACGTATAGCCCCCGGCTGAGAACTCGCCTCCGGCGAACGCAGGTCAATCTGGAGCGACATCGCTGAGACAGGCGAGAGCCCTGACCCCTCCCCGTGGGCCGGGCATCGCCCGGCTCGGCCTCCTTGGCTCGTTTGATCGGCATACGACCGTCGCTCTAATGCGGCTCGTCAAGACGGACCAGATCCAATAACTCCTCGCGGGTCAGCTCCTTACGCATCAGCCGGTCAGCTTGGATGACTTGATCGGACAAGGATCGTTTCGTCTCGAGCTTTGCCTGAATGCGCTCCTCGAGCGTTCCGCGTGTGGTGATGGTGATGACCACCACCTCCCGCTCTTGTCCAAGGCGATGAACACGATCGATGGCCTGATCCTCGACCGCCGGGTTCCACCACCTGTCGTACATCACAACATAGTTTGCGCTTTGAAGGTCGAGACCGACGCCTCCCGCTCCGAGCGTGAGGATCATCCCAAACCGCGAAGGCGATTCGTTGAATTGTCTGCAGAGGGCTGGCCGCTCGGCCGGCGGGACGCGACCGTCGAGAAGGTCGCAAGCCTTGCCGCGCGCAGCGATGTAATTGTGCAGGAAACCCGCCATCTCGACGTACTGACTGAAACCGACGAGCTTGTTCGGGGCGGTACCAGATTCGGCCTCGAGGATCTCGTCTAGGACCTCAGTGAACACGTCGAACTTTCCGGAAAGGCTGGGCTCGAACGGCCTGAATTCCCGGGTGACGAGTCCAGGATGGCAACAGATCTGCTTGAGTTTGGTGAGGATCGCGAAAATGTGCGGATTTCCGAGGGAGAGCTTCGCGGTGCCGACCGCCTGAATCGCCGGCTCCAGGTCGCGATCGAGGACCGCCCGATAGAGGGCGCGCTGAACCGGCGTCAGTTCGCAGTGCAAGGGCTTGAAAAGTTTATCGGGCAACTCGCTGGCGACTGCGCGTTTGAGCCGACGCATCAAGAATGGCCGCGTACGGCGAACAAGAAGCTGACGCGCTTGCTCGTTGCCGTGCCGTTCGATCGGGTCGGCGAAGTGGCGCTCGAATTCTCGTACCGAACCGAGGTAACCCGGAGCGAGGAAGTCGAAGATCGACCAGAGGTCCAACAGACGGTTCTCGACCGGCGTGCCGGTGATCGCGATGCGCGCTTCAGCGGGAACATGCCGGATGGCGTGAGCCCGTCGAGTCTCTGGGTTCTTCACCCGCTGGGCTTCGTCGGCGATGAGGAAGCGCCAGCGCCAGCCGGCGAGGAGATCGGCATCCCGGACGAGGGTATCGTAGGAGCATACGACCAAGTCGGCCGTGCCGATGTAGCGGCGGAGTCGTGCATGCCGCCCGGTTCCGGCGTGGCTCAGCGCCGTGAACGCGGAGAGGAACTTCTCCGCCTCGTCGACCCACTTTGGAACAAGCGCCGCGGGGCACACGACGAGAGAGGGGCACGGGCCGTAGCGGTCCCTGAAGTACGCGATCGCGAGAAGGGCCTCGAGCGTCTTGCCGAGCCCCATCTCATCCGCGAGGACGCCCGGCAGGCCATAGTCCTTTAAGAAGGCCAGCCAATCGTACCCACTCCGTTGGTACTCGCGGACCGAGACCGTCGGCCGGAGAGACCGTGGCAACGGTCGACGGTCGATCGCCGTGAAGCCGAGGAGTTTCTCTCGGAAGCGACCAAAGACTTCCGTCTCAGAGAGGATTCCCAGCCTTGAGAAGATGTTGATTATTTCGTCGATGTGGAGGCCGGTCCCGCAATAGGAGCCGTCCTCCTCTGACCTGAGCCCGATCTGCGTGATCGCGCCCTGGACCCTGTCAGCCAGTTCGCGGTCGACCCGATGGAAGGTCGCTTCGCGCCGGAGGTATCGCTGCTGCGGTGGGAGCTGAGCGACAGCGGCATGTGGGAGATCGGCGCTGCCGCTTCGATAAGTGGGCATGACGCGGACGACGCCAGTAGTAGACTCCACGTCGATCGCCGTTCGGAGCTCGGGCACTGCCGTGACGACTCGGATGGCAGCGGCCTGCGGATCAGCCAGAACGTGACTCGCCTCTCGGAGCGAGGGTAAGTCCTCCGTGACGAAGTCGGGGACCTCGTCGCCCTGGAGTTGGCGCGTCGCCGGCTCAATGGGCCTACCGCGCGTTAGTCGAGGACGGGGCGGTGTTGGTGCCGGGAAGTACTCAGCGGAATGCCTCAGCCAGTCTGCTTGATCGGTTCTTTCTGGCTCAGGGACTGGAAAAAGTCGACCGTCGGACGTGGCCAAGTTCTCGCGGACGATAAGCGTGTCTGGATTGGGAAGGTCGATGTACGTCCGATGTTCTGGCGGCAACTCGTGGATGGTAACGGCGCGCGCCGAATCCGTCTCGACGGTGCCCGGGAAGGCGCGGAGGAGAGACATCGCGTGGGGCACACCGTCGCCGCGGATGATGAGACCGCTGGACTGGAGTTGGTGCGGAAGAGCGGCAAGACCCTGTAGAAGTTGGCGGTCTTTTTGAGAAAGTCGAAATGCGCGGCCACCGAGACGGCCCGCTCCGTCAGTGAAGAGTCGCCGGCTCACGGGCAGTACGCGTCCGCGGACGGTGAGATTGAGCTGAACGGCTAGAGTGCCTGAGGAGTCGTCGAAAGTGACGACCGGTGAGACTCCAGCGGCGTCGGGTCGCCACCATGTCGCCAGTCGATCCCAGAGGCTACGGATCATCGCGGAGAGGCCTGAACCACGAAAGGTGCTAACCGGATGCTGTCGAGGCGCCCCATCGCGGCAAAGATGATACGACGCCTGTCGCGTCGAGCCAACACCCGGCCAGGAACCTAGCCTGCGGGGGATTCTACCTGCGTCGGACCTCGTCCGAAACATAACAGACGGTGATCACATCGACACGCACGCTGAAGCGGCTGGCGAGGCGCCTGTGGTTCCTGAGCTGAGCCTGCCGCAGCCGGTCGCGTGGACCCTTCACTTCGGCGAACCAGAACGCTGATAGGTCCGGCCGGAACAGCAGGAGATCAGGCGGCTGTCCCTCAAGACGCCGGCGAAGATACGCGCGTCCCGCTTGCCCGAGGAGCTTCTCTGCAAGACGCCGCTTGCGTGGGTGGGTTTCGTAACCGTACTTGGACACCAACGCGCGGACTCCGTGCGTATGGAAAAGATGAACCGCCGCGAACCACTCGACGAAGTGGTAGCGGGGTTGGTTGAGCGCGAGACGAAGGTCATCGTCATCGAAGAGGTCCGGATAGAGCCTGTGCCATAGCCACGCGAGCGGCCTTGGCCAACAGTCGCGGAGACCAGCCGGGCAGTGGAGCACCAGAGGCCGTCCACGAACCGGCCCACGTTCAATCGCTATCGGTTTTCCTGGCATCGGCGCCTCCGCAGCCCGCGACCGTAGCACGCGCGAACCCAAGGGCGGGCGCTGACGTCGTAGCTCGCTTATGAGAGCGGTTACCGAACTCGAGGAGTCCAGGCTTTCTGGTTGCCTCGTTCCCAATCGAGAACCCATCCGCGCACGCTGCCCCTCTGCGTACCGGACTCCTCTGCGATCTTATCTTGGATCTCGCGAAGTGATTTGCCCTGGTACCAGAGCTTGAATGCCACACGCTTGGTCTTGTCTCCTCGCGGCATGGTCACTCTCCAGGGGGACGGTCGTGAGGGGGGCTCAGGTTGATCCGCAGCTGGTCCCGAATGGTGCCGAGTTCTTCTGCGGAGAAGTGGTTCAGGAGGTATGCCATCAAGTCCTCCTGGCGAGGCTGTCCAAAGATCATCCGATAGACGGCCAGGGATCGCCGGAGGGCCTCGAGGCGCTCGCGATCACGGCTCAGAGGCAGCGCGGGCACATGACGCTCGATCTTGGCGCCACCGGAGAGCGGATAGACCCAGAAGGGCACGAGATCCGAGGTCCCCTGTGATCGCTCGTGCTGGGCCTTGTCGAAAAGGCTCTGCCAGGGGTCGGCACCTTGAAACCCACGAAGGGTGTGACCCAGATGCATTGCGAGATTGCGTCGCACGGCGTGGCCTTTGTAGCGATGGACACGCCCCTCGCGTTGCTCGAGATCGACAGGATTCGAGGGGAGATTCCAGTGGACCACTGCATGGCAATACGGATGGAAGTCTAATCCCTCTTGCCCGACTGAGGTCGTCGCAAGGATGAGGGGCCAGAAGGGCGAATTGAAGGCTTGGCGCACCTGGTCCGCTCGGGTTTCCTCGTCGCTGTCCTCAGCCTTTTCGGCCGCCAGCCGAAGTGCAAAGCGTGCCCGCATCCGGCGGGGCTCGATCACCAGAGAGTTCGCGGCCGCGTCAACTTGAAGATCGTCGACTCCCAAAGTCACGGCGCGAAGGGAGAGGGCGCTCCCTATTTCTTGTGCGAGCTTGCTGGCTGCCATCGCTGATGGCGTGTCGAGAAGCCCAAGGGACTCGCGAAGGCCATGGACGTACTCGTCCAGCGTTGCCTGAAGACATCCTGCGACAGAGTACTCCAAGCAGCGCCGCCAGTATGGCTCCTCTCGATTGAGCCCCCGAATCAGGGCCATGACCTCGGGCGTGTTGAAGAGATTCCGAAACCCCCAGGCCACTTGAGCCGCAGCATCGCGGATCGGCATCTGGGAGAGGCTCTCGCTCCCGCCAGACACGCGAGAAAGTGCGCGGAGAGCGGTCACGCCCGGGCCCGCGATGGCCACTTGAGCGAGGACGAGGGAAAGGTCCGCCGGACGAGGCCCGAGGCGTGGAGGGCCCGAAAGCAGCTTCCTTGCGAGTTCGACGTGCTCCGCCCAGATCGGAACCTCCTCAGCTTCCGGCGTCGTCGTGGTCCCGGACCAGATCGATGCCAGTTCCGGCCGGTAGAACCAGTCACGAGCCCCTGCCGGGTCGCTGCGCAGGTCAAGGAGAATGGGCGCTGCCCAATACCAGGACTCGTCCTCTTGGAGACTCGCGCCCGGCGTCGGGGCGGGGAGATCGGCGAGAACTGTCTCGATGCGACGGCGGACGTCTTCAATGACGTCGTGCGCGCTTGGTGGCTGAGTAGTGTCGCCAGTGGCGAAGGTCGAGAGCGGGTCCCCCACGCGCGCAAGTGTCAGTGAGGGGTAGAGGAATCCCAGGACTGGCATTCCAGTGAGCCGCATGTCCGCGCGGGCAAATCTCAGCAGAGGCGTTCGACGACGGCGGGCCTCGGGAGTGTTCTCGGGCGCCGTCTCGAACGAGCGAATCATGCGTCGTTCGGCCTCATAGCTGAGCAGCGAGGCGATAACGCGGGGTACGACACGCCACGACGAAAAGACCAGACGCTTCGTGAAGGTCCGAATCGGGGGCTCCGCGAAGGGTCCGTCAAGGCGGTAGTAGGGGAGGACCGGCGGTACCCACAGGAGCCGCCATGCCCCGGCATCGAGGGTAGCGGCGATGAGAGCGCGAAGGCGCGCATTGCCGGGGTCGAGCTCGACGTACTGGACGACGTCCCGCCACGCGAGCAGGCCGCCGGGCCGCCCCGCAAGTGCTTTGGCGAGGACCGCCCGGCGCTGCGGGTCTTCCAGCTCCTTCTCCAAGGCGCGCTTGAGCTGGTACTCATCCATGAAGTTGAGGAGGTAGGGGGCGGACTTCCAGTACTCCAGCGTGTCACCTTGATCGAGCGCGCGCGCGACGGCCTGCAGCCCGAGGTACGACGCGAGATCCTCGGGCTCGAGTCGATTGGCGGTTGCCGGCACCTCGACGAGCATCCCGTCGCGGTCCTGGGTAACGGCCAACCGTTCCGTTCGGACCATGACGCGGCGCAGCTCCGCTTCGATCCCGCGTATGAGTTCCTTCAGGCGCACTCGGCTTCCATCCGGGAGTCGAAACAGCTCACGGCGGTACTCCTGGAGCAGTTGCTCGAAGGCCACGATCCGTGCCTTGTCCTTCTGCAGGAACGCGAGCGTGCGCACGAAGTCTTCGTAGTGATTGTCTTCGGCGCTCTCGTCAGAAAGCGTGTACATCTTGTAGGGCGTGGCGGACAGCAGGAGGATCCGGGCGTCCTCATACTCAAACAGCCGACGTGCGAGGCCGCTTGCCGGATCCCGGCCGTCGAGCAGGTGCTTGAACCGCTGAAACTCGTCGAGGATGATCAGGTCGGGTTCGAGAGATCGAAGGCACGTAACCGCCAGGAGCTCGCGGAGCTCACCGACAAGGTCCTTGCGGAGTTCGCGATCTTCAGGGGGTATGTGCTTTCTGACGCGGGCAAAGCGATCACAGAGATCGTCGAAGCGCGCCCGGATGTCCGGGCGTTGTTCCTGCCGGGCCTCGTTCACGGAATCGCCCAGCGTCCGGGCGAAGGCCTCGGCGATCGATGCGTCGATCTCGGCGTCGTCGCGATACGAGCGCACCAGCGCGCGGAAGTTATCGGCATCCGCATTACCCTGCAGGACGTTCAGTGACGCAGTGCCTTTGAGCTGCCAGATCTGCTCGAGCAGGCGATAGAGGAGCGCTCGCTCATCCTGGAGCCCCAGGTGGGACTTCAGCTCGAACGAGGTCCCCGGCGTCAGCGACACGAAGTTCAGGCGACGGCCTTGGAGATCGTGAAGCTTGGCCGGGAGCAGGGTGATGCGCGAGGCGAGCGTGAACTGATTGTCGGGATCGACATTGAGTCGATTGATGTTCTGGCGTGCGATATCCGTGTTCGAACAGATGTAGACGATGTCGATGCGCTCTGTCGAGTCCCACAAGTGATCGATCGCGCGGGCAACGATGCCTTTGGCCACGAGGGTCTTGCCGAGCCCGACCTCGTCGGCGATGAGAAAACGATTCGTGCGATCGGTATCGGTGTACAGCCGACGGAATACGTGCTCGACGGTCTCTCGCTGGAAATCCTTGAGCTTGGCGAGGACGGGCGCGGGATCGGGCCGATGGGGCGCGGTCATGGTGCAAGCCTCTGGCGAGCTGCCCAAATGGGCTTCCAGACGAGGTCGAATCCGTCGGGGAGCAGCGCCGCCCCCTCTGGCGTCTTTGTGAGATCGCCCATCAGCCGAGCGATCTGGTCGAGCTTGGCGGGGTCGCGGTCGAGCGCCCCTACCAGGGACTCGAAGAGGTGCTGTTCGCTAACCCGGGGGGTCTGATCCTGCGGGACGCCGGCCTCCTGAGGCGTGAAGAGCAGGCGGTGCGCTTCGAGCCCGCTCCCGGCTAGAAGGAGAAGCAGGAACCGGAGAAGGCGAGCACGATCGCTCAGGATGGACAGGAGGAGGCGCTCGAGACGGTTGTCGGGAGCACCGACCAGCTCAGCGGTGATCACGAAACGGCGGGTCAGGGACTTGTTCTGGAGCGCGGCGGTCACTTCGAAGGCAAGAAAGGGCGTGATCGCCTCGAGCGAAACCGTTCCGAAATCGAGAGCGAGAGGCTGGCCCCCGGCAAGCGGCAGCGCGGACTCCTCACGGAGCGTCACGGGCCAGCAGCGGACGGCAACGGCCGAGGGAACGTTGCAGGGCACGGATGCACGGACCGCCATCCGATAGGTGTCGGAGACGGGAGTAACATGCGCCCTGAGGCGTGCTATGGCAAGTGATCGTTGCGTCGCAAGGACGAGCTCTTCGAGCTCGTGATCAAGAGGATCCGCCGTGCGCGGCCGATCGCTGATGGCGAAGTCTTGAAGGAGATCCCCAAGCCGCGGCCGCTCGGCCGAGTCTCCGAGGAGCGCATCGATCCCGCAGACGCTCTTCTTGCCCTGCAACTCGACGAGGAACTCGACGTTCTGGCGAAACGCCGCGTCCGTTGCGTTGGCGGAGCCAGTCCACACTCTGGCGTTCCAGCCGGCGTCGGCCACGTACAGCTTGGCATGGAGGCCCGACGGGGGAGCCATCGCTGAGGGGGTGTCGAGCGCAGTGTCCGAGCCATCGGTGGCCTGGAAGTCCGTGGCATCGTTCAGAATGCAGACACGAGTGAACGCCCCCAGGGACTCGGGTGCAAGCTCTTCGAGGGATTCCGGCCGCGAGACAAGGAGGTGGCCGGTTGTCTGGTTGGTGAGCCGCTTGAGGCATCCCGGCGACAGAAATGGTGAAACGATGAAGACGCGGTCGAGGCGCCCGCTGAAGGGCCATCTCGATCCAGGCACCCCAAGCGGGTGAAAGCCGACTTGCTCGAAGCCCTCGGGAAGCTCGAAGCGAACCTTCCGGACCTCCTCGGCAAGGAGGGTTACGCGAGCGTGCGCCTCTTGTGCGAGCGGCCGTACCGCGAGATCTGGGAGAGCAAGGATGAAATCGGCCAGGGGATGGTTGGCGGCAAACGCGTTTCGTCGGTCCTGCAATTCACCGTCGAGCGCGAGTAGCGTGTCCCAGCAACGATCGAAGGTGAGGTTGCGTGTGAGACAGAGGAATCTATAGCGAACGGGAAGATCAGCCGAGACGAAGCGGAGCAGCCAGATCTTGGCGTGGAAGACGCCCCTGTCGTTCGGCGGATGCACTTCGACCACCGAGTGCTCCAAGTGAGGAAGCAACAGCTGGTTCCTCGGGGGAATCTTGATCTCGCCGGCCTGGCAGAAGACAAGAATCTTCGTTGCGTATCGACGAAGCGCTTCGAGGAGCGCGAGGGGGTCGGCAGTGGGATGCCCTTCGCTATCCTCCCAGTCGAAGAGCGTGAAGGCGAGTGGCGCTGCCAACAGCGTGAGCAGGTCGAGTGAGTAGGTGGTGCCGATGGCCGCGTCGAGATCGTAGCCAGTCGGGGGCCTGAGTGAGTCGAACAGCAGACTCCGGTCGCGTGGGTTAAGCATTGGATGAGGCAAGGCCGGCATGGATGTCGGCGATGATCTGGCTGGAGACGCCCCAGCGGAAGTTCAGCTGGGCGGCCCCAGCCGCGCCATTCCAGCGTTCAAGCGCACGGGGGTTGGCGAGGCGGGCCTGGACTCCCTTGAGTGCGAGTTCGCGCTCTGCGACGAGCGCCCGTGTGCGTGGGCTGGCACCTACGTCGGGGAGTGAGAGAGTCAGGTCGATCCACCTATCCACAAAACGGCGGGTTCCGAACGCGACAGAACCATGCACGGACGACACAATGTCCCAGAATCTGACGCGATCCCATTGCGCGAGTGCGACGTGGCGTTGGTCGCGCCGCTGCGACCACTCGACGAGACGGGCCGCATAGTCGGCCGTCCACGCTTCCCGGTTGGCGGCTTCGGACAGCATGAGATTGTAGAGCAGGGCCGCACCGTGGATGACCTCAGAGAAGTTGCGGGCGTGATCAAGCTGCTCCTGGTGTCGAGACAGGAACTCGGCCAGCTGGGCATGCTGCCAGGGGAAGTCGGCGCCCTCGCCAGGCCGGCCGCGATCGAGCAGAAAGGCGAGGAGCGTGGTGGGATGTCGCGTGAACACACGTTCGCGTAGGTACTCGGCTTCACGCCGTGTGAGACGGAAGGAGGCGTCATCCGGAAAGTCGACGGGCCGAGTCGGGATGCCAGCGTGCCAATTTACGCGCGCGCCGTCGCCGACCAGCTCGTTGTCATCGTTCTTCACCGTGCGGTTGCGCGCCGCGGAAAAAGAGTCGGCGGCCCGATGATACTGATCCTGAGAGCCCGGGAAGATCCGGATGCCCCATTCCGCGAGGCCTTGCCAGTAAATGTTGCTGGGCAGGCGCTTGAGCGAGTCGCGCGCCTCGATGCCGATTGTCCCGTTGGCGTCGTCGGCTCTGGCCAGCGCATCGATCAGCCGGATCTCCGCGATACGTGCACGCTTGGCAATCTCGGCTGAGGGTATCTCCCGGCGCTCGAGTTCGAGGTAGATCCAGGGGACGAAGAGGAAATACCGGGCGCGGGTCTGGATCGTGCTCGTGCCGGGGAAGAAAAGATCGGCGAATGCATCACGTACTGCCCCAACACCAAGCTCGTCCCGCGTATCTTGTTCCTGGAACAGCGCAATGACTTCGAGCGACTTTCGCCGCTCGTGCTCCGAGTAGTCGAGCCACTGGAAGACGGAGCTCACGCGCCTTCTCCCGGGCGAGTGGTCATGCGCCATCCCTCATGACTACGGGACGACGATCATCCTGATGCGGGGGTCCGTGAATATCTTGCGGCCGAGCCGACGAAGGCTCTTGCGCTGCCCGCTCGGGCGCTTGCCGCAGTGGACGACGAGGAGGACGCGGTCACGATGGCCGAGCGCCAGTACGGCCTGGCCGATCCCGATGATCAGCGCGTTGGCCAGGGTCTTGCCCACCAGGCACTCGACCTCGATGCCAATCGTTTTCCCAGTCGGATGGCGAACAACCAGATCCAGGCGCTTGTTCGCGCCGAGGACCGACAGGTCTACCTTTCCGGTCTTGAGGAACTTGTCCCACGCGTCCTTAGAACGTCCTAGCCGCTCGAGCATCGTATGGGAGCTGAGAAGGATCTTCGGGACTCGCTCCGGCCCGAACCGGCGAACGCAGCGCCGTCGAACGACCTGCCACACCGCACGTTCGAACTTCGGCTCGCTCGGGTAGGCGCGCTTCAGTCGGTGGCTGCGCTGGAGCGCGCGCGCCAGGTCGTGGAAGAGCGCATCGATCGCTCCGCGGCTCAGGATGCCCCTCCTGGTGACGTCGCAACGGCACTGCGGAAGGCGTCAGCGCGGACGAAGTAGAGCGATGGTGTCACCGGCTGGTTCACGAGCCGGCTCCAGTGGGCTGCATAGAGCTGGATCTGGGGCGCGTACTGCGCGACGAGCCGGTCGAGCCCTGCGACCAGTTGGTCCGTCTTGTAGTCCACAAGCTCCCAGCCTGTCGTGGTGCGGTACGCGAGATCGACGACGCCGTGGAGCACGTGGACACTGCCGTCGTCCGCCGCGAGGCGCACGGCGAACGGCACCTCCGCCTGGCGCTCCTCCGACGCCAGCGCGCGCCGCCAGAACTCCGCCACGATGACGCGCTCCACCGTCTCGAGCGCCTCCGGGATGACGCCCTGGAGCTCGGGGTTGCCCAGGGCTAGCCAGCCGGCGAGGCGCTCGAGGTGGGCGCGGTCGCGCGGGCCCCGCAGGGCGTGTTCCAGCAGCGCGTGGACGAGGGCGCCCCAGGCGAGGCCCGTGTCAGGCTCGCGCGTTTGTCGGCCCTCGGGCGGACGGTTGGCAGGGCCGGCGCGGTGGGCGGTGGCGGTGACGGACTCGGCGGTCCACGACGGGGTGGTGACGCGCGCGCGCTGCGCGTCACGCGCGGCCTGGGCGGCGGCCCGGGCCTCGGCGCCGAGGTCGCCCACGGCGACGGCGGGCGCGGCAGCCCTCGCCGGGACCCTCAGTTGCGAGGCCTCGCCGAGGTGCGGGGCGAACCGCTCCCACGGGCGCGTCGCGGAGCCGCCCGACGCAGCGGCGCGGCCGACCACGAGCAGGTCCTTCGCGCGCGTCGCCGCGACGTAGAGGAGGCGATCCTCCTCGGCGGCGACGTAGGCGAGCTCAGCTGCCTCGTGCGCGGGCCAGTCTTCAGGCTCCGCGATCGCGATCGTCTTCCATCCGGCGCGCCGGGTCACACGGAAGGACCCGGTAGCCTGCTCTCCGTCGCGCACGATGTGGACGTTCGCGCGCGGTGTGACGCCGCCCAGCGGGTCGGCGAGGAAGACGACCCGGGCCTCGAGCCCCTTGGCCTTGTGGAGGTTCATGACGCGGACGACATCGTGGCGCCCCGGCTCGAGCGGCACCGACTCGAGCTCGGCGGAGCCCCGGTCCTCCTCGAGCGCCCGCGCGGCGTCGGCGAGCGTGCCACCCACCTCCGTGACCTGTCGCGCGCGATCCACCGCCTGGAGCAGGTGCGCGGCCTCCGCACCCGCGGGCGTGGCGGCCCCGAGGGCGAGGATCCCGGTCTCCTCGAGGATCCGCTCGATGGCGGCCGCCGCGGGGAGGGTGCGGGTCCAGCCGTACATGGCGCGCAGCGCGTGGAGCGCGTCCACGACCGGGCCCGCGGCGTCCTCGGGGAGCGGCGCGGTCAGCAGGAAGCCGAGCTCCGCGCGCCGATGGCGGAACAGCTCCGGGTCGCTGAGCCCGAAGAGCGGGCCGCGCAGGACCCCGACGACCGCGGGCGCGTCGTCGGGGTCGCTGAGGGCCCGCAGAAGGCCCGCGAGGGCCGCGACGCTCGCGGAGTCGACGAAGGCCGAGTCGCCGCTGACCTCGACGGGGATGTGCAGCGTCTCGAGGGCGTGGGCATAGATGGAGAGGACGTTGTCGTCCCCGTCGAGCACCTTCTTCCGCGTGAGGATCATGATGTCGCCCCAGGCATAGCGTCTGCGATCCACCGTGTGGCGGATCCAGCGGGCGATCGCCTCGGCCTCGCAGGCCGCCACGTCGGCGCGCGTGGTGGCCCCGGTGACGACGAGCTGGTGGACCCCGGCCTCGGGCGCGTCCTTCCCGTCGCGCACGGGGGCGAGTCCGTGGAAGGCCGGCTGCTCCGGTGTGGCCCGGGCGGGCAAGAGGCGGGTGAAGGTCGCGTTGGCCCAGCGGCAGAGCGCCGGCACCGCTCGGAACGACGCCGTGAGCTCGGGGACGAGGCCGCCGGTGGCGAGGATACGCTCCTTGACCCGCGCATAAGTGTCGATGTCGGCGCGCCGGAAGCGGAAGATCGATTGCTTCGGATCGCCCACGATGAAGAGGGCGCCGGGCCGAAGGGCGGCGCGCGTCCAGTCACGTTCTGCGCCGGGCGCTGCGGCGAGCAGGAAGAGGACCTCGGCCTGGATCGGATCGGTGTCCTGGAACTCGTCGACGAAGAGCCAGCGGTACTTGCCGCCGAGGGCGGCGCGCACCGCCGTGTTCTCGCGGAGCAGCCAGGCTGCGCGGCTGAGCAGGTCGCCGTAGGTCAGCGCCGAGGCGCGCCGGCGCACCTCGGCGGCCGCGCGGCGCGCTTCGCTCAGGAGCTGGACGACGAGCGCATAGAGGTGGTGCCGCCAGGCCCGCAGGAAGGGCTCGACCGTGGCGGTCCTGAAGTCGTCGACCAGGCGTTCGGCGCCGAGCGCGATCGCCTTGCGCTCACCCGGCCCGCCCCACCACTTCTGGACCACCTTGGGTTTGTTCTCCCAGTGCGCGAGGAGCGCGGCGAGCGCGGCCGGTCGGCTCCGATCGGCTACGCGCCACGGACCGAGGAACTCCAGCGCTCGCTGCTGGATGCCGCAGGTCGTCTCCTCGGCAACCGGCGAGGGAAGCCGCGCCTGGAGCGTCGTCCAGAAGGTTTCGAGCGCGGCCCAGACCGGCGCCGGGTCCGGTAGCGGCGCGGCCGGGGCGGGGAACGCGACCTCGTCGTGCATGCACACGGTCGCGAAGGCGGGGCGGAGGTCCTCTGCGGCGACGTCGGCGTCCACCAGCGCCTGCCAGAGGGGCGAGCCCGTGACCCGCGCGCGGTCGAGGTAGTCGTGCCAGGCGCGCTCCTGGTGCTCCAGGTCGGCGGCTTCGTCCAGCTCGGCGAAGCCCGGGGCGATGCGCGCCTCGGCCGGGCGCTCACGCAGGAGGCGGGCGCAGAAGGCGTGGATCGTGCCGGCGAAGAGACGCTCGAGCCTGGCCAGCGCGGTCTCGAGGCGCTCGCGCCGCCGAGGGTTTGTCTCCGCGGCGAGCCGCCGCTCGAGCTGGATCTGGAAGCGCCCGCGCAGCTCGGCCGCCGCCTTGCGCGTGAAGGTGACCGCGGCCATGTGCTCGATCCCGTAGACGCCCCCGGCGATCCCCGCGGCCATCCGCCGGGCGAGGCTCTCTGTCTTGCCCGACCCCGCTCCGGCCTCGACGAGGAGGTTCGCGTCGAGCCGCTGCTCGATCAGGTCGCGTGCCTCCTGGTCGGGGAGACGCCGGCGCTCAGCCATGGGCGCGGAGCCTCCTGAAGGCGTCGAGCGGGTCGTTTCCGTCGTGGTCGATCTTCGTCTCCGCGCGCAGGACGGCGCCCTCTCCACAGGCACGGAAGAAGTCGCAATACCCGCAGTCCGCCGGGTCGGGCGTGTGGACGAAGGCTCCCGCGCCAACGACATCGAACAGGTCGCGGAGCACGGCGGCCAGCGCGGCGGGGGCTTGCGGCCGGCGGTCCGCCCGCCGCCCGGCGCCGCGCACGGTCGGGAAATAGTAGGAGCTCGCCGAGACCCGGGCGCGGGGCTCACGGGTCCGGAGGAGCTCGGTCGCCGCCAGCGCGTAGAGCGCGTGCTGGAGCTGGCGGCCTCCGGCGAACATGGCGCGCAGCCCGCCGGGGAGATAGACCGACCCCGTCTTGTAGTCCACGGTCTCGTACGTTCCGTCCCGCAGGCGGTCGATGCGATCGATGCTGCCGCGGAGAGTGAACCTGAGGCCGCCGCCTAGGTCGAGCAGGACGGGATCCCGCCGGGCCAGCGGCTCGGCCTCGCGCTCGCCGAGGCCGAAGGAGACCTCGAGGGCGACTGGCGTCCGGCCGCTCGCCTCGGCCTCGAGCGTGAGGAACGCGTCGAGATCGCGGTGGAAGCCGCGCTCCTCCTGCTCGAAGACGCGGTCGGACGGCGGCGGGATGAGCCGGCGGAGCTCGGCGAGCTTCGCGGCGCCGAGCGCGTGCAGCCGCGGGCCGTGGCGCGCCGGGTCCGGGCGCTCGCCCCGGTCACGCGTCTCGCGCAGGATCGCCGCGTAGAGCGCGTGGAGCGCCCCGCCGCGCGTCGCCGGATCGAGCCAGCGGGCGGCCTCGGGCTCGGCGTCCTCGACCGGCTCGAGCCGGAGCCCGCGCTCGAGGAGGTAGCGGAAAGGGCACTTGGCCAGGTTCTCGAGGGCCGTCGCCGACACGGGACGCCCGGAGAGGCGCGGGTCGAGGAAAGGAGCCGCTTCGCGGACGAGCCCGTCCCACGGCGTGAACTCGGTCGAGCCCCGCGCAGCCTCGGCGTCCTCGCCGCGGGACAGCGCCGGGAAGGCGGCGCGCACGCGCTCGCGTGCCGATGCGCCGGCGTTGCGGAGGTGCGCGAGCCACCAGCCGTCATCGGAGAGCGCGTGCGCCGGCGCTGAGGGCACCAGCGACACCGGCTCGCCGAGCGCCGCGTCCAGGTCGCGGTAGGTCAGGCCGGGTCGCGGAGCCTGTAGCCGGAGGATCTGGAGGAGGAGCCACGAGGGAAACGTCTCGCGGTGTGCCCGCAGGTCGCGGCAGGCGTAGCTCAGGCAGACCCGGCCGCCCAGGACGGCGAGCCGCGAGACGACCACGGCGAGCGTCTCGCCCGCGCGGTCCGTCGACGTGGCGAGCGCGGGACTCAGCCGCGCGCGCTCGCCGTCGAGGAGCACCGGATCCTCGATGGCCGGCGGGAGCACGCCGTGCTCCTCGAGCGCGAGGACGAAGGTGACGGGCCGTCCCGCGAGGCCCGCCAGTGCCAGCGAGGTCACGTGGAGGTGGCCGGGGCGCGCGCGCTCGCCGCCGACGCTCAGCGCCTCGAGGCGATCGCGGACGAGGGCGAAGGCGAGATCGGGCGGCAGGCGCAGGTCCGCGAGCGCACCGAGCTCGGCGACGGCGTCGGTGATCGCGCCGCGCGCCGCCCCATCGAGCTCGCTCGCGACCGTCGCGTCCCCCTCGACCAGCCCCGCGCACGCGGCGAGCGACGCGCCCAGGGGAACGCGCCCGTCGCCGCCGGCCTCGGGCACGAGGTCGAGGAGCTGCGCGAGCCATGTGCCCAGGCGCTCGACCTGGGCGGCACGCGCGGCGTTCCAGGCGCGAGCCTCGTCGTCGAGCTCGGCGTCGGCGGCCCGGCTCCGGTGATGCTCGGCGAGGGCCGCCAACGCCGGGGCATAACCCTGCCGTCCCCAGGTCGCTCCGGACCTGGCCAGGAGCCGCGCTGCCTGGCCGGCCGTCGGCCCGTCCTCGAGCTCGAGCCGCACATCGCCCGACTGGAGCAGGCGGCGAAGGCCGCTCGCGGGCAGCGCATCCGCGATCCAGGCGCAGAAGGCGAGTAGCGCCCGGGCAGGGCGGGTGAGCGTGACCGGCAGCCCGGTGGCGACGGTGATGGGCCACCCGTGGCGCTGCGCCTTCTCCCACGCCAGGCGCGCTTGATCGGTCGAAGCGCACGCGAGCTCGACCTGGTCGAGCGGCGTCTCCGAGGCGAGGATCCGGCGGAAGGCCTCCTCGACCTCGGCCTCCCGACCTCCGGCACGGAACATCGAGAGCGTTCCGTCGGCGTGCGGCGCCGGGGCTGCCTCGGGCTTCATCAGCCAGGCGAGCCGCTCGGTGTCGCTCCGCGCGTCGGGGGCGACGGGATCGCCCGGCAGCGCCAGGAGCGCATGCCGCCGCGGACGCTCGAGGCCGGTCAGCGCGATGCGCCTCGGCGCCACGCGGGTGCCCGGCAGGCCGTCGAGCAGACGACGCTCGAGCGGCGCCCAGACCATGTCGGGCAGCTCGAGCACGACGTCTTTGGCGCGAAGGGGTGCGACGTCCAGGTGCTCGAGCGCTTCCCGGTAGACGGCGGCGGCGTCGGCGCGCCGCTCGGTTTCGAGGTGTCGCTCGTAGGCCGCGAGCAGGGCGCGCAGCTCGGCGGCCTTCGCGGCGCTGTCGAAGGCCTCGGGCACGAGGTCGGCGGCGGTCAGACCGGCCATCCTGAGCTCCCGCAGCGTTGCCCACAGCGCGTCGGCCATCCGGGGCTGCTCGGCGAGCTCGCGGAAGTAGCCCGGCACGCTCACCGGCAGGTCCATGAGCAGGCGCGCGACCAGCGCGGAGCCGAGGCCGTCGGGCACCGGATCCACGCCGCGCTCGACCAGGAAGGGCGCCGCCATCTGAAGCGCCAGGTCCAGTGGCGTGTGGAAGCGCAGGTTCGCCCAGTCGACACCCTCGAGGGCGAGCCGCTCCCCGAGTGTCCAGCCGAGCGCGTGCGAGGGGACGAACACCCACTTCGCCCCTGTGGGGTTGGTCTGGCAGAGCTCGGCGAGCTGGGTCAGGAACGGGTCCACGGGTCGAGACTGATCATCCATAACCTTTCGTTCCAGGGCAAGGCATTTGTCGCGCTTGTCCGGCACGACAGCATCGCCCGGCGGTGTGACAGCGGGGGTCGCACCTACGTCGCCGGCCGCTGTGACCGTCCCTGTCACGGGCGCGAGCGAGCCTGGCGTCGCGGGACGGCGCGCACGGGGAGGGTTCCGGCAATGGCGACGCGCGGGATGGGGAGGAAGGAGCTGGCGCGGTGGACGCAGCAACTCGTGCGGACGGGGATGCGATTCATCGCCCAGGACGGCGCTTGCCCGTCGACCGCGCTGGTCGCCGTCACCGGGACGCCGGTGTCCATGGAGTTCCCCGTGACGAGCGAGGCCGACCGGCGTCTCCTCCGCGCCTACTTCGAGATGGCCGCGCGGGGCGGCGCCGCGGCGTGCGCGCTCGTCACGGAGGGCTGGTCGCTCCGGGGGCCGCGGGCGTTCGATCGAGCGGCGGCCGCGCGGCGCCGCGGCGGCTCGCTCGCCACACTCCGCGGGCGCGGCGAGCAGCTCGTCGTTCACGCGGTCTCCCCGGCCGGCGAGGTCCTCCGCGCGTTCAGGATCGTTCGCGACGCCGGGCGGATCGCCCTGGTCGTCGAGCCGCCCACGAAGGACCCGGGCCCGTGGAGCCGCTTCCTGAGCGACCTGCCGTGGGCCTCGTGATGGGACGGCGGATCGTGTCCTCCGGGCTCGTCGTGCTCCTCGCCGCCGGCTGCGCCACGGCACACGGCACCGGGACGGACGCGATGGCCGCGGAGCGGCGGGCGGCGGTCGAGGCCGAGTGCGGGGACATCGCGGCGCGCGCCGCCGACGTCGGTGAGGTCAGCGAGGCGCTGCGGACGGGCGCGTTCCTCGGTGTCTACCTCGCGCTCGTCGGCGCCGGGAACGGCGCGTGGTGGGGCGCCGTCACCGGCGGCGGCGCCGGCGACGGGGCGTGGATCGGGGCGGCGGCGGCGGCGGGCCTTGGCGCGCTGATCGGTCTGGTCCAGGGTGTGGGCAAGGGTGTGGAGGCCCACCGCCGGTACCGTGATGCCTACGACCGCTGCCGCGGCGAGCGGCAAGGAGGAGGCTGAATGGAGCGCTTCGAGCAGGCCCTCATCTACGCGAGCCAAGCGCACGGGAGCCAGCGGCGCAAGGGAACCCAGATTCCGTACGTCGCGCATCTGCTGGCGGTGTGCGCGCTCGTCCTCGAGGACGGGGGCGACGAGGACCAGGCGGTGGCGGCGCTGCTGCACGACGCGGTCGAGGACCAGGGCGGCGCGGCTCGGCTCGCTGACATCCGCGCCCGGTTCGGCGAGCGCGTGGCACGGATCGTCGAGAGCTGCACGGACACCGACCAGCAGCCCAAGCCGCCGTGGCTCGAGCGGAAGCGGAGCTACCTGCGCCACCTGCGCGAGGCGCCGGCGGAGGTGCTGCGCGTGTCGTGCGCCGACAAGCTCGACAACGCCCGGGCGATCCTCCGCGACTTCCGCGCGCTCGGCGACCGGGTGTTCGAGCGTTTCAATCCGCAGAAGGCCGACACGCTCTGGTACTACGCCTGCCTGGCCAACATCTTCCGCGCGCGCTTCCCCGGCGCCCTCGCGGGCGAGCTCGCGCGCACCGTCCGCGCCCTGCGCGAGGAGGCGGCGCCGGGCTTGCCCTGGCCGGCCTCCGAGGAGGACGATCCGCACCCGCTCTGACCCACGCTGTCACAGGCGTCGGCCATCCTCGTCGGGAGGAGGCACACGCCATGACCACCGTCGCCGATGTCGCTCCGCTTCACGACCTGCTCGCGTCGCTTGAGCCGGGGGCGCCGCTTACCCACGGCGCGCTGACCGTCGTCCCGCTGCTCGCGCCCACGGGCCCCGAGCCCGACTGGCTGACGTTGGCGGAGGCCGGCGAGGCCGTCACGATCACCGAGGTGGGCGAGGGCGGCTCGGTCCCGCACCTCACGGTGACGAACGCCGGCGATCGGCCTGTGCTGCTGCTCGAGGGCGAGGAGCTGCTCGGCGCCAAGCAGAACCGGGTGCTCAACACGACTGTGCTCGTGGCGGCGGGCGCCACGCTCACCATTCCGGTGAGCTGCGTCGAGCAGGGCCGCTGGGCCTGGCGCGGGCGGGGCTTCGCCTCGAGCGACGCCGCGCTCTTCGCGACGCTGCGCGCGCGCAAGGTGGCGCGCGTGAGCGCCTCGCTCCGGCGCGGCGCCGGCCACCAGGCCGACCAGGGCGAGGTGTGGCGCGAGATCGACGGGCTCGCGGCCCAGTATGGCGTGGAGAGCCCCACCGGCGCGATGCATGATGTGTACGAGAGCCGCGCCGACGAGATCGGCAAGGCGCGCAAGGCGCTCACCGCGCGCCCGGGGCAGATCGGCGCGCTGGTGTACCTCTGCGGCCGCTGGCTGGGGCTGGACCTGCTGGCGACTCCGGGGCTGTTCGAGCGCGCCTGGCCGCGGCTCTGCGCGGGCTACGCGGCCGAGGCCGTGGGCACGGAGCCGGACGGCGCGGTCACACTCGCTCCGGAGCGCCTCCTCAAGGGACTCGCGCGGGTGCCCACCGAAGCCGCAGCGGCCGTTGGGCTCGGCCGTGAGTATCGGCTGGGCAGCCGCACAGCCCAGGGGGCCGCGCTCGTGGTGGATGATCGCGTCGCGCACCTGATGGCCTTTCCAGTTTCGATGAGGCATTGACACGGAGTCTTTAGGTGCCCAGAATCGGCGCGGGATGCCCCGGGGCAACCAGCTCGCGAGGCAGTGGCGGTTGCTGCAGCACCTGGACCGGCCGGCCGGGATCACGGTCGCCGATGCCGCGCGCGAGCTCGGCTGCGTCGTCCGCACGATCTGGCGCGACCTCCGCGTGCTGGAGGACGCCGGGTTCCCGATCTACGACGAGAAGGCGCCCGCCGGCCAGCAGGGGCTCTGGCGGGTCCGGGAGGAGTTCAAGCAGAAGCTCCCGCTCAAGCTCTCGCTGGCCGAGCTGGCCGCGCTCCTGATGAGCCGCGCACTGCTCGCCCCCGCCGGCGCCAGCGTGCTCGGCCCCGCCGTCGCGAGCGCCTTCGACAAGATCGCGGGCGTGCTGAGCCGCGACGCGCTCACGTTGATCGACCGGATGCGCGATACGGTCGGGGTGCGCGCCTTCGGCGCCAAGCTGCAGGCGCCGGCGGCCGAGCACCTACCCGTGATCCAGCAGGCGCTCCTCGATCGCCGCGGGCTGCGCCTCCGCTACTACTCCTTCCAGCGCGACGAGGAGACCCAGCGCGAGGTGGATCCCTACCACCTGACCTACTTCAACGGCGGGCTCTACCTCGTGGCGCACTGCCACCTACGCAAGGCCGTGCGCGTCTTCGCCGTCGAGCGGATCCGCCGGGTGGACCTGCTGGGCCGCCGGTTCGTCGTGCCCGCGGACTTCGACGCCGAGGAGTACCTGAACGGCGCCTGGGGCATCATCCGCGGCGATCTCGTCACCGTGAAGGTGATCTTCGCGAAGAAGCTCGCGCGCTACATCCGCGAGCGCCTGTGGCACCCGAGCCAGAAGCTGCGCGATCTACCGGACGGCCGGCTCGAGCTGACGCTGCAGGTCGCGGACACGCTCGAGGTGCGGCGCTGGATCCTGGGCTACGGCGTGCAGGCGGAGGTGATCGAGCCGGCGGGGATGCGGGAGGCGCTGCGGATCGAAGCCGAGGCGATGTCCAGGCAACTCTCGCAGAGGCGCCGGCCTCTTGCGCGAGCAACTGAGGGCACGGGCTCGAATGTGCGCGGACGGCGGTCTGCGCAATAGGCCACGGGGACGGCTCCGAAAGAACACAGCGGAGGAAGATAGATGCTCACCGAGAAGGCAATCGGATTTCTGCGCGCGAGAGGATTCGAGGTCGAACAAAGAGATCCGAACTTTCTCGTTGCTCAGCAGCAGGGGTTCGGCGGGGAGAACGAGCGTACCTGTGTCTGGGTCCTGCCCCAGGAAGCGCGGCGAGGGCGGCAGATGATGTCGCTCGAAGAGGAGTATCTCGGTCGTTTTCGGGGCATCTCGGAACGATGGCGCGGTGCCCGGCTCTACTTGCTTGTGGACACGATGGAGGGGCTCTCGCTTCCTTTCCGGACCGACGCGAAGCGCAAGTATGGCGTGACGGTCCAGGTCCCGGCGCAGTTTTTCGACATGCTCTTCAAACACGAGGCGGCGCGAAGCACGGTGTCTGCCGTCGGCGAGCTCGTCAAGGAGGCCGAGGCGTACGAGGGGCGCCGCGTGCCGCAGGCCTACGAAGAGGAGGATGGAGCTTCGGGATCCGACCTGGTTCAGGATCTCTTGCGCGAGATCGAGGCGCCGGAGAGCCAGCGCCGGCCACGGGTGTGGTTCGTCGTCGCACCGGCGGGCCACGGGAAGTCGATTTTCTTCTCGTCGCTCTTCGGTCGGCTATACCGCCGCTTCCTGGAGAGGAAGAGCGCGCAGGTGGTGTATCCGCGACCGTTGCCAATGATTCCCGCGCACGTGCGTGAGGCCGCAGGGCCGAGCGTGAAGGGCCTTATCGACGCGTTCATGCACACGGATGTCGCGATCCCAGCGGGGCGGCCTCTCTTTGACTGGATGATCGATAACCGCCATGCCGTCTGGATGATCGATGGTCTCGACGAGATCATCACGGGAGACGAGAGGTTCTTCGAATACGTCGAGGAGCGGATCACCGCCCCGCGATCCTGCCCTGCCGTTGTGATCTGCGTGCGCGATTCGCTGTTCCGGAGCAGCGAATCGCTGATGAACTTCCGATCGTCGTGCGGGTCATATGTGAAGATCTTCAGATTGCGCCCCTGGGATCGCCATGCACGTCGCGTGTTCGCATGGATTCATCTTCAGGGCAGAGCACCAAGGAACGGGGAACAGGATCCGCCGCATGTCTCGGCGTTTCTCCGCAGCATCGAGCGGAGTCCGGCGCTCCAAGACCTGGCATCGACACCCTTCTATGCGGATCTCCTGGTCAAGAACGCTCATGATCTGGAACGACAGCCGCTCGGAAGTGCCGGTGAGCTCCTGGAACTCGCGGTGAGTGAGATGTGCCGAAGAGAGTACGCGAAAGCAGGAGCTCTGCGCGACGAGCGGCTGCCAATGGCGGGGTTTCGGGAGTGGCTCGAGGAGTTCGCGGCGCTGAGCTACGAGGAAGGAGGCGTGAGTGCGGCGGAACTGCGTGAGCTGGCGGACCTCGCGATGGTCTTCACGATCGGCGATCTCGGAGAAGAGGAGAAGAAAGCGATCGTAGAGCAGATCACGATGGCACCGTTCTTGACACAGAGCGTGACTTCGGGACGGCTCGAGCTGACGCACGAGATTCTGACCGAGTACCTGGCGGGACGGCAGCTTGCGCGAGAGTTCGCAAGTAGTTCTCCGCGCTTCGCTGATCGCCTGTCGCGGCGCGCATGGCCGGCCGACTCCGTAATGTTCGCCGTGCTCGCGGGGGCCTTGCAGGCCAGTCTGGACCGTGTGGTCGAGTTGCCGGTCGCTGCATCCCTGCCCGCGGAAGGCTTTCGGAATGTCGTGCAACTGATCGCCATGATCAAGGGCGGGGACACGATGTTCCGGAGCGGACGACTGGTCCTCGATGGCGCCAGGCTCGGCGCGATTCGACTTCGGGGACTCAACCTGAACGGTGTGTCATTCCGCGGCTGCGACTTGACGAACGTGGACTTCGAGGGGGCGTCACTCCAGGGTGCCCACTTCGAGGGGGCCCTCCTGAGCAACACCAGGTTCACGAGAATGCCCGACGGCGCGATGGATGGCACCGTCTTTGGCACCCTTGAGCATTTCGAGTCGACCTTCGTTGGCGACGGAAAACGCGTCGACGATCATCGCGTTTTCAGCGAGTGGCTCGCAAGGCGAAAAGGAAGCAGCACCGCCTCCTCAGGTTCCGAGCCGTGCCCAACCGCACGACAGATCCTCCACCTGTTCATGAAGTTCGTCCACGTTGACGGTCAAGCCCGGCGGGATGCGCTGGATAGACGCGCGATCGTGCGAGGAAAGCAGGTGCCGGGAGCGCCAGCATACGAGGACTGCGTATCCGGCGCGCTGGACGTAGGCTACCTGGAGAAGGCGCAGTTCGACAGAATTCGTCGGCCTACCGGTGCTGCATACGGCGAAATGGTCAACTTCGTCAAAGGCGGGATTGTCTCGCCGGGCATCCGCTCTCTCCTCGGTTCGTTGTGTCGTTTGCCGGGGTGCGGTCACGTGCCGCACGGGCCCAAGCCCAGTTGATAGAAGGCCAGACGCCTTTCCGTCATCCTCTTCGCAGTGCTCACGCGGTGGCACTGCGAGAGCCCAGAGATGGAGGACGCGACTTGCGGCGGATGACCAAGGTCGGCACATCCGAGTTCCTGCGCGCGGCACAGGTCAGAACTGCCCGCATTGCTGCAAGTGGCTCTGCGACGAGGAGGCAGGGGCCCGGCGCGGCGAGGGCTGCGCGTCGGTTTCTTGCCACTGTGGAATTACGGCGCTTCGGCGTCCCGAGCGCGGCGACGTTCCGCCAGCATCTTGACAAAGCGACAGGTCGACTCGTGGGAGCGTTGCCGCGAACCGCCAGAAGCTGGGGACTCGCGCGAAAGTTGCTCAACATCTTTCTTCGCGACGCTTTGTATACAACGTACCTGTGCAAGAGGTTCGGCCTGAGGACAGCCGAGAAATTCTTCGAGATCCCCCTCGATTCCATAACTTCCAGGCAGCTTCGGGCAGCTGCCGGACGTGGCGCTCTGCCGCGATGGACTGGGGTCAAGCACTTGAGGCCTGACGTCAGCAAGCAGTACCAACTCCACGCCGCGCTTCTAGCGGAAAAAGACGGGCTCGCGCGAGTACATCTTGACACCTACTGGTGGGGCGAGCGCGACGATGAGACAGGTGCTTTACCCCGCGTCGCAGGGAACGCCTTGCTGGCAGCGCGCCGCCGGGCGCGCCCGTCACAGCGAAGGAGGACGACTCCGTGAGTTTGGCCAAGATCCTTGCAGACCAGAAACGCTGGGCTAGGAACCTTTGGCCCGACCACCGCGGCCTCGAAGCTCCCTCTATCGAGTCAAACCTCTTCCGACCATTGTCGCCGGCCACGTGGGCCGAATTTGCCGTCGGAAGGGGCGACGAACTCGGGCTCAGTGGGCGCAGGCCGAAGATGAGGTCTCTCCGGTCCTCCTCGGCGTTGGCCTGTAACGTTTTCGAGCTATGGCGCGGGCGTGATCTAATGCCACTCGGTACGGCCTTGGGCCTGAGGGGCCACTTCATCGAACTCCATTTCGAGCGCAAATGCCCACATGGGCTCAACTCAGAGCCACCAAACCTCGATCTGGTCTTGTACCCGAGCGAAGGAAGTCCCGTCGGTATCGAGAGCAAGTTCACCGAACCATACGGATCCCGCCCAGCGCGGCCACCGTTGAAGGCCAAGTACTTCGACAGAAACGTTCGGCGATGGGAGGAGGTCGGCCTTCCTCGATGCCAACTCCTTGCAGAGTCCCTGGGTAAGGCAGTCGTATTTTGTCGTCTCGATGCTGGTCAGTTGCTGAAACACATTCTGGGCCTCGCCTGGCCTCACCGGAACTCCGCGTCCATTCGTCTCCTCGACATCTGGTTCGACGGTGGAGGGGCAGAGGCTGATGAGTACCGGGGTGAACTCCGTCGGTTCTCCGATGCACTGGACCCGGAAGTAGAGTTCAGCCAGCGCACCTATCAGGAGACCTTCCAGGCGCTGCGTGAGTTCCCTGAACCGGCTCCGGGGTACCTGAGCTACTTGGAAACGCGATACTTCGCTGGCCAGTAGTGTAGAAGCGGCGACTATCCCGGGGAAATCACGTCGTGTGCGATCGCCGCCCCGTCAGCCGTTCTGACCAGCGCGAAATCCGTCATCCTGTCCGACATCTGGTCCCACTTTGGTTCCAACTCACCCTGATCCACCGGGCTCGAGGCGCCGTGCGCGTCTCCCCAGGCTCGCTCTTGATCAGCGGGTCCAAGGTTCGAGTCCTTGACGGCGACTGGCCTGTGGACTTTGTCAGAACCTTGCAAGAACCATCGGTCACTATGCGTTACGATGGTCCCGACGGCTCGCGGCCGGTCTCGGGAAATGGCTGTTCTTGCTCAACTTGGTCCGGTGGCGACCGATGGTCGTCCTCGTCGGCGCGCTCTGAAAATCCTGGTGTCGGCGGTTCAATCCCGTCCCTGCCCACCAGTTTTACTCACATGGAGAGCGCGTCTTCTCGACCGCCTGCTGGCAGTGGAAGGTTGCGTCGCCGAGGAGCGGAGGCGTGGCGGCGAGGTCCACCTCGGCGCCGCGCAGGTCCTCGTGGGCCCGCGCGAGCCAGGCCCGAGTGTCGTCTGTTCCGGCTCGGCCCTCGAGCCCTT
>Ga0156021_1066_pt3 | contig 23863 bp, 25 predicted proteins | sample RifCSPlowO2_02_FD_107675 | JGI IMG/M metagenome (GOLD analysis project Ga0156021, IMG submission 107675) | Betaproteobacteria bacterium RIFCSPLOWO2_02_FULL_64_12
CCTCGGCGGCCAGCCGATCGAGCATTTCCTGAAATCGACCGCGCACCGCACGATGCGCTAGGATCTCGGGGGCCGGCACGGCATCGGATAGCCCGGAATAGAGACCGCGGCATGCGGCCATGTTCGGAAAGATCAGGGCCGTGAGTTCGTCACGGTCGTGACCCGCGAAGACGACATCCTGCGCGAAAGGCGTGCAGACGGCGAGGAACCTGATGCGCAGGGGACCTACGCTCACCCAGGTCGCGGTCGAGAGCTTGAAGTCTTCGGCAATGCGGCCGTCGAACTCCAGACCTTTCCGGGGATCCCCGGGATCGATGAACCTCATGGCATCGCCCATGCGGTAGTAGCCTTCCTCGTCGAACGCGGTCCGGGTGAGTTCGGGAGCACGCCAGTAGCCGGGCGTGATGCTGGGGCCGCGAAAACGCGCCTCGAGTTTGTCGCCTACCGGAACGAGCTTCAGTTCGACTCCCGCCGCGGGAACACCAATGGCGCCGGCATGCACGGCGCCTTCGTTCGTGCACATGGCGAAGGGCGCGGTTTCCGTCGATCCGAGGCCGCTCAGCCACATGATCCGCTCGCCGCAGGTCTGCTCGGCGAGTTCCTGATAGGCCTCCCAGACCGGTTGCGACAGCGCGGCTCCCGCATAGAACAGCAGCCCCAGGCGGCTGAAAAATTTCGTCCGCAGCGCCGCATCGGCGCGCAGGTAGGGCAGCAGCGCCTCGTAGCCGCGCGGAACGCTGATATGGACGGTCGGCGCGATGTCCCGCAAGTTGCGCACGGTGGGCTCGATCAACCCTGGCAGCGGTCGGCCTTCGTCGATATACATGGTGCCGCCGTTGTAGAGGATCACGCCGAAATCGTTGTTGCCTCCTGCCGTGTGGTGCCACGGCAACCAATCGACGAGCACCGGCGGAATCTCCCGGTAGAGCGGTATCGCCTGCGCGATCATCTGCTGATTCGAACACAGCATGCGCTGGGTGTTGATGACGCCCTTCGGCCGGCCGGTCGAACCCGAAGTAAAAAGGATCTTGGCGACGCTGTCGGGTCCGACGGCGGCATGCACCGTCTCCACGGCGGGGCCGGGGGTGGAGGCCTGAAGCGCGCTGAATGGCGTCCCCGGCCGTCCCGAATCCGGCGCCCCGGTGAGGACGATCTCGGTTTGCCGCGGCACCGCCGCGGCGAGGGCCCTGGCGTATCTCGTTCCGTCCGCGGTGAACACCAGCCCCGGTTCGAGCAGATCGACGATGGACCGAAGCTTTGCGTAGTCGCGGGAAACGATCGAGTACGCAGGGGAGATCGGCGCGTAGGGAATGCCGACATGCATCGCAGCGAGAGCGAGCAGGGCGTGCTCGATGTCGTTTTCCGATAGGATCACCACGGGGCGCTCGCTGCAGAGTTCGCGATCCAGAAGCGCCTGTGCAAGCGCGCGCACGCGCGCGAACGCCTCGCCGTAGGAAAGTGCGCGCCAGCCTCCTTGCGGCCGCCTTTGAACGAGGAAAAGACGTTCCGGAAATTCGGACGCCCAGCGGGCGAACCGATCGGTCAGGGATTCCGGATAGGGTCCGAGCGGGTCCGGGGAGCGGAGCAATATGGCCCCGTCCTCGCGGCGGGCAACGAGCACTGCCGCCGAGCCAAGCGGAATCCTTCGAACGGGAACCGCTTTCATCGCCCTTGCGTCCGTCCAAGGCAGGCCAGTGTCGGATCCGGAATTGATGCTGTCGCGCCGGTTCAGTCGTAGCGGCCGAAGTCCCTTGCCGCCCGGAACATGGCAAACACGTTTTCGTTCTTGGACTCTTCGGGAATACCGCTGCTCGCATCGAGCATGAAGCCGCCGCCCTTGCCCACGATCTCGATCAGCTTCCTGCAGTAATCGCGCACTTCATCGGGCGTGCCGGCGATCAGCATCGATCCCGGCACGTCTCCGCGCAAACACACCACATCCCCCAGCACCGCCTTGGCGCGGAACAGGTCGCTGCGCTCGAACCAGTAGATGCATTTTCCTCTGGGAATATCGGCGATGGTTTCCAGGCGCGAATCGCATTTGCCCTCCCAGAAGACGAAGGGCGTGAGGCCGTTCTCGATCAGCCCCAACATGACCTTCCTCAACTGGGGCCAATAGAAGATCTTGAACTGATCGAGCGACATGAACCCGTCGATCCCCCAGTGCAGCGGAATGAAAACGATGTTCCCGGAATTGACTCGCGCCGTCTGCACGGCGTCGCGAATCAGCATGGGAACGACGCGCTCCATGGCTTCGAGCAGCTTGTCCTTGCGCCGGAAGAGGTCGAGCATGATTCCCTTGGAGCCCCGCAGGAAGTCGCCGAAGTAGTCGTAGGGCGCGGTGCTGGATGCATGCCGGGCAAGCGGAAACCCCAGTTCCTTCAGTTCCTGATCGAAGGCCGAGGCCCGATTGAGCATTCTGGTTGCCTCTTCGCCCACTGCGGCAATCTTCACGAGCGCGGCGGCGACCTGCGGATCACCGAAGTAGCGCGAGAAGAAGGGAATTCGAACCGAAGTGCGGCCGGCCAGCTGCGGCAGCTTCGCAAGCGGTTCATAGGCCTCGCAGACGCGGGGCAGGTAACGGGTGAAGTAGAACCAGCTCGGGTCCTCGATAAAGTCGTCGTATTCCTCGGCGCGCATGTTCTCATGATCGAGATACTGATACGGCCGGTCATTGGGCAGCCCGTGGCCGGGCCACTGGTACGAGCGGTAGCCCACCATCTCCAGGGTCGGCCCCAGGGCCGTGGTGCCGAAAGGGGAGTTCACCGAATCGGGCTGCAGTTCCAGGACCACGCGCCTGGTGGCCGCAGCGAGCGCTTCGTAGTCGTACATGGCGGTCCGGTTGGTGATTCCGGCGTACCTCGCGTGCCAGAAATTGCTCGAATAGGAGACCGGCACACGATCAGGTTGCTTGAGCGCGAGCGCGTCGGCGAGCCGCCGTTCCCTTTCGGCGTAGAGTTCTTGCGCCTCGGCGGGCGCGGGGGCCGCCGGCGATGCGGAGAAATTATTCACGGGTGACTTTCGAAATCGGGGGCGCCAATGTTACCAGACTCGCTTCGACGGGATTGTGACTTGGTGCAATGGCTCATGTCGCTGTGGTCATCGGTCTTTTCAGGTGCGTGATGCGGACTGCCAATTGCTCGCGGCAGCCGGGGGCAGGGACCGCGCTGACGCCTCGGCGGCGAATCGATGCGCGCGCCCGCTGAGTCCTGCCTGCGGGTCATTCGGTTTAGAATGGACCGGCGATGATCGAGTCGATCGATTTTGGCCGCTGCACGGGTTGTGGCCTTTGCGACCTGGTGTGCCCGGCGGACGTGATCCATATGGAACAAGTCCGCATAGTCGAGGAAGTGCCGGGCCTTGCGCCCACCAAGCTGCTTCCGGCGATCAAGTTCCGCGAGCACTGCATCACCTGCTTCAGCTGCGAAATTTTCTGTCCGGAGAGCATCGTCGACGTGCATCCGGTGGTGAAGAACCGGCCCAGACCGTGGTGAGGCGGTGACCGATTTTTCCGGAACGCTGGTGGAAACGGATGTGCTGGTGGTCGGTGCCGGGGCCGGCGGTTTGCTCGCGGCGTTGAGCGCCAAGCGCCACGGCGCGGCGGGCACGCGGGTGACGATCGTCGATACCTGGCTTGTCGGGCGCACCGGTCATGCCGCGTTCTCCAACGCCTGGACCGTGGTGGTGGAGCCCGAAGACAATCTGGAGGCGATTACCCGCGAAATCCTCGCCGGCAACGACTGGGTCGCCGATCAGGTCCTCGTTAGCAAGGTGCTGGCGATGTCCTACCAGCGGCTGAAGGATCTGGAAGGCCTGGAACTCGAATTCCCGAAGGACAGCGAAGGGCGATACGTCCGCCGTCCCACCCGCGGACTGGACGACACCCGCGTTCTGTGCCCGGTGGGCGGAGGACTGGAATTCTGCTGGCGGCTGCGGCGGGGCCTGGAAGCCGAGGGAGTGCAGATCCTCGACCGGATTTTCGTGACCGGCCTGATGCGCGGGCGCGGCGAGGGCATCGTGGGGGCCGTGGGGATACACAGCCGCAGCGGAGCTTTCCACGCGATCAAGGCGCGCGCCACCGTCGTCTGCACCAACGCGATCACCTTTCGCTCCGGATTTGTGCGCGACATCACCGGCACCGGGACGCTGCTTGCCTACAAGGCGGGCGCGGCGCTGCGCAATGCCGAGTTCAGTTACACCCGCCCGGGCACCCCCCGGTTCTATTTCGAAGGCATTGCTTTTGCGATTCAGGAAGGCGCGCACTTCGTCAATGCCAAGGGCGAACGCTTCATGCTGCGCCACGAGCCGGTCTGGGGCGACGAGTCCGACGTGCCGCGCATCGCGCGGGCGATGGCGATCGAGCGCCAGCTCGGCAACGATCCGCTCTACCTGGACATGTCCGGGGTGCCCGAGCGCGTGCGGTCGGATTTCATCCGAAGCAAGGTGAAGTGGATGGAGTACTTCTATCGCAAGCTGCCGGCGGAAACCCGGACCGACCTCTTCGGCAAGACGCCCTACTACGCCCAGAACCAGATGACCAAGATGGGAATTCGCACCGATGCCGCTTGCCGATCCGATGTCCCGGGGCTGCTGGCGGCGGGACTCGCGCAGGCGGGGGCGGCGAACCACTTTGCCGGATTTCACATCGGCATGTGCATCGGCACCGGCTGGATCGCGGGCTGCAGCGCGGTGGAAGATCTCGATCGGCTGCCTGCGCCGGCGCTCGATGCCGCCGAAGTTCGGGCGCTATTCGCAGATAACGACCGCGCGCGCAACGATGCGGTGCAGGCCGAGAGCGACAACGTATTGCGCAGTCTGCAGGCCCTCATGTTTGCCTACGACATCTCGGTTTGGAAGCATGGCGCGCGCCTGGAAATGGCGCTCACGCGCCTGGCGGCCATCCGGGCGGAATTCGCCGGACTCGCCGCGCCCCATACCCACGAGCTGGTGCGGCTTAAGGAGACCGAAGCGATGCTGCTTGCGGCGGAATTGATCCTGCGGGCGTCGCTTTACCGCACCGAATCGCGCATGAGCCATTTCCGCGAGGATTTCGATCTTCGCGACGACCGCAACTGGCTCTGTTGGGTCGACATTTGCGACCATCAAGGCGAGCCGCGTTTCGAAAAAACGCCGGTGCCGGTGCCGATATGCGATCCGGACTCGGTTGCGCCGCGGTCGGTGAAACGGGTGATCAAGGGAGCTGCGTAGGACGCGCCATGGACAATTTCCGACCCATTGGGAGGGAAGCATGGGAGTTGCCTTTGTTCGGCGTTTGACGATGCTGCGCGCTCTGAGCGCGCTGCTGCTCGCACTGGGAGCGGCGGCGCACGCGAGGAAACGAAGAAAAATAGGGATATGACGCCGGGCAAACCCAAAGCCGCGCTGATTCTCACCGGCGGCGGCGCGCGCGCCGCCTACCAGGTTGGGGTGCTGAAAGCGGTACGGGAACTGGTGCCCATGCCCGAGGAAAACCCGTTTCCGATCGTGTGCGGTACCTCCGCCGGAGCGGTTAACGCGGCCACCCTCGCGGTGTTCGCCGACAATTTCGACGTGGCGGTGGGCAATTTGCTGGAGGTTTGGGAGAACTTTCGCGTGCACCACGTGTACCGCTCCGACCCGCTCGGCGTCGCGAAAGCGGGGGCGCGCTGGCTGGCCGCATTGACGCTCTTGTCGCGTTCCAGCCCGGTGTCGCTGCTCGACAATTCGCCGCTCGGTCATATGCTGGGGCGCAACCTGGATTTCGGTTGCATCCAGGAGAACATCGACAACGGCCGTCTGTACGCGGTGTCGATCACCTGCTCGGGCTATTCCTCCGGGCAAAGCGTGTCCTTCTACCAGGGCGGGCCGGGAGTCGAGGCCTGGGAGCGCACGCAGCGCCTGGGCTGCGCCATGCCGCTGCGGGTGGAGCACCTGCTTGCGTCGAGCGCGCTGCCTTTCATCTTTCCCGCGGTCAAGATCAACCGCGAGTACTTCGGCGACGGCTCGATGCGCCAGATCGCCCCGATCAGCCCGGCGCTGCACCTGGGTGCGGATCGTGTCCTGGTCGTCGGTACCGGCAGGCAGACGAGCGAGCCGTCGCGGGTGCGCTCCAACCTCTATCCCTCGCTTGCGCAGATTGCCGGTCACGCGCTGAACAGCATCTTTCTGGACAGCCTGTACGCGGATATCGAGCGCGTGAAACGCATCAACCGCACTATCAGCCTGATTCCTCCCGAGCAACTGCAGGGCGCGGGGCTGCCGCTGCGGCCGATCAAGGTGCTGGTGATATCGCCCAGCCAGCCGATCGAGCGCCTGGTTCCGCGATTTGTGAACGAGCTGCCCCGGACGGTGCGGTTTCTGCTGCGCGGCATAGGCGCCATGAACCGGAACGGCTCCAATCTGGCGAGCTATCTGCTTTTCGAAAAAGGGTATTGCCGGGCCCTCATCGGGCTGGGCTACGAGGACACCATGTCGCGCCGCGCCGAGGTGCTGGAATTTTTGGAGGTCAGGCACTAAACTCTAGTGCGGCCTTTCTCATGTCACAAACCCCTCCCGATCCATTCGAATTCCTCAAGACGCTCTGGGGCCCGATGGGGCTGCCGATGGCGGGAATGATCGCGCCGATTTTCAATCTCCCGGAGGTCGAAAAGCGGATCGCCGATCTCAAGTCGGTGGAGCATTGGCTCAACCTGAACCTGAACGTGCTGCGCATGACCATCCAGGGCCTGGAAATGCAGAGGGCAACGCTGGCTGCGATACAAGGGATGCAGCAGGGCGCGCAGCCGCCGCAGAGTCCGGCGTCGGCGCCGCTCGCCGATGCGTGGTGGCAGGTACTGCAGCAGGGCAAGGCGCAGGAACCCGAGCCGGGCAAGAAATGACGGCGGTCTTCCGCGTCGGGCACGCGTCTTCGCGCCACTGGCAGGAAGCGGCGCGCGCCTGCGTCGATCAGCTCCGGCCGCTGCCGGCCGGGGCCAATCTGGGGTTCGTCTATTTTTCCGATCATTTCACGGCGCACGCCGTGGCGCTCCTCGACGCTCTCAAGGCGCAAACCGGGATTCGGAGCTGGGTGGGATCGGTGGGCGTAGGCGTCATCGCCACGGCAACGGAATATTTCGACGAGCCGGCGCTCGCGGTGCTGGCCGGCAGTTTTCCGGAAGAAGCCTTCAAGGTGTTTTCCGGCAGATCGCGACCGCCGAAATCGGGCGAGCGCACGCCGATGGGCGCCCTCGCCTCGCACTTCGGCGTCGTGCACGGCGATCCCAGTACCGACGACATTCCCGAGCTGATCGAGGACATGTCGCGCAAAGTGGCAAGCGGATTTCTCGTGGGGGGCTTGTCCAGTTCCCGTACCCAGACGGTTCAGGTGGCGAACGAGGTCCTGCAAGGCGGGCTTTCCGGAGTGGTGTTTTCCTCCGACGTCCGGGTGGCGACACGGCTCACCCAGGGCTGTGCGCCGCTGCGGCGAAGCGAACCCGACCGCGCACCGCTGCATCACCGGGTCACCGAATGCGAGCGCAACATCATCGTCGCGCTCGACGGCCGGCCGGCCCTGGATGTGTTCAAGGAAGACATCGGCGAAATCCTCGCGCGCGACCTGAATCGCGCCGCACACCTGATCATGGCGGGGCTTCCGGTGCCGGGGTCCGACACCGGCGATTACCTGGTGCGAAATATCGTCGGCATCGACGCGCGCAACAAGCTGCTCGCGATCGGCGCGCCGGTGGAGGACGGGATGGCGGTCATGTTCTGCCGCCGGGGAGGCGATGCGGCAAGAAGCGATCTCCAGCGCATGCTGAAGAGCATTGCCTGCGAGCTCAAGGAACCTCCCCGGGCGGGGCTTTACTATTCCTGCCTGGGGCGCGGAGTACACATGTTCGGCGAAAAATCCGCGGAGATGCGCATGATCCGGGACGAACTCGGCGAATTTCCCATGGTGGGTTTCTTCGCGAACGGGGAAATTTCACACGACCGGCTCTACGGCTACACCGGCGTGCTCACGTTGTTTGTATGAGAGTCCCTGACGCCTGACATGGATCGGCGGGTCGCAGTAATCACCGGCGGCAATCGCGGCATCGGATTCGAGATCTGTCGCCGGCTGGCAATAACGGGGCTGCAGGTGGTGCTGACCAGCCGCGACGCGGAAAAGGGCGAGGCCGCCGCCGGCAAACTTGCGGGTGAGGGCTTGGGTGTCGTCGCCCAGGTGCTCGACACCACCGTGGCTGACCGGGCAAAGGAACTCGCCGCCTGGGTCGACCGACGCTACGGCCGGCTCGACGTGCTGGTCAATAATGCCGGCGTTCAAATCGACCCCAAGGGCGCGCGGGCGCTGACGCTCGATATCGAAGTGCTGCGCCGATCCATGGAAACCAACGCCTACGGCGCGCTTATTGTGTCGCAGGCGCTCGTTCCGTTGATGAAGAAGAACCGCTACGGCCGAATCGTCAACATGTCTTCCATTCTTGGACAACTCCGGGACATGGATGCGCAGACCCCGGCGTACCGCATTTCGAAAACCGCGCTGAACGCGATCACCCGGGTCATGGCGGCGGAGCTCAAGGGCACGGGCATCAAGGTGAATACCATGACACCGGGCTGGGTGCGCACCGACATGGGGGGACCGCGTGCGCCGCGCTCGGTGGAAGAGGGCGCCGACACGGCCGTGTGGCTCGCCACATTGCCCGAAGACGGCCCGAGCGGGGGATTTTTCATGGATCGCAAAGCGATCGCGTGGTGAGTTTGGGGATTTCCGAGTTCTGATCGTCAATTACGCGGAGAAAAAAATGCCGAAAGCCATACGATTCACCCAGACGGGCGGACCCGAGGTATTGCGCTGGGAAGACGTGACCGCCGGCGACCCGGGTCCGGGCGAGGCCCGGGTGCGGCACCAGGCGGTTGGCCTGAATTTGATCGATACCTACCATCGCTATGCGCTGAAAGACGCGGCGCAAGCCCATCGAGACCTGCAGGCGCGCAAGACCACGGGTTCGACCATTCTGCTGCCGTAGCCCGGCGGCATGGACCTCTTTCCGGATATCGGGCCGCGGGAGGCCGGCATGCTCGCGCTCGATTCGATCCATTCGATGTACTGGGAGGAGAGCGGGAATCCGCGCGGAATTCCGGTCGTGTTTCTGCATGGAGGCCCCGGGGCGGGCAGCACGCCCAGGCACCGGCGCTTTTTCGATCCGCAGGCCTACCGTATCATCGTCTACGACCAGCGCGGCGCGGGGCGCTCCACGCCGCTCGGGGAACTGCGCGACAATACCACGCCCCACTTGATCGCCGATCTCGAAGCACTGAGGAGTTTTCTCGGCATCGAGCGGTGGCTCGTGTTTGGAGGTTCCTGGGGCAGCACGCTTGCGATTGCCTATGCGGAGGCGCATCCGGAGCGCTGCCTGGGCCTCGTTCTTCGCGGCATTTTCCTGTGCCGCAAGAGCGAGATCGACTGGTTCCTCTATGGCATGCGCAATGTCCATCCCGAGCCCTGGGAGCGGTTCGCCGCATTCCTGCCGCCCGGGGAGCAGGACGATCTGCTGCGCAATTACCACACGAGACTCGTCGACCCCGATCCTGCAGTGCATCTCCCCGCGGCGCGCGCCTGGAGCGTCTATGAAGGCGCCTGCTCGACGCTGCTTCCCAGCCCGGAGACGGTGGCTTACTTTGAGGGCGATGCGGTGGCTCTGGGGCTCGCCCGGATCGAGGCGCATTATTTCGTCAACGATATTTTTCTGCCGGAGAACTCGCTGCTCACCAACGCCTCCGTTCTGCGCGCCATCCCCGCCGTGATCGTGCAGGGACGCTACGACATGGTGTGCCCGATCGTAACCGCGAATGAACTCCACCGGGCCTGGCCCGAAGCCGACTATCGCGTCATTGCCGATGCCGGTCACTCGGTCTGGGAGCCGGGAATTCTCGCCGCGCTGATCGAAGCGACCGAACGGTTCAAGCTCGGGCGTTCATTCGGTCGTTAGTCCGGGCGAAACCAGCACTTCCCCGCGGGAGCGGAAAAAAGCCGCGGCGCGGGCCGCGGCTATTGATCGCGCAAGCCTACTTGACGTTGAGCAGCTTCATCGCCTTGGCCAGCGTGTCCACCGAATCCTGGTGCTTGCCGGCCTTGTGCAGGGCTTCGCCGTCGGCACGGTATTTCTTGACCTCGTTCATCTGCGCCTGCGACAGCTGCGGCTTCTTCGCCAGCGCCTCGTCTATCTTCTTCATGTCCAATGGACAGTGAAACGCAAGGGCGCTGGCACTGGTCAGCATGGTGAAAACGAATATTGCGATTTGCTTGGATTTCATGTGTCCTCCTGGCAGAGATTAACGGGTTGCAACCGTTGTCCGGCGCCGCCTCGGCACTGCGAGCGGATTCGCTATCGCCTGGGCGCCGCCAACGTATACACGCGCGACCGGCAGACTATTCCGCGATTTGCGGAACGCGGTCCGGTGCCGGGTGCTGGCGGCAGCTGTTCAGCCGTGCGCGGCGCAGATAATATACGGCATAGGAGGCGAGGGGTGAATTCTCTGCCTGAATCCATTGCGGTCGTTGCGGACGAGACCTGGCTGCGAAGCCGCTTCCAGGACTCGCATCGCGCCGTCCCGCTCATTACCGGAGACGGACACGCATTTCATCCTCCCGAGAAGCTGCGGCCGGCCTCGGTGCTGGTGCCCGTGATCGACCGGCCCGGGGGCTTCACGGTGCTGTTCACGCGCCGCACGTCCCATTTGCACGATCATGCCGGACAGATCAGCTTTCCGGGCGGGCGCGTCGAGCCGGGCGATTCGACGCCCGCGCACACGGCCCTGCGCGAAACGGAAGAAGAGATCGGACTTTCGCCTTCGCGGGTGGAAATCCTCGGGGCGCTGCACGAGTACGTGACCGTCACGGGGTACCGCGTGACGCCGGTCGTCGGACTGGTGCGTCCGCCTTTTTCCCTCACTCCCGACGAGTTCGAAGTCGCGGAGATTTTCGAAGTGCCGCTCGAATTCTTCCTGGATCCCGCCAATCACCAGAGAAACAGCGTTCTCTACGAGGGGCGGCAGCGAATTTATTACGCGATGCCCTACCGGGAGTATTACATCTGGGGCGCGACCGCGGGGATGATGATGAACTTCTTTTCGTTCCTGACCGGCTAGAGACGGGCTCCGGTTTCCCGACCCCAGAACTCCCCCTCAGCCTCGCGAATCGGTCGATTGCGTGGATTGAGTCCGCGCGAGGGCCCGGTTGTACAGCCGGGCAAAATTCTCCAGCGAGTGGAAATGAGCGTAAGCCTTGCCCATGAGTCCCTTGCTCATGAGCGCTTTCAGGCTCGCCGGCTTGAGCTCGGCGAGCTTGCCTTCGTCGAGGCGGAACATCCCCTGGAGCGTGAGCGTCGGCTTGTCGCCCTGCATCACCTGGAACTGAAACGGCGAGAACAGCCCGAGCTTGGCGAAGGTCGCGCACATCTGCGCCGTCAGGTCGAGATCGTTCTCGTAGTCCTGCAGAAGCCGCTCGATCGGCTCCCATTGGGGCGTCGGTTTGCCTTCGGCGTCGAACAGCGCGATGCCCTGGCTGTCCAGTTGCGCCTTCGCAACGCACACCATGCGCTCGCTGCGCGGCTTGCCGTCCACATACAGCTTGGAAATGCAGAAAGGATAGCGGCGCACGAACGCGGGAACGTACGCCGAAGGCTCCCAGCCGGCGGCGGCATTGATGTACAGATTCTGCTTGTCGGCCAATCCGAGTACCGCTACGGGAGCGAACGTCTGTCCACCGTCCCCGGAGGCGAATACGATGGGGTAATCGCGCGCTGCCTGCGTAAACTCGCTGAAGGAAATAGCGATGGCGTTGATCGAGCGGCAAAAATTCGGCGTTGCGCCGCCGGGAAGCAGGACGCAGTCCTGTTTCTGCAACGGCACGACTTCGTCGTAGCCGAAGGGCGGCGTGATCTTGAGGTCGGGCGCCCCGGTTGCAGCGGAGCCGGCTTTGTTTTCGGGCATCGGTTGTATGGTATCTTCGGCCGTCCAATGAGCCTGATTTCCTTAATTGCGGCGCTTCTGCTCGAGCAGTGGCGTCCTTTGCACGATCGGCGTTATCTGGTCGCTCCTATGGGACAGTACGCCACTTATTTCGAGCGCCATTTCAATGCGGGCGAGCCCCAGCACGGGGCAATCGCCTGGCTGCTTGCCGTGTTGCCCCCGGTCATTGCCGTATGGGTTCTGTACGCGCTGCTCCTGCGAGCAAGTCCCTTGCTCGCGCTCGCATTCAACATCGCGGCGCTCTATCTGACCATGGGATTCAGGCAGTTCAGCCACTATTTTACCGGCATACACCTTGCCCTCAAACAGGGCGATCTGGGGCACGGGCGCGAGCTGCTGGCGCAATGGCGCGGCCACAGCTGCTCCGACCTGTCGGGCGAGGACGTCGCGCGGCTCGCGATCGAAGCAGCGCTCGCCGCCACGCATCGCCACGTGTTCGCGGTGATCTTCTGGTTCATCCTGCTGCCCGGGCCTGCCGGCGCGGTCCTTTACCGGCTCTCCAGCTATCTCGAGCGGCGATGGGGCGGCAGCGGCGTTGCCGAGGTCGAGGCTTTCGGCAGATTCGCGCGCCAGGCGTTCGAAATCGTCGACTGGCTGCCGGTCAGGCTGACGGCGGCTGCCTTCGCGGTGGTCGGGGATTTCGAAGATGCCGTGTTCTGCTGGCGCACCCAGGCTGCGAAGTGGCCCGAACCATCCTTGGGCATCGTGCTCGCGAGCGGCGCCGGCGCCATTGGGGTCAAGCTCGGCAGTCCCTACGTGCGGGACGGCGCGGTCATTGAACGGCCGGAGCTGGGGCTGGGCGATGAACCCGATACGGGGTTTCTCGACAGCGCCGTGGGGCTGGTTTGGCGCGCGCTGGTGCTGTGGCTGGTGATGCTGCTGCTCCTGGGAATCGCGAGCGCGGTCAGTTAGGTTGCAGGTCAAGAGTTTTCCCGAATAAATTCGCGACGCGGGCCGCACTGCGGGGCCATCGGCGACGATAGGCTGCTTCAGCGCCTGACCGCTCCGCAGTTCCAGCAGGCCGAGAATTGTCCCTCGAGCTCCTCGCCGCAGACGCAGCGCCAGGGAGGCAGCGCCGGTGGGAGCCCGAAGCGGAAGCGGCGCAGGACCTCCTCGGCGCGGGCGCGATCGCGCTCATCCTTCAGCCATAGCTGCATCGCGCACTCGATGAAGGGAACCTCCCCCGCCAGCGTTGACAGGCCTTCGTTCAGGATTTGACAGGGGACCCCCTCAGCCTCCAGGAGATTGCGCAGGTGATGAATCTCGTGCAGATTGAGCGAGACGAACAGCGGGCGCGTCCGGGCCGCGTTCACCTGGCTAGCTGCCGAAAAGCGCCTGGATTTTGGCTGCGCACACAAAATCGTTCTCCGAGATTCCGCCTATTGAATGCGTATTGTAGGCAACCCGGCAGCGGTTGAAGCCGACGGCCATGTCCGGGTGATGGTCCTCGCGGTGCGCGATCCAGGCCACCGCGTTGACGAAAGCCATGGTTTCGTGGAAGTCCGCGAACTGGAACGTCCGGCGGATCGTGCCTTCAGCGTGTTCCCAACCCGGAATCTCCGTGAGCAGCCGCGCGATTTCCCCGGCGGAAAGAGCCGGCGTTCCGGCGGGGAGAGGCTTGCAACTGCGTTGCGCGAGCTTACCCATGCGTCCTCCTCTAACGGGCTGAAGCCTGAAGCCGGGCGATGCGCAGCGCGGCCGGCGGATGCGAATCGTAGAAAGCGGAATGCAGGGGGTCAGGCGTGAGCGTCGAGGCGTTGTCCTGATAGAGCTTCACCAGCGCGTGCACGAGGTCTTCGCCGCTCGCCTGTGCCGCCGCGTAGGCATCGGCCTCGTACTCGTGGCGGCGCGAGTAAAGGCTTGCAAGCGGGTGCAGCAGGAAAGTGAACGACGGGGCGACCATGAGGAACAGCACAAGTGCCGCGGCCGTGGACTGCGTCCGGACACCCAGGCCCGTATAGAACCAGTCCTGCCGGATCAGGAACCCGAGCAGCCACAGGAATACGAGGCTCACCGCAAACATGAGCGCCAGGCGCTTCCACACGTGCCGGCAGGAATAATGCCCCAGTTCATGCGCGAGCCCCGCCTCGATCTCGGGCGGCGCAAGCCGTTCGATCAGCGTATCGAACAGCACGATGCGCTTGGCCGCTCCGAACCCGGTGAAGTAGGCATTGCCGTGGGAGGAGCGGCGCGAGCTGTCCATGACGAAAAGACCTTTCGCGCGAAAACCGCACCTGGCGAGCAGCCGCTCGATGCGGTGCTTCAGCACCGCGTCCTCGAGCGGACTGAACTTGTTGAACAGTGGCGCGATCACCGTCGGGTAGATCGCAACCACCAGGACGTTGAAGCCGATCCAGGTCGCCCACGCGTACAGCCACCAGGCGTCTCCCATGCGGGCCATCAGCCACAGCACGCAGAACGCGAGCGGTACCCCGAGCAGCGCCGCAAGCGCGAGCTGCTTGCCGAGGTCGGCGGTAAACAGCGGCACGGTGATGCGGTTGAAGCCGAATCGCGCTTCGATCACGAAAGTGCGGTAGAGACTGATGGGCAGGTCGATCGCTCCCGAGATCAACGCCACCGACGCGATCAGCGCGATGCCGTGCCGGTAACCCCCGCCATTGAAAAACCGCTCCCAGAGTTCGGCCAGCGCCTGCAGTCCGCCGCCCAGGGTGAAACCCAGCACGACAAGCGCGGCCACTGCCGAATCGATCATTTCCAGGCGCGTCCTGGCCGTGGTGTAATCGGCGGCCTTCTGATGCGCGGCGAGGGTTATGCGACCGCAAAACCCGTCGGGGACGGCGTCGCGGTGCGCCGCGATGTGCTGCACATGCCGCATGGCCAGCCATAGGCGCGCCGCGGCGGCAAGCGCCAGCGCGAATAGAAAGGCCAGCGTGAACCAATGCATTGATCCGCCGAAAGCTTGTGCGACAATCGCTCTTTTACCACAGGCTCCGGTAAAGCCCAAGGGACATGGCACAGGACCCGAACAATCTGGTCTGGCTCGACATGGAGATGACGGGGTTGAATCCGGACACCGATCGGATCATCGAGGTCGCGATCGTGGTGACCGATTCACAGCTCAACGCACTGGCCGACGCGCCGGTGCTGGTGGTGCATCAGCACGATGCGGCGCTGGAAGCGATGGACGACTGGAACAAGAGCACGCATGCCCGCTCCGGGCTCATCGACAAGGTCAAGGCGTCCACGCTCGGCGAAGCGGAGGTCGAGCAGAAGTCGCTCGATTTCATCGCCCAGTTCGTGCCCGGCCAGGCCTCACCGATTTGCGGCAATACGATTTGCCAGGACCGGAGGTTTCTTGCCCGCTGGATGCCGAAGCTCGAGGGCTATTTTCATTACCGGAATCTGGATGTGAGCGTGCTGAAGGAATTATGCCGGCGCTGGAAGCCGGAGCTCGCCAAGGGAGTCGTGAAGCACGGCAAGCACGAAGCGCTCGCCGACATCCGCGAGTCGATCGAGGAACTGCGCTTCTACCGGGACAATTTCCTGAAGCTTTGAGGATGGCTGATTGCCGGATCCCGGCCCGGACAAGCCGGAACCTCAGGTGCTGATTTTGTCTTTTATCAATCTCGTGTTTTCGTTCAGTTGCAACTTCGCAACTGAACGAAAACACGAGACATATACAAGACCAAATTCTTCGCCGGAATCGCCAACAGTAAACCCGTAAGTGGCTAAGTCCTAGCCCTCCAGCGCCACGACCTTCCCCGGATTCATCAGGTTGTCCGGATCGAGGGTGCGCTTGATCGAGCGCATGAGATCGATCGCGTCGCTGCCCAGTTCCTTCTGCAAGGACCCGATCTTGCCCAGGCCGATGCCGTGTTCGCCGGTGCAGGTTCCCTCCATGGCGAGAGCGCGGTTCACCAGCCGGTCGTTGAAAGCCTTGGCGCGGGCGAGGTCTTCCTCGTCCCCGGGACGAATGAGGATCATGCAATGGAAATTGCCGTCGCCGACGTGGCCGAAGAGCGGAACCGGCGTGGGCGCGGCTTCGATGTCGGCCATGGTCTCGACAATGCACTCGGTCAGCCGCGAGATCGGGACGCACACGTCGGTCGATACCGCGCGCGCGCCGTGCCGCAGCTGCAGGCAGGCGAAATAGGCATCGTGCCGCGCCGCCCACAGGCGATTGCGCTCCTCCGGCCTGGTCGCCCATTCGAAACCCATGCCGCCGTGTTCGCGCGCGATTTCCTGCACCAGCTTTGCCTGCTCCTCCACGCCCGCCTGGGTTCCGTGGAACTCCAGAAACAGCGTCGGCCGCTCGCGGTAGGAGGTCTTGTTGTAGGCGTTGAGCGCGCGCATCGTGGTCGCGCACAGCGCCTCGGAGCGCGCGATCGGTATGCCGGACTGCAGCGTCTGGATCACCGTGCTCACTGCCCCGGCCATGTCCGGGAACGAGCAGGTTGCCGCCGACATCGCCTCCGGAACAGCGTACAGCCTTACGGTCACCTCGGTGATGATCCCCAGCGTTCCCTCCGACCCCACGAACAGGCGCGTGAGGTCGTAGCCGGCGGCGGATTTGCGCGGGCGGCGGGAAGTCTTGACGAGGCGCCCGTCGGCGAGCACCACGCTGAGCGACAGGACGTTCTCGCGCATGGTGCCGTAACGCACGGCGTTGGTGCCGGAGGCGCGGGTCGAGGCCATGCCGCCCAGCGTTGCATCGGCGCCGGGATCGACGGGAAACATGAGCCCGGAGTGGCGAATATGTTCGTTCAGCGCCTTGCGGGTGACCCCGGCCTCCACCGTGGCGTCGAGGTCCGCCTCGTGGACTTCGAGAATCCGGTTCATCTGCGACAGATCGATGCACACGCCGCCGTGGATGGCGAGCACGTGCCCCTCGAGCGAGGTGCCGACGCCGAACGGGACCATCGGGGTGCGATGCAGGCGGCAGATGTTGACGATGTCGCGCACCTCGGCCGTGGACTTCGGAAACACCACCGCATCGGGAGGAGCGTAGGGGTAGTAGGACTCGTCCTTTCCGTGATGCTCGCGCACCCCGCTGGAGGTGGTGACGCGCTCGCCCAGCAGCGCGCGCAGCGCATCGAGCAGCGTCGCGGCCAGTTCTCTTGGCTGGTTCATGTCGTCCTCGGGCCGGGAAGCGCTTTATTCGAGCTCGATCTCTCCGTCGAACTTCACCGACATCTTGAGAGCCGGGATGTCCAGGGTAACGGTGACCGGAAAGCTCTCGTTCCCCCGGACGGCGCCGGAAGTCCTCGCGCGCTCGACCGCGTGCTCGATCTCGCGCTGGGAATTGACCCCGACCATCTTCAGGAACTTGCGTATCGACCGATTGAAGGTTTCTTCGTCCATGGAAGTCTCCTTGAGTTCGAGGTTAGCCGCCGCGCCCGTCCAAGTCAACGCGCCCGCAGCCGGTCCAGGATCGCTTGCGTGGAAGGATCGGAGGCGCCTTGCGCGCGCTCCGCGAGCGAGCGCGCCAGCCGTTTTCCGAATTCCACGCCCCATTGATCGAAGGAATTGAGGTTCCAGATGACGCCCTGCACAAAGACCTTGTGCTCGTAGAGGGCAAGCAGCTGGCCCAGCGCGTGCGGAGACAGGCGCTGCATCAGGATGAGCGTCGATGGGCGGTTGCCGGGCGTCGCGCGATGCGGCGCTTGCGCATTCGGGTCGCCGCTCATGAGGGCCGCGGACTGGGCAATCGCGTTTGCAACCAGGTGCTCGTGGGCCCGGGGGTCGCCGGAACTCTTGCCGACGACGATGAAATCCACCGGGACCAGATGCGTTCCCTGGTGCAGAAACTGATGAAACGAGTGCTGGCTGCGGGTGCCGCTCGCGCCCCAGATCACCGGCGCCGTGGCGTATTCCACTTCGCGTCCCTCGCGGTCCACGCGCTTGCCGTTGGATTCCATTTCGAGCTGGGCAAGCCACGCGGGCAGCTCGCGCAGGTCTTCGCTATAGGGAATGATTGCATGCGTGGCGCAGCCGAGGAAGTTGATGTACCAGATGTCGAGCAGCGCGAGCATCACCGGGAGATTGGCTTCCAGCGGCGCGGTGTGAAAATGCGCGTCGATCGAACGCGCGCCTTCCAGCAGCGACTCGAAGGCGCCGGCGCCCGCGGCGAGCGCCACCGGTAGCCCCACCGCGGACCAGACCGAGAAGCGGCCCCCGACCCAGTCCTGGATCGGGAATATGCGCTCGGCAGCGATGCCCGTGTCGCGCGCGCCCCGCTCGTTTGCCGTGACCGCGACAAAATGCGCGGCCAGATCCGCCTCCTTGCCGAGCGAGCGTTCGAGCCACGCACGGGCGCGGCGCGCGTTGTCGAGCGTCTCCACCGTCCCGAAGGTCTTGGAGGCGACGATGAACAGGGTCCTCTCCGGGTCGAGGTCCAGCAGCAGTGCGTCCAGATCGGCCGAATCCACGTTCGCGGCGAAGTGCACTCGCAGCCTTCCGGTGTGGAAAGCCCGCAGCGCTTGCGTGGCGAGCCGGGGCCCCAGGTCGGAGCCGCCGATGCCGATGTTCACCACGTCGGTAAACGCGCGCCCGCTTGCTCCCTTCACCGCACCCGATTGCACCGCGCGGGCAAACTCGATCATCCGCTTCCTCACGGCGCGCACCTCGAGCATCACGCTTGCACCGGGCGGAAACGCGTCCTGGTCGGCGCGCAGCGCCACGTGCAGCACCCGCCGGTCTTCGGTGTGATTGATCGCATCGCCCGCGAACATGCGCCGGATCCAATCGGCGACGCCCTGCTGACGGGCGAGCGAGAGCAGCAGGGTCGCGGTTTCCTGCGTGATCAGGTTCTTGGAGTAATCGACGTACAGCTCGCCGAACTCGAGGCGAAAACGCTTCGCGCGTCCGGGGTCCTGGACGAACAGCTCCGGCAGACGCGTGCCGGCTATCGCCTTGCGATGCGCGGCGAGCGAGCGCCATGCCGGGCTGTGTGTGAGCAGCATGGTCATCTGCGCACGTACAATCGGTAACGTTCGCGGTCGCGCGGGCGATTCCCTTCCCAGACGCGCCGCCAGCCTTCGGCGGAGAGCCGGTCCTCGTCGCCCGGACGTGCCTGAACAAGCAGCACCGGGCACCTGCCTCGGCCGTGTGCTTCGGCGCGCTTCGTCATCACGCCGGCATGGTAATCGAATACGGCACGCTGCGACTCGCCCAGATTGCGGCTCTCGATGCAGGCCGCACCGCGCGGAATCGCCCGACCGAGAGCATGCGCGACCGGCGCGTAGGTCTTGCCGTAATCGATCCAGGGCAGCCATAAGGTCATGAGCAGTCCCCATAATACGGTGATGCCCGACGCCCAGGACGAAACGCTGCGTTGCACGCCGCGTTGGCTGCGCGCGAGCAACACTGCCCAGGCCGCGGTAAAAGCGACGGCGACGAGAAACGGCAGCCACCGGAACACCGGGCTGAATCCCGGTTCCAGCTTGGCAAAGTTGCGCGCTATCTGAGCCGGGGTCCCCGTCATCATCGCAAACCAGCCGAGCCAGACCAGGCCTGCGGACAGGCTGAAGGTGAGCGCGCCGAACCAGGCGAGCGCGTTTGCCGCTCCGCGGCGCAGGGTTTCCGTGCCCGCCCCGGCAAGCAGTGAGAGCGGCAGCAGCATCGGAAGTGCCTGCAGTTCGCGCGGATCCTTCTGGAACAGGATCACGACCAGCGTCATTACCGCGGCGGCAAGCGGCATGAGCACTCCGGGGGACTGGATTGCGCGCGTGGCCGGCGCGAACAAGGAGCGCCGCCGCTCCCACAGGAACCAGAGCGCGATCGGCCACGCGGGCCAGGCGGACCAGGAAAGCGTTTCCAAGTAATAGCCGAGGGTCGCCATCGCATCCGCCGACCAGGCTGTAGTTTGCGCCGCGGTCCATTGCCAGAAGAGATTCGATGACTGCGCATGCAGAACGGCGAGCCACGAACCCGCGGCGAGCCCGTACACGAGCGCAGCTAGCGCCAGGGTCTGCAGGTAGGCGCGACGGCGCCACGCGGGCGAGGCGAGAGGCAACAGCATCGCGACCACGATGGGCGGCACCACTGCCACGGAGCCTTTGGAGAGATAGGCGGCGGCAAGCGCCGCGCCCAGAACCACGCCCGACTTGACTGCGCGCCGGGGCCCCAGAGCAAGCGCGTACCAGGCGAGCGCCAGAGCGGCGAGCATCGCCATTTCCGCGAGCGTCTCGTGCGCGTGAACGAGCAGTCCCAGGCATCCCAGCAGCACCAGCAGCGCGTTGTCGCCCTCGGTCCTGCCGTAGAGCTTTCTCGCGGTGAGGCGCACGGTGAACAGGGTGAAAACGGCGAGCACACCGCTTGCGAGTCGCGCGCCGTCGTGCACACTCAGCAGGGAAGAGAACGCCCGCGCAAACAAAGCCGCGATCCAGTAGTACAACGGGCCGTCTTCCAGGAAAGGCTCGCCGGCGAGATGGGGCAGCATCCAGCGGCCGTGCGCAAGCATCTGGTGTACGATGCCCACCCCGATCGCATCCTCGGTCTTCCAGGGAGCGTGCCCCACCAGGCCGGTGAAGGAGTAGGCGAGGACCAGCACGGCGAGGACCGCCGGCGCAAAAGGCAACGCGATTCGCCTGTCGCTCATATCAAACTAAAAAGGCAGCCGAAGCTGCCTTTTTTCGGCGCCCCGGAGCGGGTTCAGGCAGCGGCCTTGGCGGCGCTGCGCTTGCTCGCGTACTTCTGGCGGAATTTCTCGACCCGCCCCGCGGTATCGATGATCTTCTGCTTGCCGGTGTAGAACGGGTGGCAGGACGAGCACACCTCGACGTGCAGCGGCTTGCCCAGCGTCGAGCGCGTGGTGAACGTGTTGCCGCAGCTGCAAGTGACGGTGATTTCCTTGTACTGGGGATGGATCTTCTCTTTCATGGCGGTGTCCTGGCAGGACCTATCAGGCCGGAAAACGGGAAATTATCCCGGAAATCACTCCGTTAAGCAATTCGGCGCCGGGCCTCAGCCCCTGCGCATGGAATCGAAGAAGTCGGCGTTGGACTTGGTGGCGCGGATCTTGTCGAGCAGGAATTCCATGGCCTCCAGGTCGTCCATGGGATACAGGAGCTTGCGCAGCACCCAGACTTTCTGCAGGATCGGCTGCTCGATCAGCAGTTCCTCGCGCCGCGTCCCCGAGCGGTTGACGTTGATCGCCGGGAAGATGCGCTTCTCGTACATGCGCCGGTCCAGATGGATCTCGCAATTGCCGGTGCCCTTGAATTCCTCGTAGATCACGTCGTCCATGCGCGAGCCGGTGTCGATGAGCGCAGTCGCGAGTATGGTGAGCGAGCCGCCTTCCTCCACATTGCGCGCCGCCCCGAAGAAGCGTTTGGGCCGCTGCAGCGCGTTCGCATCCACCCCGCCGGTGAGCACCTTGCCCGAGGCCGGGACGACGGTGTTGTAGGCGCGCGCCAAGCGCGTGATCGAGTCGAGCAGAATCACCACGTCCTTCTTGTGCTCGACCAGCCGTTTGGCCTTTTCGATCACCATCTCGGCGACCTGCACGTGGCGCTGCGCGGGCTCGTCGAACGTGGAAGACACCACTTCGCCCTTGACCGAGCGCACCATCTCGGTCACTTCCTCGGGCCGCTCGTCGATCAGCAGGACGATCAGCACCACCTCCGGATAATTCGTCGTGATCGCGTGCGCGATGTGCTGCATCAGCACCGTCTTGCCGGCCTTGGGCGGGGAGACGATCAGCCCGCGCTGCCCCTTGCCGATCGGCGCGATGATGTCGATGATGCGGCTGGTGATGTTTTCTTCGGCCTTGATCTCGCGCTCCAGCCGGAACGGATCGTCCGGGTGCAGCGGCGTCAGGTTCTCGAACAGGATCTTGTGCTTGGCGGCCTCCGGCGCCTCCGAGTTGACCTTGTCCACCTTGACGAGCGCGAAATAGCGCTCGCCGTCCTTGGGCGTGCGGATTTCGCCCTCGATCGAGTCGCCGGTATGCAGGTTGAAGCGGCGGATCTGGGAAGGGCTGACATAGATATCGTCGGTGGAAGCGAGATACGAGGTGTCGGGCGAGCGCAGGAAGCCGAAGCCGTCGGGCAGCACTTCCAGCGTACCGTCGCCGTAGATCGAATCGCCCTTCTTGGCTCGGTTCTTGAGCAGCGCGAAGATCAGCTCCTGCTTGCGCAGGCGATTGGCGTTGTCGATCTCGTTGGCCACCGCCATTTCGAGCAGCTGGCTGACGTGCAGGTTTTTCAGTTCGGACAAATGCATAAATGCGACGTTGGGATGGCCCTCAACGGAACTCGGGGAAGAAAGCGGAATGGATTCGGGCCGAAATGCGGCCGGGTTCGGCCCCGAACTACGGTGGCGCGACGGGCCGCGCCGCCTATTTGGACGCAAGACTAATGCCTTCAGATGTTGCTGTCAAGGAACGCGGTCAGCTGTGATTTGGACAGAGCGCCGATCTTGGTTGCCTCGATGTTGCCGTTCTTGAACAGCATCAGCGTAGGGATTCCCCGAATGCCGTATTTCTTGGGGACCTCCTGATTCTCGTCCACGTTCAGCTTCGCCACCTTGAGGCGGCCGGTATATTCCCTGGCCACCTCGTCCAGTACCGGTGCAATCGCCTTGCACGGGCCGCACCATTCCGCCCAGTAATCCACCAGCACCGGAACCTCGGACTTGAGGACCTCGGGATCGAACGTGTCGTCGGTAACGTGCCGTATGTTGTCGCTCATCGACTCCTCTCGAATTGATTGTGCTCGGGGGCCGCGGTCCGCGGACCGCGAGAGAAGGAAGTTCAGGGGGTAGTTGGGGATATGCTAGCCCATTCTCAAGGGCAAGGAAAGAGAAAGAGAAAGAGAAGACCTCACGCATCCCAAGGGTACTGAAATCGGGGGATCGCGCGCGGGCGTGATAAAATCCGCCGTCATTCGCGGGCGGTTCCCGCTGCTACCCGGTTGTTCCCAAATGGCATACATCATCACCGAATCGTGCATCAAGTGCAAATACACCGATTGCGTCGACGTGTGTCCGGTCGATTGCTTCCGGGAAGGGCCGAACATGCTGGTGATCGACCCCGACGAATGCATCGATTGCACGCTTTGCATTCCGGAATGCCCGGTGGAGGCGATATTCGCCGAAGAGGACGTTCCTCCCGAGCAGCGCGAATTCATCAAGCTGAACGCCGAACTGGCCAAGACCTGGAAACCCATCGTCGAGCGCAAGGACGCACCATCCGACGCGGACGAATGGGCGAAAGTCAAGGAGAAGAAGCAGCTCATTGAGCGCTGAGCGGCACGTGCCGCTTCTCTCCTTCCGCGCGCGTTAGCCGGAAAATCGCATTGCCCGGCGCGGGTGTAATCCGCGCTACATTATGTCCCATGGGCGGCGCCTTCGAACTCCCGGCGATCCACAAGAACGAGCTTTTCTCGCGCCTCGCCGAGGGGCGCGCCTCGCGCGTCACCGTGGTAACGCCCAACCGGCGCCTTGCGGCGGCGCTCGCGCGCGAGTTCGACGAGGCTCAGCAATCCTGCGGCAAGACCGTCTGGGGAGCGGCCGACGTCCTGCCTTTCTCCGCTTTCGTCGCGCGCTGCTACGAGGATGCGCTCTACTCCGATCTGGGCGCGGACCTTGCGCTTGTCCTCGCGCCCGAGCAGGAGCATGCGCTCTGGGAAGGCATCGTGCGCGAATCCGAAGCGGGCGGCGCCTTGCTTTCTCCCGCAAAGGCGGCCGCCCAGGCGCGCGAGGCGTGGCAACTCCTGCATGCCTGGAGGCTGGGAACGCGGCTCAAGTCGTTCGCGCTTGCCGAGGACGCCAGGGCCTTTGCCGATTGGGCGTGGCGCTACGAGGGCTACACCCACAGGGACCGCCACACCGATGCGGCGCGCGCCCCGGACGTCGCCGCCGCATTGCTCGCCGAACCGGCGGTGAGAAAGCCGGCTCTGCTGGTTGCCTACGC
>Ga0156021_1114_pt1 | contig 18074 bp, 25 predicted proteins | sample RifCSPlowO2_02_FD_107675 | JGI IMG/M metagenome (GOLD analysis project Ga0156021, IMG submission 107675) | Betaproteobacteria bacterium RIFCSPLOWO2_02_FULL_64_12
TCCTCTGCGCCAGGCGGCGTAATGGCGGAGGGCGAGGGATTCGAACCCCCAAGGGCCTCGCAGCCCGGTGGATTTCAAGTCCCGACCCCTCCCCGGTGCCATCGTACATCATCGGGGCTCATCGTCGTTCACACGAGCACTTAGCCGTCGTCGCGAGGGGCCGTCATGACCGGTGGTCTCTCTCCCCGTTCGATGGTTCGGGCAAAGCACGGGCAAAGCACGCGAGCGGGGATCGCGAGGCGCGGGCCACGGCGCGAGCGGGGGACGGCGGGGCGGGGAGTAGGGGGCGGGTACGAAGAAAACGAAGAAAGGGGATCGCCCTCGCGCACTACCTCACGAGCGCGTCGTGCTCGCCTCGTTTCGCCGCATCCACGCGGTGGATTGACTCTCCACGGCGTGCTCGCAAGTCCGCGTCAGCACGAGCCGTCCTCGCTGTCTTTGCCCGTGCTTGGCCCGTGGCCTCGGAGGTCGCATGACCGAACGCCGGCCCTACACACGTCACGGGCTCGGGGCCCCCTTGGTGAAAATCAAGCTCCGCGGATTCAAGGCCGTCGACCAACGATCCATCGGTGCCCGCGTGGCGCTCGCGTTCAAGCGGGATTTGATCTCGGCCCTCGGAGGCGAGGACGGTCTGAGCCCGCAACGCTTGAAGCTCGTCGAGTTGGCGTCGCGTGCCTCGCTCCTACTCGACCATGTCGACGCGTGGATCTTCGAGCAACGGGGACTCGTGAACATCCGCAACCGTTCGCTGATGCCCGTCCTCGTCCAGCGTCAGACGGTGGCCGAGCATCTCGCGAAGCTCCTCGACCGACTCGGTCTCGACCGTGTGCCTCAGAAGGTCCAGACGCTCTCGTCGTACGTCGTCGAGAAGTACAGCCCTGAGAAGAATGGCGCCACGGCCGAGCAGGCCGAGCGGGCCGAGCAGATGAGACTAGCGAAGCGTGCGAAAGCGGCCGAGGGAGTGACACGCGAGCCCGTGAAGCGTGAGCCTGTGATCGTCGAGAGCACGCCCACCGTCATCGACACGAGCGAGCCCGTCGTCATCGACGTCCCCGCTCGCCCCGACGAGGCGACGTCGTGATCTCCGGGGCGCCGAAGCGGACCTTCGTTGACGCGTTGAAGCTCGCGGGGCTCGCCACGCCGAGGAATCGTCAGGAGCTAGGCTTGAGGTTCTTCGAGCTCCTCGTCCTCGGGATCGATCACGAGTTCACGGGCGAAATGTGCTGGTATCAAGCGGTAGAAAACACCGCGCCGAAAGACCCCACGCGGAGACGCGTGCAATGAAGCGCGTGCGGCGAGATCCCGTCACCGTGAAGCCGTCGATCATCGATTTCGTCGAGGACGCGAACCTTCTCAATCTCTCACTCTCGCCCTATCAGCGAACACTCCTCAAGGCGATCTACGGTCTCTCGCTTACGCCTGACGAGCGAGCGATCTATCGCGAGTGCACAGGACGGACGGAGTACCACGCTCGCCCCTTCGGCGAAGTGACCGTGATCTCCGGAGCGAGAGGCGGCAAGGATTCTCGGATCGCCGCGCCTGTCGTCGTGTACGAGGCCGTCTTCGGCGGCCATGAGCGTTCCTTGGCTCGCGGTGAGCGGGGCGTCGTGCCTCTCGTCGCGCAGGACGCGCGAGCGGCGAAGATCGCCTTCGGGTACATCAAAGACTACTTCACACGCTCGTCCTTGCTTGCCCCCCTCGTCGACGACGTCCTCGCGTCGGACATCGTGCTCACGAACGGGCTCACAGTGTCCTGTTTCGCGTCCACGATGAAAAGTCTGAGAGGGTGGAGCATCCCCTGCGCCGTCCTCGACGAGTTGGCGTTCTATCGCCTGGAAGGGGCGAGTGACAGTGACGTCGAGATCCAAGCCTCGATACGAAGAGGCATGATCGCGTTTCCCTCGACGAAGCTCGTGAAGATTTCGACTCCCTACATGAAATCCGGGGTCCTCTACGAAAATTATCGTCGAGCGTGGGGCGTGGACGATCCCGACTTGCTCGTGTGGCGTGCGTCGAGTGTCCTCATGAACCCCAGCCTTCGTCTGGAACGCCTGGACCGAGAGAGAAGACTCGACCCCTCACGCTTCGCTCGCGAGTACGAGGCCGTCTTCGCCGAGGACGTCGACGCGTTCTTGCCCTCGGCGTGGGTGGACGCCGTCGTGATCTCTGGACGTCGCGAGCTTCCGCCTCGTCTTGATCTTCACAAGTACGTCGCGGCCGTCGACCCTTCGGGTGGCGGCGCCGATAATTTTTCGATCGCGATCGTCCATCGAGAAGGCGAAGGGGCCGAGCGTCGCCTCGTCCACGACGTCATGCGCTCGTGGGGTCGGCGTGGCAACACGTCCGTGGACCTTGAGGCCATCGTGCGCGACATCGCGTCTCTCCTGCGAGCCTACGGCCTTCGGGTCGTCTTTGGCGATCGTTATGCGGCGTCGTGGGTGCGGGATCGCTTCAAGGCCGAGGGCGTCGAGTACCGCGATCCCGAGCTTCGCGTGGCCGGCGAAACGAAGTACATGGACAAGTCCTCGGCCTACTCGGAGCTTCAACCCCTCATCGCTCAAGGCCGCATCGATCTTCTCGACCACGCGTCCCTCGTCCGTGAACTCAAGATCCTTGAATCGAGGCCGAGGGCCGGAGGCCGGACCCTCGTGGATCATCCGGCCGGGGGCCATGACGATCACGCCAACGCCCTGGCCCTCGCTGCGGCCGTGTGCGCGTCCTCGTCAGGCTTCCCACGCCCTCTGTGCGGCACGCCTGGCTCGCTCGCGACCCTCACCGAGCACGGCCTGGCCCTGGACACGTCCGGCGTGGCCCGGATCGGCGGGGACGGCGGGCGCCGTGGCGGCCGAGCCCCGGCCACGGGACGTGTGGGCGGTCAAGCAGCGAAGTTGTGGAGACGGTATGATTCATGAGCCTGGGACGCCGTTGAGGCGGGAGTGCACCGTGGAACGCGAGGCGGTTCCAGGTAACGAGTCGCAGGGCGCCGTGCACCGGCATCGAGGAGTGCACCATCCTGCGAGAGGCGGCGTCCTGCGGCTCGTCCCTTCCCCACGGTTCCTCGTCCAGAGGTTTGGCGTGAAACACGACGCCGCAATCCGAAGCCATGAGAGCACCGTAGAGGCGGAGGCGACGCCGTGTTTCACTTCACCGTGTGTCCCACTTCAAGGAGAAGATCATGACTGAGACCGCGACGACGACGAAGACAATCACCTTCGAGAACGTACTCTCGCTCCTCTTCCCCGAGGGTCCGCCCCCGGCCGGCTCGGCGTTCTTGCGCCTCGTCGACCTTGACCGAGTCGACGTCGAAGGCTACTGGCGCAAGCTCGACGCCGGCTGGCAAGAGCAACGCCATGACCGCTTGACCTTCGGGTTCTCGCGCTTCACCGACAGCCTCGGCCCCGAGCGAGGCATCGGGTTCTGCCCCGTGCTCACGAAGGACGTGTGGAGCTTGGCCCCGGCCTGGCCGTTGAGTGTCGTGTGGTGCGGCGTGCGCAGCCAGTCCGATCCTCGCCTCGACGGCGTCGTGCATCGCGTCGAGGCCGAGGCCGTCGAAGCCGCCGAGCTTCGTTTGTTCGCTCACGGACTCGACCCCTCGATCATCATCCGTGAAGGCTTGCGCGTCACGGCGTTCTGGTTGCTCTCGGAGCCGCTCGATGAAGCACGCGCCGGCTGGCTCTTGACGAAGCTCCGGGCTCGGTTCCTCGGCGATCCGGCGCTTGAGACCACACGGCCGCTCATCGCGATTCCAGGCACGCGAGCACCGCGTGTGTTCCCGAGCGCCGACGTCGTCGCGTCCCTCGTGAGCACGACGCGGCGATCCATCGAGACGATCACCGCGTGGCTCGAAGGAAGAAAGGGGTAGAGCAATGTTCGACAAAGAGGACGTGAACTATCGCTACGCCGGGGGCGATCCGACGGCCCCCTCGTGCGCCACGTGTGAGCATCTCGTGGCCCCGGGCCAATGTGATCTCGTCCGTGGTCTCATCCGCACCGTGGACGTCTGCGACGAGTACGACGGCCCGCTCGGCGAGCCGACGCGCACGACGGGGATGGGCGGCGACGCCGACCCGGCCGCTCGCCGAAGCGCGAAAGGCGCCGAGGCCGCACTCGAAGCGTTCAAAGAAGCCTACGCGAAGCACCCGCACGCCTTCGACGCCTTCGTGTCGGCGCTTCACGTCTTCAAGGAAGCGTATCAGGGGAAGAGCGTCGTCGGTGACGAGGATGAAGACGAGAAGGACAAGCGCGGAGAGCAACGCGTGCGACTGCGGGACGCGTGCGACCCCGAGAATCCGAATTACGACATCGACGAGGCCGAGCGCCTCCTGTCCGATCCCGAGCATCTCGCCACGTGCGAGCGGTGCGCGATGACCTCGCTCACGGGGGCTCGTCCCCGCCGCGTCCGCACGTCGAAGGTGACCACGAAGAAGGGGAAGAAAGCCACGCGCACGAGCGAGGCCGTCTCGACGTTCCGCGAGGCGTACTCGGACGAGCACGAGATCACGGACGCCGAGGTAGAGAGTGCCGTGGCCGCGTATTACGCGCACTATCGCGCGGCCGAGAAACGCGCGAGAATGGGAAGGAGGTAAGCGGAGAGAATCTCGAAGACGAAGCCGACGAAGCGCGCGAAGACGACGAAACGTCGGCGAAAAAGGGAGGGCACGCGGCGATGTACCGCGCTTACATGACTGCGCTCCTTGTCGTCGTGCTCCTTCTAACGTCGGCGGGTACGGCCTCCGCCGAGTGCGCGTGGGTGCTATGGATAGCCTATGATTCCAGCGGGCAGAGAACATGGCACATCTTTGCGAGCTTCCCGGGGACCGTCGGTGATATGGCGGGGGTCGGCTGGTTAGCTTGCGACAAGGCGCTGAAGGAGCGGGCTCTGCCTATGCTCGCCCGGCAGCCGGAATTGAAGAACACGTTCGCGGTCTGCCTCCCCGACACCGTCGACCCGCGTGGGCCGAAGGTTCGCTGATGCCGAATCAATTCGACACCGAACGCGATCTCGTCGATCGGCTCCTCGAAGCACTCGGACTGCGAGGTGTTCTGTCTGATCCGAAGAAGACACACGGGCGAGAGACAGGCGCGGACGTTGAGGTGCGACTCGGTCAACGCCGGATCGCGGTTCAGGTCACGCAGTACCACGGTAACGAAGGTACAGGTGGAAGTGCTCTTCGAGCACAGGAAGAGTCGGACGCGGCGCGGGGTCTCCGCCGCGCGTATGCTGTTCCGACTGACGCAAGCGCCGGCCTGACCAAGCGGTTCAGCGACAAGATCGCCAAAGCAGAGCGATATACGTTCGAGGAATTTACCGAGGGGGAGGTTTGGCTTCTTGTCGCTGCCTGGGTTCCGCAGTACGGCGCTAGTGCCGCGACGACCCTTATTCCGATCTTCATTAGAGTAGAGTGGCTGGAACGACACTTCAGCGAAGCGCTCCGCGCCTCGAAGTACCGGCGCGCCTTCCTCCATGTGTATCAATGGCCTTCGCTCTACCAATGGTCGCCCGAGAGCGGCTGGCAGGTCGTCCGCGAACCTGAAAAGCTGTCACCAGACGTGGGACACCTTCCTCAGCGAGGAGCCTACATCATGAAGACAGGGAAGCCCCGGTGGAGCGTCGGCTACGTGCAGAACGGCCCGAAGCACGATGCAGGACTGCGCTGCTTCGTCTGCGAGCGCGCCTCTGGTGGCGAGATACGCGCGGTGGCATACACCGAGACACCTGAGGATGCCGAGATGCTCGTAGCCGCGCTCGAACACGCTGGAGACTAACTGAAGCGAAGGGATTTGTGGTAGGCTACGGGTCGCATCAAGAGCGCGGTCATCGACCGTCGCCAACCTCGCCGGGTAACCGGAAAAGGTGGCAGGGCACCCAGCCCGATGCGGCTCGCGAAAGCGAGCAAGGAGGACGCGATGAATCACAGAGACCCGTTCGCGAGTAGCTCCACGAGTCCGCCACGGGAACGGAGCAAGCCGTCATCGTCCGCTTCTTCCCTTGCGCTCACCGCCGCGCTCGGTATGGACACTTCATCGCACCGCCCACGTCGCTCCTATCGCCTTCGCGAAGTGCGCTTCACCGTCGTTCGCGAGCCCGGCGCTCCCGATCCTCGTGAACTCTCGACCCCGGCGGCCGTCGCGCGGCTCGCGCGAGAGATCATCCCCGACGATGGGAGAGAGCATTTCTACGTGTTCTTGCTGAACGCGAAGAATCGGCTCGTGGCCGTCCACCACGTCTCCACGGGCACGCTCACCGCGAGCCTCGTGCATTCGCGTGAAGTGTTCGCGCCGGCCCTCCGCACGATGGGCGTTGCGTCCCTCATCCTCGTCCACAATCACCCGAGCGGCGATCCCATGCCTTCTCGTGAAGACATCCGCTTGACGCGAGAGCTTGTCGAGGCAGGACGGTTGCTCGACGTCCGCGTACACGATCACGTGATCCTTGGGGACGGAACGATGGACTACGTCTCGCTCGTCGAGCGCGGCGGCGTGATCTAGACGAGAATCTCGATTCACCGAGTAGAGCCGGAGGGATTGACGCCGCGCTCGTGCGCGTGCTTATCCTTCACGTGAGGCCCGGAGCGCGTCGCGCAACGCCGCAAGCCTGGGGTGCCACGACACTCCGGGGCCCCGGGCCTCTCTATCACGCCGTCGTGGAGGCGCGAGCATGGCGAAGGCGAGAGCGCGGTACAGCGAGGCTGCTCGCGCCGCCGTCCGCCAGGCGTACTACGACGCTCTCCGTGGTCACGAGCCGTTCAAGGTCGCCCTGCAAACCCTTTTCGAGACCGTGTATCCGACCTTCGCCGACGCGCACGCGCGGTGGTGGCGTCTGCCCGCCGAGGAGCGCAAGTACCACCGGCCACGCTCCGCACGAGAGCTCGACCGTGTAATCCAAGAGCACGATGCTCGGCACTCGACGAAGGCCGCTGCTCGCGACGCGGCGCGCGTCCGCGCGTTCGTCGAGACGTGGCGCCTGCCGCGAGTTCACGCTGACGAAGTGTGGGCGTGCCTCTATCGGGCGCGAGAAAACATCCTCTACCATCAGGAGCCGCTCCGGCTCGCCGCGCTTCGTCCTCATATGAAAAGTGGGAAGAGGCGTGAGAGCGCCCCGACGATCGCCCGGCGTCTCTTCCGTTACGCGATCCCGCGGGACTCGTTCGAGATGATCGCGAAGGACGAAGGACCGGGCGTCGAGCCCCACGCTGTGAGCGAGAGCATTCACGTGTGGGCGCGTCTGCTCGGAATCACCCTTCCGCGCGTGCGTCGAGGCCGGCGTAGAAAGAATTAGCAGACAACTCGTCCTTCTCACGGGCTGAAAACTGTCCTTTACGTGGCTCATTCGTGTGCGAGCCTTTGGCGCATGAAGACGAAGCCCGCAGACGGCCCGCTCCCCCTGTTGACCCTCGGCGAAGCTGCCCGTCGCCTTGACTTGTCGAATAGCGGGGCTCGTGAACGCGTCCGGCGCGGCGCGCTTCGCGCGGCGTTCGTCACTTCCAAACGCGCGCTCCTGTTCACGCCGTCAGAGGTAGAACGCGCCGCGCGCGAGGAGCGCCGGCCGTGACCGCCCGCGAGCTTGTCGAAGTCCTCGCCGAGCGGCTCGGCGTCCCCGTCGAGGTTGAAGGCAATGTGCTCGTGGCCAAGTGCCCCGCGTGCGACGCAGGGTCCTTGTTTATCTCGCCGAACGGCGGACGTCGCATTGAAGTCGATACAGATCACCAATGTACGGCGGCCGACGTCGCGAAGGCGCGGGGGTTGACGGAGGACGCGTTGCTGCGCCTCCCGACGCTGCGCGAGCCTGTCACTGGTGCCTCAACGCCGGCTCCGAGGCTCGATGCGTGCACATTCTTCGCCGCGCTCTACACAACGAGCGGCGGGCTCGTCGAGTTGCGCGCGCTTCCGTCGAAGGCTCGCACCTTCCTCCCCGCCAACGACGCGGGGGGCGTCGCGGCGTTCGTCGATGCGCACGCCGCGGAGAATGTGTACTTCGGTGTCGCGACGCGACGAAGCGCGGCGAACGGCACGCTCGCCAACTGCGAGCGCCTCCCGGCTCTCTTCGCAGATGTTGACTTCAAAACGAGCCCGGAGGACGAGGCCCGGCGGACGCTCGCGGCGTTCCCCCTTGCGCCGAGCGCGGTGATCGCGAGCGGCGGTGGTCTCCATCTCTATTGGTTCCTGGCCGAGCCGCTCGACCTTGCGACCGACGCCACGAGAGCGCGGGCACTCCTGCGGCGCCTCGCCTCTTTGCTCGGGGGCGACCTCGCCTCGGCCGAAGCGGCGCGCGTCCTGCGCGTCCCCGGCACGCACAACCATAAATATGCGCCTGCGCGTCTCGTGACCGTCGAGCGCCTCGACGCCGAGCGGCGCTACGACGTCGCCGACGTCGAGGCCGCGCTCCCGGCGGAGTGTTCGCCCGCTTCTTCTTCCTCTGCTTCAAGAGCGACATCGGGCTGGCTCGAAATGCTTCGTGGCGCCCCGGAGGGCGAACGACACGCCGTCGCGGTGAGGATCGCGGGACACTACCTCGGCGCCGGGTGGAAGAAAGAAGAAGTGGAAGCGCTGCTCCTCGGATTCGCCGCGCAGTGCTCACCAGCCCACGATCCTAACGATGTCCGCCGGATTGTCAGGGATCTCACGCAAGCTGACGACGCAAAGAACGCGGCCCGCACGAGCATGGTCACGAAGGCTGATGCGGACCCGTGGCCGACGCTCGCTCCGGAAGCGCTTCACGGGCTCGCGGGTGACATCGTGCGGACTATCGCGCCGCACACGGAGGCCGACCCTGTCGCGACGCTGGCGAATGTGCTCGTCCCCTTCGGCAACATTATCGGCGCGTGCGCGCACTTCAAAGTAGAGGAGACCAAGCACGCATGCCGCCTCTTCTCAGTGCTCGTCGGCGAAACGGCAAAAGGCCGCAAAGGTACGTCGTGGTCGACGCCGAAAAAAATGTTCTCCATGATCGATCCCGCCTGGTCTGTGACCGGTGGCCTATCCTCTGGCGAGGGCCTCATCTACGCCGTGCGCGACGCGCGCACAGAGGTTCGCCCCATAAAAGAGGGCGGGCGCGTCACCGGCCATCAGGACGTCACGGTCGATCGCGGCGTGTGTGACAAGCGCTTAATGCTCGTCGAAGAGGAGCTTGTCCAGGCGCTCAAGGTCATGGCGCGCGAGGGAAATATCCTCAGTCCGACGCTTCGCCAAGCGTGGGACCTCGGGGATCTTCACCCGCTCACGAAACAAAACCCAATCAAAGCGACCGGGGCGCACATCTCGATCGTCGCGCACATTACACGCGACGAGCTTGTACGATATCTCACGGAGACCGAACAGGGCAACGGGTTTGCCAATCGCTTCGTCTGGCTGCTCGTCAAACGCTCGAAGATAATTTCGCGGCCGACGGGCATTCCTCGTGGTGAGCTTGAGGCGCTGATCGCGCGGCTTCGCGCCGCGTTCGAGCACGCACGGACCGTAGGCAAAATCGGCCGGAGCTTGGACGCGGAGGCGCTCTGGTCGAACGTCTACCCCAAGCTCTCGGAGGGCAAGCCTGGCTTGCTAGGGGCCGTCGTGGCGCGGGCCGAAGCGCAAGTGATGCGGCTTGCCACCGTGTACGCGCTGCTCGACCGTGCGCGGGCGATCCGCCCCGTACATCTTCAAGCCGCCCTCGCCCTCTGGCGTTACAGCGAGGCGTCGGCCCGACGCATCTTCGGAGGCCGAGTCGGTGACGCCGTCGCGGACCGGATTCTTCTCTTAATTCGCAACCGGGGGGAAGTGACCGAGACCGATATTCACGATCTTTTTCATCGCCACCTTTCGGCCGGTCGGATCACTACCGCCCTTGACCTCCTTCAGCATCAGGGTCTTGTTCGTTCTGAGTCGCGGGGTACCGGCGGGCGCCCCGAGACCGCCTGGATGCTGACCGTGGGCGGGTGCGAAGAAAGCGAAAAAACGGGTAAGGGAGAATCACCGGCCGACACCCTTCTTTCGCTTTCTTCGCTTTCTTCGCACCATCCACGGACCCCGGTCATTTCCAGGACGCCCGTTACATGAACACCGATTCACGGCCGCGAATCGACTTTCGAGAACCCCTCCCGTGCTGGCCGGGACTCCTCACCCCCGGCCACGTGGGCGGGGCCTGGACGGGGGGCGGCGCCGCCCCCCGTCCTCAAGAACTCTTGGGCAAGACTTCTCGCGCCTGGAGGTCATCCAGGCCCTCACAGAGCGCCTCGGCCGGGTGTCCACGAGCATCCGGTCGGGGAGTCCGGGGCGTTGCCATCGGCGCCCCGGGGCGACGGCCCGACGGTCGGGGGGCTTACTTGTTCCCCCTCGGCCGTCGGGCGCGTCGCCGACTTACTACGCATCGAGCGCCGTCGCTCCGTTCAACCCGGAGGGCGGAGGCCGGAGCACGCGGAGGTCTGCCCCGCGGGCTCGCTGGGGCGTCGGCTCGGCGTCGAGGGAATCAGCCTCCCCTCGGCGTCGGGCCGTCGTCAAAGATCAAAGATGAGTGAACGATGCGAACGCCTGTGAGCCTCGCGGTCGTCCCGTCGCTCGACGAGCTTGCGCACGATCCGGCGCGAGCGGCGACGCTGACAGCCGAAGTGAAAGGCGCCGTCATCCTTCAAGTGGCCGCGGTCCTGACGGCGCTCTCGACGCCGACCGTGCCGACGAACGGCGCGCGTCCGGAGCCTGCCCCGACCGACGATCGCTTGCTCACGGCCGACGAAGCCGCGGCGATCCTCGGCGTGACGCCGACGTGGCTTTACCGCCACGCGAAGACGTTGCCGTACACGCGGCGCCTCAGCCGCAAGGTGCTCCGATTCAGCGAAGCCGGACTTCGACGCTGGCAAGCGGCACGCCGGCCGTGAGGGGGGAGGAGACGACGGTGGGCAGTGTCGGACGATTCGCGGCATTGAGCGAGGAGCAAATCGAGGACGCGTTTCGAGATGAGCTTGAGGACGCGGTGGTGCGTGCCACCGACACGCTCGGCATCTCGGGCTCCGTGCTGGGCGCCTACGATCTGTACACGGCAGTCCTCGACGCGGTCCTCACGGAATCCGAGAAGGCCCGGCAGGCGGCACGCCGGCCTTGACGACCATGTATCGAGCACGATACAATCCCTCCGTGGTGACGAAACGGGTCGGGGCCACGATCCGCCGGCTCCGGGAAGCGCGGGGCCTCTCGCAAGTCGCGCTCGCCCGGCAGGCGACGATCGGCCGCGTCACGCTGGTCCGGATCGAAGCCGGGACGCAGGACCCGACCTTGACCACGCTGGCGCGGATCGCCCGGGCGCTCGGCGTCCGGCTTCGTGATCTCCTGCCGGCGTGACGACGATGGAGGGAGGATACGTGATGCCGAAGACGCCAGAGCAAGAGCGGGCACAAGTCGACTACGCAAGATCCCTCGCACGGCTCGGCAAGGAAGGCCAGGTTGGGCGCCGGGTAGCAGCGGGCTTTCCGGTCCCGGACGACGTCAAGAGCTTCACGATCGAGCCGCGCGCGGTGGCGCCGCCGACGCCGAAGACCACGAAGACACCGGGGACGAAGCGTGCACAGGGGCGAGGACTCGGGCGGATCTTCCAACCGAGGTATCGGGAACGGCACACGGGCGAATGGCGGACGTCGCCCACGTGGTGGGTGCAGTACAGTTTCCGCGGAGAGAAGAAGCGCGAATCCTCACAGTCGGCCAATCACCGCGACGCCGTGAAGCTACTCAAGCGGCGCCTCGGCGAGATGGGCCAGGGGCACTTGGTCGGCCCCGACGCCGAGCGCGTCACGTTCGCGGACTTGAAGACCTTGCTCCTCGACGACTACACGGTCAACGGCCGGCGGTCGCTCAAGCGCGCCAAGATTTCGGTCCAGCACCTTCACGGGGCCTTCGGTCTCCTGCGCGCCGTGGACATCACGGGGGACGCCGTGACGAACTTCATCAAAGGCCGTCTGGCCCACGGCGCCAAGCCGGCTACGATCCAGAAGGAGACGGCGGCGCTTAAGAGGATGTTCACGCTCGCGATCCGGAGCGGGAAGCTCACGCCCGCCCACCGGCCCTACATCGAATCGTTGGAGATCCACAACACGCGGACGGGCTTCTTCGAGCCGGACGAGATCCGTGATCTCCTCGCGCATCTGCCGGCCGACGTCCGGCCCGTCGTCGAGTTCCTGTCCCTCACCGGCTGGCGGATCGGCGAAGTCCTGCCGCTCGCATGGCGTCAGGTCGATTTCACGGCCGGCGTCGTGCGGCTCGAACCTGGCACGACGAAGAACGGGGAAGGCCGGACGTTCCCCTTCACCGTGCTCCCGCCGCTCGGCGCCTTGCTCGCACGGCAACGCGAGCACACTGACGCCGTCGAGCGGGCGCAGGAGCGGATCATCCCGTCGGTGTTCCACCGCGACGGCGCGCCGATCAAGAGTCTCCGCGCGGCGTGGACGAAGGCGACCGACGCGGCCGGGCTCGTCGGGCGCATCCCGCACGACTTCCGCCGGACGGCCGTGAGGAACCTCGAACGCGCAGGCGTGCCCCGGTCGGTCGCGATGAAGCTCACCGGGCATCTGACGGAGAGCGTCTACCGGCGGTACGCGATCGTCAGCGAGGCGGACCTGTCGGCGGGCGTGGCGAAGCTCGCCGCGCTCCACGCCGAGGACGCCGTGCACGGTCAGGGACGCTCGGCCCGCCGTGTCGTGGCCCTCGGATCGAGAACGGGCAAAGCACGGGCAAAGCAAGCCGCCTCAGGAGTCGCGAGCGCATGAGTCACTGTCGGCTAACTGTGCGAGAGATTGGCGGAGGGCGAGGGATTCGAACCCCCAAGGGCCTCGCAGCCCGGTGGATTTCAAGTCCACTGCCTTACCAGTTGAGGCTAGCCCTCCGTGGTCACAGCCGATCAGCACTTACGATACACGAACCTCACCTTCACGGGTCACCCATCAAAGACGCGCCGCCTCTCACCACCAATAGGAGGCCTGGTTCCGCTAAAGAGGCCTGGTTCCGTAAGAAGAGCCGACAGTGGGTGATCTTAGGTAAGCAAGATGCCTCTCGCCATAGAGGTAAAAAAACCTACTGAAGCGGCACAATTAGTGTTCAACGTCAGCGGAACTAACGTCTTCGGCGCACCGGGTCTTTCCGCTATTTCGCAAGTGCTCGTTGTTTCGTGGGTGGCCCGGTGGTTGCAAGGCGGAGTCTTCTGCGCTCAGTCGCATTCCCGGGCCATCGTTCGGGCCACTGGAGGTGGTCATGAAAAACGCTCTGTACTGGATCCTCTTGTCGCTGCTCTTCTTGGGAATTCAGGATGCACGGCGCGCCTATGCCTCGCCGTACGCGACAGAGGTGCTGAGCGACAATCCGGTTGCGTACTGGCGGTTCGAGGACACCAGCGGTTCGACTGCGACGGATTCCGCCGGATCGAATCACGGCACGTACAACAACGTCGCGCTGGGACAGGCAAGCGCCGCGCCCGCGCTGGGTACAGCGGCAGGCTTCAATGGGACGAGCGCCGACGTGTCGGTGCCCGCGCTGGGGGTGTTTGCTGACCTCAGCATCGAAGCTTGGGCGTATATCGACAATTTCCCGGGCGGCTGGTCATCCTTGTATAACACCGATGGCTGCGCATTCCCTTGTGCTCACTGGCAATTCGTGAATTTGGACGTCCCACGGTTCGAATGGGCGCTGGCCGGCTCGGACTGGAGCAACGGCTTCGTGTTCGGCGGCGGCTCTTGGTACCACATCGTGACCACCTACGAGCAAGGTACTGGGGTAGCCAGTCTGTACGTCAACGGCCAATTCCAGGAGCACCTGTTCGTCCTTTCGGGATTGGTGACCACACAGTCGCTCGGGAGGATCGGTAGCTGGGGCGGAGGGGGTCGCTTTGTGGACGGGTTGATCGACGAGGTGGCCGTATACGGCTCGGCGCTGACGGCAAGTCGAGTCCTGGCTCACTACAACGCAGCGACAGTGCCCGAGCCTGTCTCCCTTGTCTTCCTCGGCGTGGGCGTCATCGCGCTCGGCGTGCTCGGCCGAAGAAGGGCGACCCCGCCGTCTTCTTCGACCGCCTCTCGTCTCTCCTCGTGACGGCCACCTGGTCGGCGGCGCCGTTCGGGTGATCCGGTCAGGTCCGGGGGTCGCCGCGCCTGCACGGCGCGTCGAGCCCGGGCCTGACCGGGTCGGTGCGCGTCAGCGCAGGCGCCGGATGTGGACCTCGGCGACGGGATTCCGCCAGTCGTGCGAGGACGGCACGAGGTCGCCGATGCCGTGGATCCCGGCATGCAGGTGCACGTAGCCCTCCGCGCCCGCCGTGTCGCGCATGAGCGCACTGCCGCACGGCGGCCCCGGAATGAACGCGCAGGACTCGGAGTTCGCCTCACTCCCGGCGTCGTAGGCCCCGGCGGCGTACACGCTCGCGCCGTGGGGCGGCACGCGCGCGCCCCGGACGCCGAAGAAGGCGTCGTTGCTGATGGCCAGCATGCCCACGGCGCTGATCTTGCGGAACCGGCCCGGGGCTGCGACCACGACGGTCACCGACTGGATCGGGCCCCACGCGGATCGTCCAACCTCGGTGCTCGTGGTACCCACGGCCGTCGCTCCCGATGCGGAGCGTCGCCATCAGCTCGGCGGGAGCGACACCGTCCCGATGTATACAGACTGTTGATCGCCGAGGGATGCTCCAGCGATTGGCTTCTCTGACTGGTCCAGGGTGGGCGATATTGCGCTCGAGCCCTGTTTCTCGGCCGGCTTCCTGGCAGGTGTCGACTTCGGTCGGCGGCGCGGGCTGGCTTTCTCACTGCGAGCTTTCTTGCCGCGAGTAGCGCTCTTCCGTGGCTTCGCCGTCTTTCGTTTGGCCATGAGGATCTCCTTCGTAGCGCTATGGGTGCTGTTTCACCCGCTGCGATCGATCCACGCATGCGCCAGCTTCACGGCATAGGCGTCCGCCTCGGCCTCATTCGCGAAGTCGATCCCCGTACCTGAGGAGAGCGGGGTCGTGCGCACCTGATTCCCTCGATCGAGCGTGACAACGACGGGCGGGATCCAGCAACCCTCCGGCGTGGGCTGGGACTCCGGCTCGATGAGAAAGCCCTTGTACTGGAGATCGTCCGTCATGATCCCGGCGCCGCCGTCGTCTCCGATGCCGCGCCCCCGGGCCTCGCCTGGGTGGCGAGCATCGAGCGCGCCAGGCGCTCCAGGAGCTCCGCGGCGAGCTCCTCGCTGGCCTGGTCGAACGGGACGATCTCGCCGCGGTCGTCGATCGCGTTGATCAGCTGCAGGACGCCGAACACGCGGCCGCGTGGCTCCCGCAGTGGGAGCGCCAGCATCGAGCACGTCCGGTAGCCCGTCTCGACGTCCCGCTGGCGGTCGAACTCGTAGGGGCGCTCCAGCGGGATCTCGTAGACGTCCGGAACGTTGACCGGCGCGCGTGTCAGGGCCACGTAGCCGGCAATGCTGGGCCCGTCGAGCTTCAGCGGCGGGGCGGCCAGCCGCCGCGCGAGCTCCTCGGCGCCGAGGCGGTCGACGAGCACCTCGTTCTGGACGACGGCGAAGTGGAGCTCGTCACCTCGCCGCAGATAGACCGTCCCGGCCTGGGCCCGGGTCAGCTGACGGGCCTCGGTGAGGAGGACCGACAACGCGCCGAGGGGAGTGGACGCTGCGGCCAGGGCGTTCTCAATCCGATCGAGGTCGTCCTGGGCGAGCCGCACGGGCATCCTCCGGGCTGCGGCCAGTAGTTTAACGCCACCGAGACTCTAGGACCGTGCAGGGTCAGAGTCAAACCTCACGTGCCGGACGCCTGGCGGACCACCCGCCGGACCTCGTCGAGGTCGAAGGGCTTGTGCAGGCACAGCCGGCCGGCGCCATCCAGGAACTCCCTCACCTGCGGGTCCATCGTGTCGCCCGTGAGGAAGGCGACGCGGCGGCAGAGCTGCGGGTCACGGCGTTCCAGCTCGCGATAGAGCGCCGGCCCGCCGAGCTCGGGCGTCGAGAGGTCCCTGAGGATCACGTCGTAGGTCCGAGTCTCGAGCTACTCGACGGCCCGCCGGCCGTTGTCGGCCGTGTCGACCTAGTGGCCATCGTCGGTCAGGATCCCCGCCAGCAGCTCCGCGACCTCGGGCTCGTCGTCCACAATGAGGATGGTCACGGTAGTCTCGTTCGCTTCATGCGAATGTCTCCCGCAGCGCGCGGATCTGTACGGGACACCTTGTCAGCGCTAGCGGCCGCGATACGCGACGCGCGCTTCTTGCTTACGCGTGCAGATCGTAGCGATCATGGGTTGGCCTGCCACGCGATAGCCTGAAAAGGGACCAGCAACAAGAACTCATTGACGGCATCCATGCATACCCGAAAGCCCTCCGCGGTCGTGATGTCTTGCCCGTCGTATCGAGGCAGCTCGAATCGCCCTCTCTTGAAATGAACGAACGCGTCGCGTCCCTGATTCACCTTTTCGGCGATCTCTCCCGCTCGGGACGGAATCAATGCTCGGGCTCTTTCCAGATGCATCTTGAAAGTCGAGTGGGACGTCTCCCGGTCGCTAATGTGCTGTATCTCCTCGAGCGACACCAGGCCGACGCCATCTTTGATCTGATCGGCCACGAGCACGGAGATCAAATGGGTGTCCACTACCGTATGCGCCAGCAAAAAGATTCCGAGACGTCTGAATTTCTCGTCGTCCCTGACGTCGCAAGAATCCCGAAGATAGCGTTCGATCTGATGCTCCTGCTTCACTGCTAGCCCTCCCGAGGGTCTTATCCTTCCTCCTGCTCATTGAGCCACCGATGCCAATCGGCGGACGACTTTGGACTCGCAAGCTTCACGCGCTTCTTGGTCCAGCGGCGCGGCAACTGTCCACCTGGTGGCAGCGATCGTTTCAGCTCCTGGAAGACTTGCCACAGGTCAGCCGTATGGCACCGCGCAGTTCAGCGTGAGCTTCCACCCTGGCGCGCGCTGCGCCTCAGCAATCTGCGTGGGGATCATCTTTGCGGCAACGTGCGTTGCCTCAGCCGCAGAAACAGCACGAGGTACGCTGTCGTCACATAGAAGGCAACCCGCCACACGTACACGCCGGTTTCCCTTCCTCGTCTGGCCTTCTCAGGGTCAAAATACTCGCTCGAGCCTTTCTCGTAATCGTCGTATTCGCTTGTCATTCCTGCCGACCAGGCGAGGCACAGAACGCCCAGGATGGCCGCTGCGATAAGGAATCCGCGGAAGGGATGCTCGCGGTTCAGTTGACCGCCGCTGTACCAGCAGACCCAGGCGATGACGCCGAGGGGGAAGAGGAGGTACGGCGTCAAGATGTCCCACAACGTTCGTAGCGGGATTGCATCGGCGCGGCTCACCAGAATTAGGGCAAACATCACGGGCGCAGCGAGTGCGACGGCTATCTGAAACCACTTCCTGCGTTGCCCCTCCAAGGCAGCGGATACGAGTGTCGCTCCGTGAAAGAGAAACTGGGCTCCCGCGACAACGACAACAATGAAAGCGAGGGCTTCGACAAGGACGGCGGCGCGACCGGCAAGGACGTGACGCGCGAACAGAAGCAGGGCAAGGCCAATGGCGGTAAGAACGCCGAGGTAGCTCACGGCTCCTCCTCCCGCGTCCGGCTCCGCCAGGCTCAGCGAGCCCCGCGAGAGGCCCACAGCATCGTAGCCGAAACGCCACCAGAAGCGCACAGTGCGCGCCTTGTGGCGCTGTTTGGAGCGTGGGCTTGACGTGGGACATGACCGAGCCCCTACGAGGGCTCCACGGACGCCAGGACGCCGGAGGCCATCTGGAAAGAGCGCGTCAAGCACAACAGGATCATGCGTCCTCGCTATCGACCTGAGGCGTTCGTTCACGGGAGCTTTCCGGAATCACGTTTCGTTCTTGACGAGGGTTTCCGTCGGGCGCAGGGTCGTTCCGCGTCCCGACCGCAGATGCAGAGGTGTCCCGGTGCGCCTCTCGGGAATCGCTCGCCGCGCCTGTCCTGCTCTACTGTGTGCCCTCCCGCAATCGCTGAGCATAAATGTAGCAATAGCTTGGGAGCAGGCGATCATCCGGCAGCGACGAGGGATCTGGGTCAGAGGGCGAACTCGGGGAGGGAGCTTGTTGCGTAAGTCCTCGCGGTTCCCCACGGTGAC
>Ga0156021_1116_pt3 | contig 14927 bp, 16 predicted proteins | sample RifCSPlowO2_02_FD_107675 | JGI IMG/M metagenome (GOLD analysis project Ga0156021, IMG submission 107675) | Betaproteobacteria bacterium RIFCSPLOWO2_02_FULL_64_12
GCTGACGAGCCTCGATCGCGGGGATCTGGAGGACCTGGGGTTTCAATGCGACGTGGAAAAACTGGTTCTGTCGCGGGCGCGCCGTGCGCTCGAAGCCGGATGCGACGGCGTGATCTCGTCGGGGCTGGAGGCTGCAGCGCTGAAACGCGAACTCGGCGAGCGCTTGCTCGTGGTCACTCCCGGCATACGGCCGGTGGAGAACCGCGCAAATGAAGATCAAAAACGCACCGTGGATGTGGCCCAGGCATTCGCAAACGGCGCTGACTATATTGTCGTCGGCCGGCCCATCCGGCTCGCCCCCGACCCGCTCGCTGCGGCCCGGGCCATGCAGGGGACCATCACCTCGATTTTTCCGAATTGAAAATTTCGACCCGGCAGTGTGTAAGGAAGGGTTCGGGGATTTTCACGCGCCAATCCGCTCTTACCGCCAGGTGACACGCAGCGCGCCCAAGACCATGTCGGAGTATTCGGATTTGCCCAGGCTCCCGTTATAGCGGGCCAGCGCGCGCACGATATTGCCCTGTTCCATGTCCAGGTAGTGGCGCAGGATCACGCAGCCGTAGCGCAGATTGGTCCGCAGGGAAAACAGGTTGTCATTCTTGCGGCCGATGAGCCCGATCCAGAAGGGCATGACCTGCATGTAACCGCGCGCGCCGGCCTTGGACACCGCGTATTTCCGGAAGTTGCTCTCCACATGGATCACCGCGAGCAGGAGCTGCGGGTCCAGCCCGGCACGTATCGCCTCGTAGTGCACGGTGCGCAGGAAGTCGATTCGTGTGCGGTAGTCCGGAATTCTCGCCTTGAGGCGCTGCGACATCTCGGTGAACCAATTGACCGCGTCGATCGAGTGCTTGAAACCGTGCCGCGGTGCAGGTTGGTCGGCGATGGAGGCCTGCATCCCGGCGCGAACGCCCGCGGCGAGTGGCTCATAAATTTGCGCCCCGGCGAAGGCGTTGCTCGCGAGCGACAGCGCAGCGGCCGCGGCAAGAACCAGGCGCAGCATCAAGACAGCCTGGAACGCACCAGGTCGACGCAGTCGGCGACGGGGATACGCTGTGCCTGCCTGTCGCGTCGGCCCTGATACTCCACCGCCCCTTCCTTCAGGCCGCGCTCGCCGACCACGATGCGATGGGGGATGCCGATGAGTTCCATGTCCGCGAACATTACGCCGGGGCGTTCGTCGCGGTCGTCGAACAGGACCTCCACGCCCGCGGCACGCAGATCCGAGTACATTTTGTCGGCGCACTCGCGCACTTTGTCGCTTCTGCCGTAGCCGACGGCGACCAGCGCGGCCTGGAACGGCGCGATGGGATCGGGAAATACAATGCCCCGCTCATCGTGGCTTTGTTCGATTGCTGCGCCGACGATGCGCGTCACGCCGATGCCGTAGCAACCCATTTCGAAGGGGCGCATTTGGCCGTTCTCATCGAGGAAGGCGGCCTTCATGACTTCCGAATACTTGGTACGAAGCTGGAAGATGTGCCCCACCTCGATGCCGCGCTGGATGGCAAGCAAGCCCTTTCCGTCGGGGCTCGGATCCCCTGCAACCACCTTGCGAATATCGGCGACGAAAGCGGGTTCGGGCAGGTCTCGCCCGAAGCTGACGCCGGTGAAATGGTAGCCGGGTTCGTTCGCCCCGCAGACGAAATCGCACATCACCGCAACGCTGCGATCGGCGATGACGCGGGTCTTGCGGTCGATTCCCACCGGGCCGATATACCCCGGACGGCATCCGATGTGGTGTTCGACCTCGGCCTCCGTGGCGAAGCGGAACGGGTCCAGTCCCGGGAGCTTCTGGGTCTTGACCTCGTTCAAATCGTGGTCCCCGCGAATGAGCAACAGCGAAAATTCGTCGTCATGCATCACGGCGATCGCCTTGACCGTGCGTGCCAGCGGCATGCCAAGAAGTTCGGCCACGTCCTCGCAGCGGATCTTTCCCGGCGTTGGAACCTTTTTCATCGACTCTCTTGGGGTTTCGCGTTCCGAACCGGGAGAAACGGCCTCGGCAAGTTCGACGTTGGCGGCGAAATCCGAGTCCGGGCAATATGCGATCGCATCCTCGCCGGAGTCGGCGAGCACATGGAACTCGTGCGAACCGGTGCCGCCGATGGTTCCGGTATCGGCGGCGACCGCGCGATAGCGCAGTCCCAGACGCGAAAAGATGCGGCTGTAGGTTTCGTACATGTTCTGGTACTCGCGCTGCAGGTCGGCATAGTCGGCATGGAAGGAGTAGCCGTCCTTCATGCAGAATTCCCGCCCGCGCATCACCCCGAAACGCGGCCGGATCTCGTCCCGGAACTTGGTCTGGATCTGGTAAAAATGCACCGGCAACTGGCGGTAGCTCTTGATCTCGCGCCGTGCGATGTCGGTGACCACCTCCTCGTGGGTGGGACCGATGCAAAACTCGCGCTGGTGCCGGTCCTTGAAGCGCAGCAGTTCCGGGCCATACATTTTCCACCGCCCCGACTCCTGCCACAGCTCGCCCGGCTGCACTGCGGGCATAAAAAGCTCGACCGCCCCGGCGCGGTCCATTTCCTCGCGCACGATGGCTTCGACCTTGCGCACTACCCGAACGCCCAGCGGCAGCCAGGTGTAGATGCCCCCCGCCAGGCGCCGTATCAGGCCGGCGCGGACCATCAGCTTATGGCTGACGATTTCAGCGTCTGCCGGCGCTTCCTTGTGCGTGGGGAGGAAAAATCGCGTGACCCGCATGGACTAGCCTCTGGCAAGGTCCAAGATTCTACTTTAACTGGCCTTGCGCAAACATCCAAACGGTTCGGGGCAGGCGTCGCGGATTGCTTCAATTCGGGCAAGAAATGTGAAAGAATGATTTCAGACAACCCTTTGCGGAAGCGAGCATGCTCGATCGAGACGGCTATCGTCCGAACGTCGGCATCATTCTCTGCAACTGGCGCAACGAGGTATTCTGGGGCAAGCGGGTCAAAGAACATTCCTGGCAGTTTCCGCAGGGCGGCATCAAGCACGGCGAGACGCCGGTGCAGGGAATGTACCGCGAATTGCAGGAAGAGGTGGGCCTGTCTGCCCGCCATGTTCGAATTCTCGGGCGCACGCGGAATTGGCTTCGGTACGATGTGCCGGAGCAATGGTTGCGTCGTGATTGGCGCGGCAATTATCGCGGCCAGAAGCAGATCTGGTTCCTGCTGCGCCTGGTCGCCCGGGATTGCGACGTGAGCCTGCGGGCGAGTCAGAAGCCCGAGTTCGACGCTTGGCGCTGGAACGATTACTGGGTGCCGCTCGAATCGGTGATCGAATTCAAACGCGAGGTGTACCAGCAGGCCCTGACCGAACTCGCGCGCTACCTGTTCCGTGATCGACGGCGAGAATCGCCATACCGCGAGCTTCATTCACGGCGGGCAGAGCGTTCTTCCGGACCGGAATAATTTCGGTTGGCGCAGCAAAGAGGGGCGGGTGGCGCCCACAATCGCGGGGCCGGATAGTTCTGGCGAAGGCATCCGGAGGTTGCGATGATGCGTGAATATCAGCCGCTACAGTTTCATCAGCTCAGGGAAGGCGCGACATTTCACCAGGCGACGGGCCCGAAAGAGCGCGTGCAACTGGATTCGCTTGCGCTTTCGGTGATGACCGACCTGCGACAGGTGCCGGCTGCGACGATAGACGCCGAGGCCCCGCTCGATGCGGCAATCCGATTCATGATTCGCAGGGGCGTACGGCTGTTGCTGGTCACGGATGATCGGCGCGAGATCGCCGGATTGATCACGGCGACCGACATACTCGGCGAGCGTCCGGTGAGATTCGCGCTTGACAGGGGCATCCGAAGGCAAGACCTTCGCGTGAGAGATATCATGGTTGCGCGGGAGCGCCTGGAAATTCTTTGCTTTGACGATGTGGCGGGTGCCAAAGTCGGCCATATCGTGGCCACGCTCAAGCGCGACGGCCGTCAGCACGCGCTGGTCGCCCATCGCGGATCCGACGGGCGCGGTGAAATGGTTCGCGGCATTTTTTCACTGTCTCAGATCGCCCGGCAACTTGGCCTCGACACCCCTGCTTCCAGCGAAATTGCCCAGACGTTTGCCGAAATCGAGGCTGCTCTGAGCCGCTGAATTAGCGGCATTGATTTGACTGGGCGAGCGTCATGTCCTATACTTAGTCTATCCATTAAACTAGATCTAATAAATTGCTGTTCGACTTGATTCGGCACAAAGCTGGCTGCATGGATGCCGCTACCATGCCTCGAAGGGGCAGTGTTCACACGGAAATGGAGGTTACAGCAATGCAACTCAAGGGCTCGAAAACTCACCAAAATCTGAAGGATGCGTTCGCGGGTGAATCGCAGGCGAATCGTCGCTACCTTTATTTCGCCACGAAGGCCGACGTCGAAGGCCAGAATGACGTGGCCGCGGTTTTCCGCTCCACTGCGGAAGGGGAAACCGGTCATGCCCACGGCCACCTCGATTACCTGGCGGAAGTCGGAGATCCGGCAACGGACCTTCCCATCGGAGCTACCCGCCAGAACCTCAAGGCCGCGGTCGCGGGGGAAACGCACGAGTACACCGATATGTACCCGGGCATGGCCAAGGCTGCGCGTCAGGAAGGATTCGGCGAAATTGCGGACTGGTTCGAAACGCTGGCGAAAGCGGAACGTTCCCACGCCAACCGCTTTCAGAAGGCGCTTGACCAACTGGCCGACTGACCTCCGTTAACGCGCGCGGCGTCTGAGGCGGGGCAAATCCCGCCCGGCGACGCTTCGCCCGTCCAATTCGACTCTGGAACTCCCAAACATGAGCGTTCGCGAGGGCAACCTCGAGGCACCGACCCGGCATCGCATTGACTGGCGCTCGCCGGATTTCTACGAGGAAGCCAAGCTTTTCGGCGAGCTAGAACGGGTTTTCGATATCTGTCACGGCTGCCGCCGCTGCGTCAGCTTGTGCACCGCTTTTCCGCGCCTGTTCGACCTGATCGACGAGGGAAGTACCGGCGAACTGGACGGGGTGGCCAAGCCGCGTTTTTGGGAGGTGGTCGATCAATGCTACCTCTGCGACATGTGTTACATGACCAAGTGTCCGTACGTGCCGCCGCACCCTTGGAACTTGGATTTTCCGCATTTGATGCTGCGCGCCAAGGCGGTAAAGTACCGCAACGGCCAGGTCCGGCTGCGCGACCGGCTGCTTTCCTCCACAGACGCCGTTGGGAAGCTTGCGGCGATACCGGTCGTGGCGCAGGCCGTCAACGCGGTTAATCGAAACGGCGCTGCACGCTCGGCAATGGATCGCATACTGGGCGTGCACCGGGAGCGGCGGTTGCCGCCATACAGCCCCAGCAAGTTCCGCGACACGGCGCGGGAATCCGAATTTTTCCCGGTGCGGGACGGCGAGCGGACTCCGGGCAAGGTGGCCGTGTTTTCGACGTGTTACATCAATTACAACGAACCCGGGCTGGGCCACGATCTGCTGTTGCTGCTGCGGCATAATGGGATTCCTTACGTGATCGTCGAAAAGGAAGCGTGCTGCGGCATGCCCAAACTCGAGCTGGGGGATCTCGATACGGTCGTCAAGCTCGCGCAGGTGAACATTCCACCGCTTGCGAAACTTGCGCGCGAGGGCTACGCGATTTTGACCGGCATTCCCTCCTGCACGCTGATGTTCAAGAAGGAGTTGCCGCTGCTCCTTGCCGATGATCCGGAAGTCAAGGCTGTCGCCGATGCGATGTTTGACCCGTTCGAGTACCTGGCGCTGCGCCATCGCGACGGCTTGCTTCGAATCGACTTCAAGAAGGAGCTCGGATGCGTCTCCTACCATGTTCCTTGCCATCAGAGAGTACAGAACGTCGGCCCGCGTACCCGCGAAGTGCTCGCGCTCGTTCCGGGGACGACGATCAACACCGTGGAACGCTGCGCCGGCCACGATGGGACCTGGGGAGTCAAGAGCGAGTTTTTCGCCAACTCGATGAAAATCGGCGCCCCGGTTTTCCGGCAGATGGCGTCCGGGGAACCGAACTTCATCGCTTCAGATTGTCCGATCGCTGGCCGGCACATTGAGCAGGGAATGGGGGAGGGCGGGTCCGTTCGCGCCCATCCGCTCACGCTGTTGCGAATGGCGTACGGCCTGTGACGGGGCGCAGCGGGACGTCGAAGCGCCCGGGTAGATGCCAGAATGCAGAAAATTGAGCGCGGCAGCCTGATGACGCTTGAGGCCTACGCGAAGCAGCGCGCTCGGTTCCGCGCCGAGGTGATGGCCCACAAGAAGAACCGCTCCGTGCACCTCGGCGGCAACGTGACGGTGGTCTTCGAGGACGAGCTCACCATCCGCTACCAGATCCAGGAGATGCTTCATGCCGAGCGCATTTTCGAGGAGCAGGGCATCGAAACCGAGCTGCAAGCCTACAACCCTCTCGTTCCGGACGGCCGCAATTTCAAAGCGACGATGATGATTGAATATATCGAACCGGAGGAGCGCCACGTCTGGCTGGGCAAACTGATCGGCATCGAGGACAAGACCTGGATTCAGGCCGAAGGCCGCGAACGCGTCTGGGCGATCGCCGACGAGGACCTGGAGCGCGAAACTGCGGATAAGACCTCGGCGGTCCACTTTCTCCGGTTCGAGCTGAGCGAGGATATGGCACAGGCGCTCAAATCCGGGGCGGCGCTGGCCATTGGAATTGATCATCCTCAATATCAGGCCAGGAATGAAGTGCCGTCCGAGGTGCGCAGTGCCCTGGTCGCGGATCTTGCCTGAGGCATGCGTTTCGTTGCACTGATTGTTGCTTTATTGCCCGCAGTTGTCTGGGCGCAGCCATCCAGGCCCTGGTATTTGACCGATGAATTCGAGGACAAGCCCTGGGAAGAGCAGAAAGCCCAGATGCCCCCTTATCCCAAATCCGAGAATCTCGTTCGTATCACCGTGAGTGCCGTGACGAGTTTCGAGTTTTTCGTTGACACCGCCTCGGTCAGCGTCGGCAAGGACGGGGCGGTCCGTTACACGCTGGTCGCTCGCAGCCCCAGTGGGGCGATGAACGTCAGCTTCGAGGGAATTCGCTGCGACACGCGCGAGCGCAAGCTCTACGCGTTCGGGAGCACCGGTAATAGCTGGATTCAGGCGCGCAACGCCGACTGGGTGAGAATTCGCGAAGTCACCGCCAATCGACAGCATGCTGCGCTCGCCGACGACTACTTTTGTCCCGGCCGCATTCCGGTGCGAACCACGGAGGAGGCGCTCGACGCGGTCAAACGCGGCGGCCACCCGGCCAGCCGGTAGCGGGGGCTTGAAAAAGCACACACGCCTACACTTTTATTTCCCGGTTCGGAGGCTGTTGAGACAGAAGCCATTCACGATCGTGCGACAAATCGCCCGCGAAGCGGGTTTTTCAACAGCCTGTCAACGGATCCGGCGTTCGTCAGAGCAGGACGAGGTTGTCGCGATGGATGAGCTCGGGCTCGTCCACGTAGCCGAGGATAGCCTCGATTTCCCCGGATGGCCGGCCGGCAATGCGGCGGGCTTCCTGCGCGCTGTAATTGACCAGTCCGCGCGCAATTTCGGTCCCGTCAGCGGACACGCACGCGACCGCCGCGCCGCGCTCGAATTCCCCCTCGATATTCCTGACGCCTATCGCAAGCAGGCTCCTGCCGCCTTGGGAGAGCGCGCGCGCTGCGCCGGCATCGACCCACACCCGCCCGGCTACCTGGACATGGTCGGCAAGCCACTGCTTGCGCGCGGCGAGCGGCGTGGTGGCGGCCAGCAGCAGCGTCCCGATCGCTTCGCCCGCCGCGAGCCGCACCAGCACGTCAGGCTCCCGTCCCGACGCGATGACCGTATGCGCGCCGCTTCGCGCCGCGCGTTTTGCCGCCAGCACCTTGGTCAGCATGCCTCCACGCGCGAGCGTCGATCCTGCGCCCCCTGACATTTCCTCGAGCTGCGGATCCCCGGCGTTGGCGCGCGGGACGAGCCTCGCATCGGGGTCCCTGCGCGGGTCGGTGCTGTACAGCCCCGACTGATCCGTCAAGATGACGAGATAGTCGGCTTCGACGAGATTTGTGACCAGTGCCCCTAGCGTATCGTTGTCGCCGAATCGAATCTCGTCGGTGACCACCGTGTCGTTCTCGTTGATGATCGGCACGACGCCCAGGCCGAGCAGCGTCATGAGCGTGGAGCGAGCGTTCAGATAACGCTGTCTATCGGCAAGGTCGGCATGCGTGAGCAGCACTTGGGCGGTGGCAAGACCATAACCCCGAAAGCTGGATTCATACGCCTGAACCAGGCCCATCTGTCCGACCGCGGCGGCTGCCTGCAACTCGTGCATCGCGTGCGGCCTGCGCTTCCAGCCGAGGCGTTCCAGCCCCGCGGCGATGGCGCCGCTGGACACCAGGACGATTTCCCGCCCCTGCTCCCGGAGCTTCGCCACTTGTCCGGCCCAGCGCGCGATGGCCTCGGCGTTGAGCCCCTCGCCCTGATTGGTTACGAGCGAGCTACCGACCTTGACGACGAATCGTCTTGCGCCCTTCATCGCGCTCCCCTCGAGCAGAAAGCTTTTCAAGGAATTTCATTGCTTCCGCACTCAAGTGCTCGCACCCCTCCCCGGTGAGAGCTGAAATGCGAAAGCTCATGCCCCGCCAACGCAGCGCCTTGAGGATCCGGTTGCAGACCTCCTCACGCGCCCCGGGTGCAAGCATATCGATCTTGTTGAACACGAGCCACCGGGCCTTCCGGTACAGGCCCTCGTCAAACTTTCTGAGTTCGGCGGCGATTGACCGCACGTCCCGGACCGGATCGGCGTCGGGATCGAGCGGCGCGGCGTCTACGATATGCAGCAGCAAACGCGTACGCGCCAAGTGGCGCAAAAACTGGTGTCCGAGGCCTGCTCCCTGCGCCGCGCCTTCGATCAGCCCCGGGATATCTGCGACCACGAAGCTGCGGTCGATCCCGACTCGCACCACGCCCAAATGTGGGTGCAAAGTGGTAAAAGGGTAATCGGCAACCTTCGGACGGGCGCTCGATACCGCCCGGATGAACGTCGATTTCCCCGAGTTGGGCAGGCCAAGAAGCCCAACGTCGGCGAGGACCTTGAGCTCGAGCCGCAGTGGGCGCGATTCGCCGGCCTCGCCAGGCGTGCTTTTCCGCGGGGCGCGATTGACGCTCGACTTGAAGTGCACGTTGCCCAGACCTCCTCGGCCGCCGCGTGCGAGCAGGGCGACCTGCTCGTGCCGGGACAAATCGGCAATCAATTCGCGGGAGTCGAAGTCCGTGACGACCGTGCCCACCGGCATTCGCAAATACACGTCGGGAGCCCCCGCCCCACTGCACTGCTTGCCGTGTCCATTTTCACCGTTCTTGGCGCGGTGAAGCCGGGCGTAGCGGTAATCGACGAGTGTATTTACGTTACGGTCCGCAACGGCGTAAACGCTGCCTCCGCGGCCTCCGTCGCCGCCGTCAGGACCGCCGCGCGGGATATATTTTTCCCTGCGAAAGCTGGCTGCGCCGTCGCCGCCGCGCCCTGCAAATACTTCGATTCTCGCTTCGTCGATGAACTTCATGATGCGGCTTGCCTGCGTTGGACTGCCGGGTGCCTGGCCAATACGTCACGTTGTTTCGCCCGACCCGCCGCGGCTGCCGTCCAAACAAAAAAGCCCTACCGGATCGATAGGGCTCTTGCGCCGGGAAACGCCGGCGCTAGGCCGGAATAATATTGACGGTCTGGTTCCCGCCGACACCGCGTACGCGGAACTCCACTTTGCCCGAAACCCTGGCGAACAAAGTATGGTCCTTGCCCATCCCTACGTTGGATCCGGGGTGAACCCGGGTGCCTCGCTGGCGCACCAGGATGGAGCCCGCCGGGACTATTTGGCCGCCGAAGCGCTTGACACCCAGCCGCTTTGCCTGTGAATCGCGGCCGTTGCGCGAACTGCCGCCTGCTTTCTTGTGTGCCATGAGACGCTTCTATCCTGAAATGGACGTGATCTGGATTTCGGTATATCCCTGCCGATGGCCCTGGTGCCTGGTGTAGTGCTTGCGCCGGCGAAGCTTGAAGATTTTCACCTTTTCTCCCAGCCCGTGCGCCATCACCTTGGCCTTGACCGCTGCGCCCTGAACGATCGGCGTGCCGACCTTCACCTCGTCTCCATCGGCGACCAGCAACACGTGGTCCAGCACCACCTCGGCGCCCACTTCGGCGGCGAGTTTTTCGACCTTGAGCTTGTCGCCATCGGCCACGCGGTACTGTTTGCCGCCCGTCTTGATCACCGCATACATGATTCGCCCTGAATGCATAGGGAAAACGTGAAACTATACATGAGTTTAGCCTGCATGTCCAAGGTTCTTGTGATATGCTTCTACACCCGCACGCGCTCGTCCTCGACCTTTCCTGCGAAACAGAAATTGCCGCCCGATTCCATTCGGAACTTGATTGCCGCTGATATGACCGCGGTCGACGCGCTGATACGCCGTCGCCTCGATTCCGATGTCGCGCTGATCCGCACCATCGCCGAATATATCATCGGCGCCGGCGGCAAGCGATTGCGGCCGGCGCTGGTGCTGCTCGCCGCGGGGGCCACGGGATACTCTGGAACGTTTCATCATGAACTTGCGGCTGTGGTGGAGTTCATCCATACCGCTACGCTGCTGCATGACGACGTCGTCGATGAATCCGAGCTGCGCCGGGGCCGGCGCACCGCGAATGCCCAGTTCGGCAATGCTGCAAGCGTCCTGGTCGGCGATTTTCTCTATTCGCGCGCTTTCCAGATGATGGTGAGCGTGCGCAGCATGCGAGTGATGGAAGTGCTGGCCAACGCGACCAACACCATTGCCGAGGGAGAGGTCCTGCAACTGCTCAACGCCCATAATGTGGCCATTGGAGAGCGTGATTACCTGGACGTCATACGGCGCAAGACCGCCAAGCTGTTCGAGGCGGCGGCGCAACTCGGGGCGATCCTGGGCGGCGCGCCGCAACCGGTCGAACAGGGTCTGGCGCGTTACGGGTTGCACCTGGGAACGGCCTTTCAGTTGATCGACGATGTGCTCGACTATTCGGGCGAGGCGCTGCATACCGGCAAGAACCTCGGAGACGATTTGAAAGAGGGTAAGCCGACGCTGCCGCTCATCCTGGTGATGCAAAAGGGCACGCCGCAGCAGGCAGAGCTGGTGCGCAATGCGATCGAGAACGGCGGACGCGAGGATTTCGAGCCGATTCTCGAAGCCATGCGCGCATGCGGCGCGATTGCCTATGCGAGGGACAAGGCACAGTGCGAGGCGCGCCTGGCGTGCGAGGCGCTTTCGCCGCTTTCGCATTCAAAATACGGGGATTCTTTGCTAGAATTAAGCCGCTTCGCGGTTGAGCGTGATTACTGAGCCATAGCGGCCCGGCTGGAATTTCTCCCGACGCGCTCCCGCCTGCCGCGATGATTCCGAATTGAATCGGGGTGTAGCTCAGCCTGGTAGAGTACTGCGTTCGGGACGCAGGAGTCGCTGGTTCGAATCCAGTCACCCCGACCAACCATCCCGGCGCGGAGTCCCTGCCGGCCCCGGCTATAATGATTTGATTCGGACGAACCCTCGCCGACGTGGGGAAGCTTCTCTTTCTGATCATTGCTGCGGTGGTCATTTACGCCATCGTGACCGGCGTATTGCGCAAGCGGCGTTCCTCGGCCTCCGGCTTGACCGGAACCGTGGAAAACATGGTGAACTGTGCCCGTTGTGGCGTGAACGTGCCGCAGAGCGAAGCCATCGAGGACAAAGACCACTTTTTCTGCAGCGAAGAGCACCGGCGCCTCGGCGCCGTCTAGGAGCGCACGATGCCGGGGGTTGCCGCGTTACCGCTCCCGTTGCCCCCGCAGCACGGCGAGGTATCCGACTCGTTCTGGGCTTCGCTCAAGTACTTCAATCTCTACCGCATCGCGATCGCCAGCTTGTTTCTGCTGGCGGTCATCATATTCCACGACGCGCTCAACCTCGGCGAGCACAACCTCTGGCTGTTCATGTACACGTCTGCCGTCTACCTCGCACTGGCGACCAGTTACCACGCGGTGCTGTGGAAGCGACAGGTGTTCTTCGACGCTCAGTTGACGCTGCACGTGCTGACCGACATCGCCGCGCTCACCCTTCTGATGAACGCCTCCGGCGGGATGCGCAGCGGGATCGGCGTCATGCTGCTGATTTCGCTGGCGGGGGCGGCGCTCGTTTCCCGCGGGACGCTGATGCTTTTCTACGCCGCGATTGCATCGATCGCCATGCTGCTCGAGCAGACCTACTGGGTCCTGGTTTTCGACGCGAGCACCGCCAATTACCTTCAACCGGGACTGCTCTCGATTGGTTATTTCGCCACCGCTCTGATAACGAACCGGCTGGCGCAGCGGGTGATCGTCAACGAGCGGCTGGTTCGCCAGCGCGGCGCGGACCTTGCGAATCAGCTGCGCATCAATCAGCTGGTCATCCAGGATGTTCAGGACGGCGTGCTCGTGATCGATTCGAACAACCTGGTGCGCCAGCACAATCCTCAGGTCGCCGGACTGATCGGCAGACCTGCGCCGGAACTCGATCAGATCGACCGCTATTCGAGCGAACTGGCCGACTTCCTGTCCGCCTGGCGCGGTGGCCGGGGCCCCGCGGCAGCGACCCTGCGATTCGCCGACAGCGGGAAGCTCGTGCGCGCCCGGTTCGTCGCGGCGGGCGTCGCGGGCGACAGCTTCGCTTTGATATTTCTCGAAGACCTTTCCAAGCTGCAGGACCAGGCGCAGCAGCTCAAGCTCGCGGCGCTGGGGCGGCTGACGGCCAACATCGCCCACGAGATTCGAAATCCCCTGTCGGCGATCACGCACGCGGGGGATCTTCTGCGCGAGGAGCACCGCGGTTCAGGGCAGGAGAGGTTGATCACGATCATCCGCGACAACGCCGAGCGTCTGGACCGCATGGTACGCGACGTGCTGGAGCTGTCGCGGCGCGATAGGATCCAGCCCGAGCCGCTCCGGCTGAGGGTGTTCTTGAGCGCGTTTGTTGACGATTTCACGCGCATCGAGGGGATCGCGCGCGACGCGTTTGCGATCGACGTTCCGGCCGACCTCGAGGTCGAATGCGACCGCGTTCATCTCAACCAGGTGTTGTGGAACCTGATGCGCAACGCATGGCGGCATTGCAGCAAGCGGCGGGCAAGCGTACGCGTCGTCGGCAATCGCCGCGGGCCTAGGATAGAATTGCACTTGGTTGACGACGGCGAAGGCGTCCCAAAAGAGCTGCAGGCGCAGCTTTTTGAGCCATTTTTCACCACGCTCAGCAGCGGCACCGGGCTCGGTCTTTACATTGCGCGCGAGCTGTGCGCCGCCAACCGCGCGACTCTCGACTACCTCGACCGCGGCCTTGGAGCGGATTTCAGGATCGTATGGCAGGGAGCACCGTAACAAAGCACAAAGAGCGCCGCTCGAAGACGGCCGCCGCGACGGTCCTGGTCGTCGACGACGAGGCCGACATCCGCGAGCTGCTCGAATTGACGTTCGTGCGCATGGGCCTGGGCGTGGAGTCTGCAGGCTCGATTGCCCAGGCAAGAACGCTGCTCGGAACTCGCTCCTTTGACCTCTGCCTTACCGATATGCGGCTGCCCGACGGCGACGGTCTGGATCTGGTGCGCTTTATCTCGGCCCAATGCGCAGACCTGCCGGTCGCGGTTATCACGGCCTACGGCAGTACCGAAAATGCCGTTGCCGCCCTCAAATTGGGGGCGTTCGACTATTTGAGCAAGCCCATTTCGCTCGACCAATTGCGCACGCTTGTCACCTCTGCGATCGCCTTGCCGCAGAAATCGACGGGCCGCGGCGGGACACAGGAATTGCTCGGCGAATGCCCGGCAATCCAGCAAGTGCGCGGCGTGATCGAAAAGTTGGCGCGCAGTCAGGCTCCGGTGTATGTCACCGGCGAATCAGGCTGCGGGAAGGAGCTGGCAGCCCGGCTGATACACCAGAAAAGTGCAAGAAGAGAACATGCATTCGTTCCGGTGAACTGCGGCGCCATCCCCGAGAACCTGATGGAAAGCGAGTTCTTCGGCTATCGCCGCGGCGCGTTTACCGGTGCCGATGCCGATAGGGAAGGATTTTTCCACGCTGCGAGCCGGGGCACGCTGTTTCTGGACGAGGTGGCCGACCTGCCGTTCGCAATGCAGGTGAAGCTGCTTCGGGCGATCCAGGAAAAGCGGATTCGCAAAGTCGGTGCGACAGGCGAGGACGCGGTGGACGTGCGGATCATATGCGCCACGCACCAGAACCTGTCGGCACTGGTTGCGGCCGGCAAGTTCCGTCAGGATCTCTATTACCGCCTGGCGGTGATCGAGCTGCGGATGCCTTCGCTGAGAGAATGCCGCGAGGACATTCCACTGCTCGCCGATGCAATCATTGGTCGCCTGGCGGAAGGCGGAAGCGCCAAGCGCGCGCTGCTATCGCCGCAGGCGCTGGCCGCACTGCTCAAGTACGATTTTCCCGGAAACACGCGCGAACTGGAAAACATTCTCGAGCGCGCGACCGCGCTTGCCGCGTCCGAACAAATCCAGCCCGATGACCTGCAGCTTGCTCCGCCGCCTTCGCTCGCAGAGTCGCCGACCCCGAACGCGCGATGGCCGCTACAGGACCACCTCGACCGCGTGGAACGCGAGGTGATCATGGAGGCGCTCGATAAGACGCGGTACAACCGGACAGCGGCCGCCAAGCTGCTGGGCATTACCTTTCGCGCCCTGCGCTACCGCATGGAGCGGCTGGAAATTCAATAGTGGAACATCTGGATCTCGACGCCGACGGCGTCGCGAGCGACACCGTCCAGATTCCGTCCCCGAACCAGGACGAGCGGCCGGAAGGCGAGGGGGTCAGCTTGCTGGTGATCCACAATATCAGCTTACCCCCCGGAGATTTCGGGGGAGACGCAATAATTCAATTGTTTAGCAATCGTCTGGACTTCGATGCCCATCCTTATTATGCGGGTCTGCGC
>Ga0156021_1182_pt1 | contig 14232 bp, 9 predicted proteins | sample RifCSPlowO2_02_FD_107675 | JGI IMG/M metagenome (GOLD analysis project Ga0156021, IMG submission 107675) | Betaproteobacteria bacterium RIFCSPLOWO2_02_FULL_64_12
CGGATCGCGAACGAGCAGGGCAGGGTGACGAGGCGTGCCCTCGCGCGCGCCTGTGGGATCTCCGGCGAGACCGCGCGGCAGGAGCTCGCGGCGCTGGCACACCTGGGGTATCTCCGGCGGGTCGGCGACGGCCGGAGCACGGAGTACGTGCTGCGGTGATGACGTCGCCCTGTGCCGGCGTCGGGCGGGGTGCGTGCTTCCGCCCGTGGGAAGCCGACGCCCCATACCTGCCCCGCGGGGCGACCCGTACTGCCGGCCGGTCGTGGCGCGGCGGCCCGGGCCGGGAATACACTGCCTCACGGCCATGTGGAAGGCAGACATCAAGCCAGGGGCCGAGTACGCCCTCCGGGAAGCGCGGAGCCCCGGCGCACCCCTGCAGCACGTCCGCATCCTGCAGCACGTGCGAGGGAAGAAGTGGAAGGCCGAGTGGATCGATCCGAACCCCGGCCTGGTCGAGTACGTGGAGTCCCAGAACCTGATCGCGCGCTGGAAGGACCGGCACAGCGTCCTGCGCGACGAGGAACGCAGCCAGCGCCTGCGTCAGCACAACGACGCGCTCGGGTACTCGGAGGAGTCACCGATCGCGAGAGCCTTGAGCGTGGTGTTCGATGCCGCCGGCGAGAAGGGCCTCAGCTTCTACCGGGGGATCCTCAGCGGCCCGCCCGACGCGCTCGATCGCGTGAAGGTTCGCGCCGGGATCGATCGTGCGAAACACTCGCCACTGGCGCACGTCGATCGCGACGGGACGAGCCATGCGCCGTTCGACGAGGCGCTCGACCTGGCGAAGGCGTTCTGCGCGAAGGAGCCCGCGGCGGTGCTCGTGCGAGTCGAAGCCACGGAGGAGGATTGGAGCAGGAAGGCGGCCGCGCCCGGCGGCGACTACATCGTGGGCCTGTTGAACGAGTACCGGGCGGCCTGGGCGCTCATCCGTCAGTGGGCCGGGCACGACGCGGCCATCGCGCAGCGGGAAGCCCGAATCCAGCGGCTCGAGCGGCTGGTGTGGGACGCGATCTACGCGCTGCAGAAGGCGGGTCAGGACGACGAGGCGCGGCGGCTGCGGCGGGCGGTCGAGCGCGAGTGAGGCCGGCCGGATGATGGAGACGAAGAATGGAGATAGGAGCCGTGCACAGGGAGCAATAAACCGGATCGTGATGTTGCGGGCCGGACAGTGGCTCGCGCGACTGGGACGGGAAGCTCACCGGCCAGATCGATTGGCGGAAGTATCAGTGACCGCGACGGAGACACGATGAGGTTCTTCCCAAGGCGGCCAAAAAAGTTCGACGGAGGGACGCCTCCCGTCACACCAAAGGATCCTGGAACGTCTCCGCTACACGCGGAGGGCTACTCCTCGGACCAGCCGATTCGGTCGAAGGACGAGGATCGGTTCAACCGTTGGCCGTTTGCAGAGCGGATCGCAGAAACGCTCGCCGCGCGGCGCGACCCGAGCAGCCTCGTGATCGCCATCTACGGGCCCTGGGGAGACGGGAAGACCTCGACCCTGCTCATGATGGAAGAGGTTCTTGCCGCATGCCCCAACGTCGCTGCCGTCAGGTTCAATCCCTGGCACTTCGACTCGGAGGAGCAGCTCCTCCGTGGATTCTTCGCGACCTTGGCCGAGGCCTTGGGGAAATCGCTGCCCACGAAGAAGGAGGAGCTGGGACGGCTCCTCGATCGCTACGGCGGCTTGCTCTCGCTCGCCTCGGTGAGTCTCGCCGGTGTCGTACAGCTGAGCGCCGGCGCGGCGGCCAAGGGACTTGGCGAGGCGCTCTCGACCGTCAAGCTCGAAGAGCTGCGGAAGCGTCTCGAGACGATCCTTGAAGAGGGCGGGAGGCGTGTCGTCGTCCTCATCGACGACATCGACCGACTCGACCGTCGGGAGATTCAGGCGATCTTCCGCCTCGTGAAGCTGTCGGCTGGGTTCGCACACACGAGCTACGTGCTCGCGTTCGATGACGAGATCGTCGCCGCCTCGCTCGGGGAGAGGTACGGCGCAGGCGGCGCCGAGTCGGGGCGCTCCTTCCTCGACAAGATCGTACAGGTGCCCTTGCATCTGCCCCCACCCGACGAGCTCGCGCTGCGCCGGCTGGCGTTTCAGGGGGCTGAGGAAGCTCTGAGGGTGAGCGGCATCAGCCTGACGGGAGAGCAAGTCGAGGCGTTCGCTCGCCATTTTGTCGACGGCCTTGAGCCGAGAGTGTCGACGCCCCGTCAGGCCAAGCTCTACGGTAACGGGCTTCTCTTCGCGCTACCGATCTTGAAGGGCGAGGTGAATCCCGTCGACCAGATGCTGGTTGAGGGAATCCGCATCTTCTATCCACACGTCTACGACATGATCAGGGAAAATCCGGAATATGTTCTCAAGGCTGGGCGCGAGACGATGCGCGACCAGGCATTCGAACAGCGCGCAAGAGAAGCCGTGGACCGTGCCCTGGAGGCCGACGGCGTCGATGACAAAGAGGCAGTGCGCGGGCGGCTCCTCGAAGTCCTCTTCCCACGACTCAAGGCGATCTTCGGGAACACGTCCTACGGTTCCGAGTGGGACGGACGATGGGAGCGGGAACAGCGCGTCTGCAGCGAAGCCTATTTCCACCGGTTCTTCCGATACGGCATTCCGCCGGGCGATATCTCCGACCTCGAAGTAGATGCACTCGTCGATGTGGCGAAGGACGGCGACACGGCGGAACTCGACCGCCGTCTTGCGAGCATGGCGGAAGGTGGCGGGATGCGTCGGCTTATTCCGAAGCTCCGGCGGCGGGAGGGGACGGTCGAGTCCGAGACGGCGCGGCATCTCGCGCTGGCGATCGCCCGGAACGGCGCGCTCGTGCCTCGGGAAGCGGCGATGCTCATCTCGGATTGGACCTTCATGCAGGCGGCGATTCTCGTGATGCGACTGGTCAGGCAGGTGCCGGCGGGAGCGGCCCGCGAGGAAGCGGCGCGGCAGATTGTGGACGTGGCGCAACCTTTGCCGTTCGCGTTCGAGTGCCTGAAGTGGCTCCGGAAGGATGATAAGAGGCCCGAGAGTGAGCGAGTCGTGTCGGCCGAGTGCGAGGAGGAGCTCGGGCGCGCTGTCGCCGAGCGGGTCCGTGTTGCAGCCCAAGAGGCGGCTCTCTACAAGGTGTTTGGTGACGACGCTCCGCGGCTCCTCTGGCTATGGAACAAGTATGGGGCACCGGGCGACGTGGGTCGATATCTCGCCGAGAGATTTGAGACCGGCGTGGGCGAAGTGGAGGCGTTCCTCGGGGCATTCGTTGGCCGGACGTGGGGTATGGAGAGCGGGCTCTCTCGCAAGGCGGATCTCATGCGAGACAGCTACGACACCATCGCGAAGATGATCGACCCGCAGATTATCCTGTCGAAGCTCAAAGGGGAATACGGCGTGGAACTCGATACGCCCGAGTACCGTCTCGATGATGAGCGCCCATACGAGCGCCGGCTCGCGCATCAGTTCGCGTACCTCCATGCGCACGTGCGGCAGGAGGCGAGTGCCGAGTCGGGCGCGGAGGCGGCTGAGGACGGGGAGGTGTGACTTGCGGTAAGAGCTCGCGTCTTACAGGGTGGGTGCCGTCTTCGGCGACACGGGCGACACAGAGAAGCTGGGTGTCAAGTCAAGCTCTCGTATCCGAGTCCATGGTCGTTCGGAGAAGATGGATTGTAACGTCGAGCAGGTAATCCAGGATCATGGTCGAATCGGGCAGAATCAGCCTCTCCACGGACGAGTGGCTGAGGTCGCGTTCGTGCCAGAGCGCAACATTCTGGAGCGCCGCCAACGCGTTGGCGCGGACGACGTGTGCAAGGGCCGAGACTCCTCCGCCGCCCCCGAGTGTCCAGGAATCGAATAAGGAGCAAAACGCTGCACCGGCAAGATCGACGCGCTGAGTCGCGGCGAAGTTCGGGAGCTCGCGCAGGATTCTTTCCAGAGAGCTCGCTGAAATAGCCAGAGAGACACAGTACTCGGCATGACGATCTCGCTGGATGATCTGGTTGGCGGCGAGCGCGGGTTCAAGACCAAGCCCGCTACAGACCTCGACCTCGATCGCCGGGTCTACGTGGGCGAAGTTGCCCACAGCGCCGGAGATCTTGCCGACACTGATGATGTCGCGGGCACGTCGAAGACGACTCACGTTACGCTGGGCTTCGTCGAGCCAACCGGTCGCAGCGCGAGAAAGACCGCGAGGATCGGACTGGGCTGGATGCCCGTGTTGCAGCTCAACTGTTTGAGCGGATGCGAGGCATCGCAGCAGATCGCAGAGGGAGACCTCTGCCGCAATCAGGAGGTCGGCAGCACTTCGCAGCTGAAGGGCGAGGACGGTGTCGAGGACGTCGGAAGACGTGAGACCCATATGCAGGAAGCGGGAATCACTACCGAGGCGCTCCTCGAGGTTCGTCAGGATCGCGACTAACTCGTGCCTGGTCCGCTGCTCTAGGGCTGGAATGCGGTCATCGTCGACTCGCGCGTGCCGCCTGATGCGGTTCATCGCGTCGCTCGGGATGAGGCCACGGCGCGCGTAGGCCTCGCAGACAGCGAGTTCTACCGCGACAACGGTGGCGTATTTGAAGGCAGTGGTCCAGATTCTGGCCATCTCCGGTCTGGCATAGTTGGGCGTCATCGAGTCAAGCGCCCCTGCCCCGATCGGGCTGACAAGCCGGAGATTCCCGAGCCAAGAGGGCTGCGCAGACGCATCAGATATTGGCGGCAATAGTGTGACACGAAACAGTACCATGTCTCCGCGGGACAGGATCTCGTGTCGGTGGTCAGCCCATGTGGCGGGCGCGGACCAGTGTGAAGGCTTGTTGCGGGGAACAAGCAGCCCGACCGTTTAATCTCCTACCCCTCCAGGGGTTACGACGTCGTGGCCGACGGAGCCACGACGGAGCCCCCTTGCCCTCCGGAACCGCTTCGTCTATGGTGAACACGCGTGCGACGGTCTAGCCAGGCGGGAGGGGTCATCGAACCGACGTCGCTGCGCTTGGTGTCAGCAGGCCGGCTCGGAGAGGCATCCGGGCGTCCCGCTTCGCCCTCCCACTCAAGTGGCCTCATCCTCAAGGCGAGTTTTCTTCATCTCAGCGGGATCAGCGAGCACCGGGAGCGAGAACTCTGGCGCCACCGCGTCCTGACCTGGGCCGCTTTACGTAGGCGCATCGCTACCGGGTCCTCGCCTGTCCGTGGCTGGTCGGCGGACGACATCTCGAAAGCCCTACAGGACTGTCATAATGCACTCGCGAAGCGTGATGTGGCGTTCTTCGCCTCCAGGTTTCCGAGGCGTGAGCACTACAGGCTCGCGCTGGCGTTTCCTCGCGAGACGGTCTTCCTGGATATCGAAACGACGGGCCTCAGTCTCTACTACGACCACATCACTCTGGTCGGGTGGAGTGTCGCCGACCAGTACGGACTCTACCTGAGAGGCGAAAGCACGGATCGGCTTCGTGAAGCCCTCGCGAGGGCCAAGGTCATCGTGACGTTCAACGGCTCTCGGTTCGATCTGCCCTTCCTGCGGCAGGAGTTCCCGGATCTAGCCCTTCCGGCGGCTCACGTCGACCTTTGCTTCCTCGCCCGCCGGGTGGACCTCGGCGGCCCTCAGAAGGAGATTGAGCGCCGACTGCGGCTGCGGCGTGACGGGGACATCGCCGATCTGGATGGCCGCGCTGCCCCTCTGCTCTGGCACGAGTACCGCCGGGGTGATGTGGGCGCCTTGAGGCGACTGATCCAGTACAACCATGCCGACATTGAGGGCATGAAGGATATTCTCGACGTGGTCGTTCGCCGGCTCCTACTGAGCCGCAGAGCGCCCAGGACGATCTGGCCGTCTTACCGCTTCGCCCACCTCAGGAGTTCGCTCCGGTGGTCGGCGGACAGAAGCCGCAAGGCGAAAGGGCGGATCTCGCTTCCCAGGTTCCGCGGTGATCGCCCTTCAGTCTCGCTCGCCTCGCTGGCGGGTGGCTGGCCGGCCCTCCGGATCGTTGGCATTGACCTAACGGGGTCAGAGAAGCGTGCATCGGGTTGGTGTCAACTTATTGGAAGGGAGGCTGAGACGCGGCTCCTTCATTCCGATGACGATTTGATCCGAGCGACCCTCGACGTGCGGCCTGATGTGATCTCGATAGACTCGCCGCTCTCACTCCCTAGGGGTCGGACGCGCGTCACCGACGACGACCCTGGACGAGACAGCTTTGGCATCATGCGGACGTGCGAGCGCGTACTCCGGCGGCGAGGACTCAATGTCTATCCGTGCCTCATCCCGAGCATGCAGCGTCTAACCGAACGCGGCATCCGCCTTGCAACGACTCTTCGAGAACAGGGGTTGCCCACTGTCGAGAGTTACCCGGGGGCGGCCCAGGATATCCTGGGCATCCCTCGAAAGCGGGCGAGTGTAGCTCTGCTGCGCGAAGGGCTGTCCGATTTCGGAATCAGGGGGGAGTGGTTGAGCCGGGAAGTCACGCATGACGAGCTCGACTCGCTAACGGCCGCCCTCGTCGGGGTATTCTTCTGGGCAGGGCGTTTTGAAGGACTGGGCGATCGTGACGAAGGGCAGTTGGTAGTGCCTGATCTTCGGACCGATCCGACGCCGTGGCTTTCGCGACGGGTGGTTGGTTTCAGCGGCCCGATTGGCGCCGGCAAGACATCTGCGGCCCGCTTCTTGGAAGAACGGGGATACGCGTACGGACGCTTCAGCCAGGTCCTGGAAGAGATCCTGCGGAGCCGGGGTGCTTCCGTGAGTCGAGACGCATTGCAAACCCTCGGCGAGCAGATCCACCGCAGCCCCGGTCAACGATGGCTCTGTCAGCAACTCGTTGCCTCACTCCCGAAGATGGGCAACATCGTGATCGATGGTCTGCGCCACCCAGAGGACCATGCGTGTCTTGTCGAGGAGTACGGTCCTGCGTTCGTGCATGTTCATATCGACGCTCCAGAGGCCGTTCGGCGCATCCGATATGTAGAACGGCGCGGTTCGGCAGAGGAACTCGTGGAAGCGACCGCGCACCCCGTTGAGAGAAATGTCGGCCGGCTAGCCGACCTTGCCCACACCCGAGTGATGAATACCGGGAGTCTCGAAGACCTGAAGGGCGTGGTTCTCCACTTCGTGAGTGCCTTCTTGATGAGGTGAGCTTGCATGCCAGTGACTGTGGTTGTCGGCGGTCAGTTTGGATCGGAAGGCAAGGGCAAGGTCGCGCACTTCCTTGCCAGGGAGATGCGTGCAGCGGCAGTGATCCGAGTCGGCGGTCCAAATTCGGGCCATACTGCGGTTAATTCGAGGAATGAAGCGATAATCTTCCAGCAGCTCCCGACCGCAGCACTGTTGCCCAACGTTCTCTGTGTCGTCCCAGCTGGGGGTTATCTGGATCCGCAGCGCTTGCTTCACGAGATTCGTTCCGTGGAGCTGCCGCGCGAACGATTGATCATCGATCCGTGGGCGGTTGTGATAGAGGATGCCGACAGAGATAGAGAGCGCCTCGTGGGCCTTCGTGAGGCCATCGGGTCCACCCTGAGCGGCACCGGCAGGGCACTCCAGCGGCGGATCGGTCGCGTTGGTGGCGTCCGGTTCGCAAAGGACGAGCGGTCCATTGCGTCGTACGTTAGCCCCGCCGTGCCCATTCTGCGGAAGCTGCTGGATCGAAAGGAAAGGGTACTGATTGAGGGCACCCAGGGTTTCGGACTGTCGATACTCCACGGACTCGACTATCCTCACGCAACAAGCCGGGACACGACGGCAGCCAATTTTGTAGCAGAGGCGGGGCTAAGCCCGCTTGATGTGGATGACGTCGTCCTAGTCATTCGCGCCTTTCCGATCCGTGTTGGCGGCAATTCCGGCGATCTCCCCGGTGAGATCGATTGGGATGTTGTGACTCGCGAGTCCGGAAGCCCAGTCGGTGTAGTCGAGTACACGTCGGTAACGCGCGCGGTACGGAGAGTGGCCCGTTTCTCGCCTGATGTCGTTCGTAGTGCCATAGCCGTCAACAATCCGACTAAGCTCGCGCTAAACCACCTTGACTACGTCGATTACGCAGCAGGCCAAGTAAACCGTCCTACTCCGCGGGTAGGGCTGTTTGTCCGCCAGGTCTCATCCAGCATCGGACGCCCGATTGACTACTTCGGCTTCGGGCCTGCGACGGTTGTTCCGTCGTATGAAGCGGAGATGCGCCAACTGGCTTAGGAGGGCGCGCGATGCCTCCTGATTACACGGTTCCTGCAGCGTCAGATGCCGATGCTGCTGAACGCTTTGCCCAGTTCCAAGCCGTAGATCCACTCCCTTCTGTCCCGCCGTCGCTGCTCAATTCTGCGGATGTGCTCGACTACGTTCGCCTCACGGGAATGCTCCACCCGTTCCATCCCGACAAGCTGAAATCCGCATCGTACGAAGCGGCCATCCGAGGGCGTTGCATCCGGTGGGACGAGGCCGGGAGCCAGAAAGAGACTGATCTCGACGGGGACAGAACCTTTACGCTCGATCCGAACTCGATCGCCTTTGTTCAAGTTGAGCCCATGTTTCGACTGCCCGCGTATATGGCCATACGCTTTAATCTCAAGATCACCCACGTGCATCGGGGTCTCCTGCTAGGCACCGGGCCGCTCGTCGATCCTGGATTCGTCGGCAAATTGCTCATCCCCCTTCATAATCTGACGACGAACACGTACACATTCCGGGCCGGCGAGGACCTGATCTGGATCGAGTTCACCAAGACAAGCCCGCATCAAAGCTGGCACCGTAGCGAGGACACGCATCCACGCAGTGGCCAATACGTTCCTTTTCCGCAGCGGAAGAAAAACTTGTCACCTGAAGAATATTTTGCGAAGGCGTCTCAGAACAACCCAATCCGGAGCTCAATCCCAGCGGCGATACAGGAAGGGCGGCAGGCTGCTCAGACAGCGAGAGATGCAGCCACCAACGCCGCAGAGGAGGCTCGGCGCCTTCAAAGGCGAGCTTTCGGAATCGGGCTCGCCGGCGCGCTCGCTGTAGGGGTGGCGCTGGCTGGCGTGACGTATCAGACTTGGAGCCTGATTCAGGAGACTTGGACTGTCGCGACCTCAGCCAAGGAACTCTCGCGCCAGGCCGAGAACATTTTGAAGCAGCAGTCGACGCGAATTGAGAACCTTGAGCGGGCTCGTGGCGAACTACTCAACGACATAGCAGCGTTGAAGAAAACGCTTAGCCGGCCCGCCAAGCAAAGTCCTGACCCCCAGAGAGATAAGTGAGTGGACTCGACTCTTGTGATGTAGCGCTCGGCCCAGCTTGGTTCCACTTTGGTTCCAACTCACCCCGATTCAAGAGTATCGAGGCCGCCTTCGCGCAATCACCACCCTTCGGAATCACACGCACTTACCTCCCCGTGCATCGCCGTACGCGGGTCCCGGGCCTCACTCTTAATCAGCGGGTCCACGGTTCGAGTCCGTGACGGCCCACCAATCAGATCGGGGAGTTCCGCACCGCGGGGCTCCCCGATCTGCTTTTGGTTCCAGATTCTGGTTCCAGCTTCCGTGGAACCACGCCGCTCGAGCGCGGCGCGCCCTCAGGCGGACGTCCGCGTCACGGTGACCTCGGTGGCGTGCACGCAGGTGCTCTCGCCCATGTCGGTCTTCCGGCTGTTCGTGAGGAAGTTGATGTTGGCGCCTTGCTGTTCGCGTTTGGGCCAGCGCCCCTTGTAAGAGAGCGCCACGCTTGGCGGGACCTCGTCGGAGATTCTCACCTCGAGCGTTAGCTCCCCCAGCTCGTTTGCCAGGAGCGCCGTGTCGCCCGCCCGCAAGCCCCGCGCGGCAGCGTCGGCCGGGTGCAAGGTGACATGGGCGGGGCCGAGCTCCCGACCGACGCGCTCGTCGTTCGCGAAGGAGTCGTTCATCAGCCACGGCGACGCGGGCGAGAGCAGGCGCAGACGCTCCGCTGCGGACCGTGCGTCGGCGACTGGGTGCGGGACGCGGGGGTGACCGTCCGCTTCCGCCCGGGAGCTGGCGATCTCGATGCGCCCGCTCGGGGTGGGGAAGGCGCCGCTCTCGAACTGCAGCGCGGGCTCGGGAGAGACGAACACGGTCCCCGTGCGCTTGAGCTCGTCGAATCCGCGCGTCCACGACGTTCCCGCGAGGAGCCGGTCGATGACGGCGCGATCGGGCTCAAAAAGCGCGGGCGCCGTGAAGCCCATCACGCGCGCCAGGCGCCGGAAGATCTCCTGATTGGGGAGAGACTCGCCGAGCGGATCCTGCGCCTTGCTCTGCGGAGCGATCGTCAGGTGGAAGTACGAGGTCACCAGGTCATCGAACTCCAGGAAGCTCGCTGCGGGCAGGACGATGTCAGCGAAATCGGCGGTGTCGGTCTGAAATTGCTCGCACACGACCGTGAAGAGATCGTCCCGCTGCAACGCCCGCCGCAGGCGACGCTGGTCGGGATTGGATGCCGCCGGATTGATGTTCCAGCACACGAGGGCGCGGACGCCGCCTGGGTCTTCCAGGCGCGCCGCGAGATCCATGTGACTCACGCTGGGACGCTTGCCGGTGCGCAGGCCCGTGCCGGCGAGGTAGTCGTCATCGATGCCGCGTACGCCCCCGTCCATGTTGAGGTAGAGCAAGCCGGCGCCCGGCTTGCCGAAATTTCCGGTCGCGGCCGGCAGCATCGCGCACGCCCGGAAGGCGTTGCCCCCGTTCGGCTGGCGCTGCATGCCTTGCCCGAGCCAGAGGAGCGCCGGCCCCGACCCGTAGAGCCGAGCGGCCTGCTCGATCAGGGCGGCGGGGACACCCGTCACGCGCTCGCCCCACGCCGCGGTGCACTGCTCCACGGTCGCCTCGACTTCGTTCCACCCCACGACGTGACGGTCGATGAAGGCGCGATCGATCAGGCCGTCTCGTCGGAGGACGTGCAGCAGCGCGAACGCGAGCGCCGCATCCGTGCCGGGGAGCAGCTGGAGATGGAGGTCCGCCACGCGCGCCGTCTGGTGCCGTACCGGATCGATGACGATCTTCTTCGCCGGTGACGCGGGGAGCCAGTGGTTGTGCGTGTGAGGCGCGCAGGCGGACGGATTCGCGCCCCACACGACGATGGTGGCTGCGTCTTTCGCGGTGCGCGGGTCGAAGCCGACGAGCGACGTGCCGAGCGTGTACTGAAGCGCCACGTGGCCGGCCATGTTGCAGATGGTATCCGGCTCCACTTCCGTCGCGCCCAGGTGGTTGAACAAGCGGAGCGGAAAGGAGTACGCGAGCCGCGAGACCGTCCCCGTGTAGTGGGCGTAGGCGACCGCCTCCGGACCGTGATCCCGCACGACGTCCCGGAGACGCCCGGCGACGGTCGTGAGCGCCTCGTCCCACGACACCGGCTCGAATCGGCCGACGCCCTTTGGACCGGCGCGACGCAGCGGCCGCGTGAGACGGACCGCGGGATCGCGGAGCACGCCGTTGTACGCCAGGGTGCACTTGCCGCACAGCGCGCCGAGGTTCACGGGATTGTTCTTGTCGCCCCGCACGCGGGTAATCGCGCCGTGCTGCTTGATCACCGCGATCCCACACGCGTCGTAGCAATCGCGCGGGCAGGTGGTCAGAACAATCTGTTCGTCGGCCCTCACCGCCGCGTCCCGCGGTCGGGGACCCGGACGTCCTGGCCGGAGGGCGTGCCCACCAGCCGGCCGTTGTCGACCACCAGAGCGCCGCGCAGGACCGTATGGGTCACCGCCGCGGTCACCGCCGCGCCCAGGAACGGCGTGACCCGGAGCCGGCTATGCAGATCGTCCGCCGCGAGCACTCGCGTCTGGCCGGTCTGGACCACCATGACGTCCGCGTCGGCGCCGACGCGCAGGCCGCCCTTGCGCGGCCACAGGCCGTAGGCGCGGGCCGGATTCTCGGAGATCGCGCGCGCGTAGCGCACGATCTCGAGGCGTCCCTGCTGGACTGCCGTCATCATGACCGGAACGCTGGTCTCCACGCCGATGAAGCCGGATTTCGTCTCCCACACCGAGCTGCAGATCTTCTCGTGCTCGTGCCGTGGCGCGTGGTCGGTCGCGACCATGTCGACCGCGCCGCTGCGCAGGCCCTCCCAGAGCGCGACACGATCTGCGTCGAGCCGAAACGGCGGGGAGAACATGAGGATGGTCCCGCGCTGGGCGACGTCATCCTGGGTGAACGTCAGCCACTGCGGACCCGTCTCTGCCGTGACGTCGAGGCCTTTCGCCTTTGCGGCGCCGACGGCGGCGACCGTCTCCGCCGACGTGGCGTGACAGATGTGGAGCTTCGTCCCTGCGCTGCGGGCGAAGGCGACACAGCGCTCGACCATCTCGCTTTCCGACACCGTCGGCCGCGCGTCAAGGTTTGCCGTGGCGTCGTGGCGACCGGCTTGACGCAGGGCGCGAGACTTGCGGCCGATGATGTGCGCGTTCTCCGCGTGCACGGCGGCCCGCAAGCCCGTACGGGCGATGCGCTCGAACGCCTCGAGCAGCGCCCCGTCGTCGCACGGGGCGACGCCCTCGATGGCCTGGTGGAGGAAGAACTTGAACCCGATGACCCCGGCCGCGGCCATCTCCTCGATCGCGTCAACGTTGTCCTGTCCCACGAGCCCGAACAGACCGAAGTCGACTCGTGCCTTCGGCGTCACGATGCGGCGCTTCTCCTGGACCGCCTTGCCGTCGGCGGTGGGCGGCACCGTGTTCGGCATGTCGAACACGGTGGTGACGCCGCCGAGCACGGCGGCGCTCGAGCCGGTGTTGAAGTCCTCGCGATCGGTGAGACCGGGATCGCGGAAGTGCACGTGCGGGTCGATGACGCCGGGAAGAATCCACGCACCCCGGGCGTCAACGACGGTCCGGGCGTCCGGCAATCCCGCCGTCGCGCCGACGGCGACGATCTTTTCGCTCTCGATGGCGAGGCCACCGCCCCTGATGATCTCGTCTCCCGCGACGACGTTCCCGTTCCTGACGACGAGGTCCACGCTCATAAGAGTGGGCACCTTCCTCAGAGCGCGGCCCGCAGGGCCTCGAGGAATCGTCGATTCTGGTCGCGGGTCCCCACGCTGACGCGAACGTAGCCCTCGAGCAGGTCGCCACGGACCATGACGCCGCGCTTGGCCAGCTCGTCAACGACGGAGGCCGCTGGGCGGGTGGTGGTGCGGAACAAGAGGAAGCCGCCCTGCGCTCCGGGCACCAGATCGACGCCGTCCAGCCGCCGCAGCTCCTCCTGCAGATAGGCGCGTCCCTCGAGGGTGACGTCGATGTTGCGCTGCAGGTGGGCCTCGTCCTCGAGTGCCGCGCGGCCGGCGACGGCCGCGGCCACGCTGACGCTCCACTTCGAGCGGAAATGCCGCAGGTAGCTGATCGCCGCTTCCGGTCCCGCGGCGTAGCCCACGCGCATGCCCGCCAGGGCGTACATCTTCGACAGGGAGCGCGTCACGATGACGTTGTCGGTGGTGGTGAGGACCGTCACCGCCGTGCGGGACCGGTAATCGTCGGCGGCCTCGATGTAGTGTTCGTCGACGACGACGACAGCGTCGGGCGCGCCGTGCGCGATACGCTGGACGTCCGCCGGCTCCAGCATTCGGCTCGTCGTGTTGTTGGGCGAGCAGAGGAAGATGACGCGCGTCGCCGGACTCGTGGCGGCCAGGACGTCGTCAGCCGTGAGCGCGAACGGGGGCGCCATCTCGAGGATGCGGGCGCGCCGCTCCGCGATGGTCGTCAGCTCCGCGAAGCTGGTCATCGACGGCTCGACGACCAGGACCTCCTCGCCGGCGCGGGAGAACGCGCGCACGATGAGCGCCCACGTCTCGCTGGATCCACCGGCCGGCAGGATCTGCGTCGGCGCGGTGCCCGCGGATTTCGCCATGGCGCGGACGAGCTCGGCGGGATACGGCGCGGGATAGCGGTGGAGCTCGTCGCCCTCGGCGAGCGTATGAAGCGCCGAGCGCACGGCGGGGGACGGGCCGAGCGGCGCCTCGTTGGACGACAGCTTGATGATCGAGTCCAGCCCGATCCCGTACCGCGTCGAGATCATCGACGCCGTCGGGCCCGGCACGTACGCCCGGACACCGGTGACGCAAGGGTTCGCGTGGCGAACGAAGACGCTCTCCGCCATGGTGGCCTCCCTCGGATTAGCCCCAATTTGGGCTGAACGTAACATACTGTAACTCCCTGACGTGGCGGATAGAATGCGATAGCTGACGACGATGGTGCTAGAAGCAACCGTGTTGCTTCGATGCCCGGCCTCGCAGCACGAGGCGCTGAAAGGACCACCATCATGGTCAAGCTAGCGCTCACCTTCTACAGCCTGCTCGATATCCC
>Ga0156021_1001_pt3 | contig 13264 bp, 11 predicted proteins | sample RifCSPlowO2_02_FD_107675 | JGI IMG/M metagenome (GOLD analysis project Ga0156021, IMG submission 107675) | Betaproteobacteria bacterium RIFCSPLOWO2_02_FULL_64_12
GACCAGGACCCTGCGACCGGGCCTCGAGGAGATCATGTTCGAGCAGCGCATCCGGGGCTGCGAGGCGCCGCACTGCGAGATGGTCACGTTCGATTGCCACACCATCATGGCGCAGTTCCAAGGCCGAAACCTCATCATGATCACCGAGTCCGACCGCTGCACCGAGATGGCGGAGCTGTTCAAGAAGCGGGGCGTCAAGCCCGAATGGGAGGTTTTCAGCCTCGCTCATATAATGCAGGACACCACGCGGCTGATCGAAGCGGGTTTCGACAAGCCTCCCTATTACATCAACATGGTCTTGAACGCGAACGGTTTCCAGGGCGGCTATGCCTATTCGCCCAAGATTCTGCAGCTGATGGTCGATTACCTTCCCAGGAATTCCATTTTCAACGTCAGCGCGATCGGCACCGGCCAGTTGCCTGCGACCGTGAACGCGCTGCTCCTGGGCGGGCATGTGCGCGTCGGTCTGGAGGACAACAATTATTACGCGCGCGGTCAACTCGCGACGAACGAGCAGCTTGTCGCGCGCATGGCGCGCATCATCCGCGAGCTCGGCGCCGAGCCTGCCACCGCCGCGGAGGCCCGCGAGATGCTGGGGCTGAAGCCTGTCAAAGCGCCGGCGAAGGCGGCGGCCTGAGGAGCGTCGCGGGTAGCGGATTCGGAGTGCGAGGGAACGCTCAGGCGGGAGCACGCGACCCGGCAATCTGGTATTGCCGCAGGGCGGACCTCGCGCGGGAATTCCGGCGCGTACAATCGGCGCCAACGGAAACGAGAGGTTGAGAAGTGGGATTTTTTGTCGGAACCGATGTGGGTGGAACATTCACCGATCTCTGGGTCGCCGCAAGCGATGGGCCGACGCGCGTATTCAAGTCGCCGACGACCTCGGACGTACTTGGAGGCGTGGTCGACGCCATGCAAATGGCGGCCGCATCCTACGGGCTGACGTTCAACAGGTTTTGCGCCCAGGTGGAGCGTTTTGGCCACGGCACGACCATCAGCCTCAACGCGTTGCTGACGGGCAGCGCCGCGAGGACCGCGGTGTTGACCACGCGCGGGTTCGGCGACACGCTCGAGATCGCGCGAATGCGGCGGCAGACGGCGGGATTGAGCGAGTCCGAATATACCGACGCCTATTTGCGCAACCAGTTTGGACCGCTCGTCCCCCGCAACCTCGTGCTCGAGATCGACGAGCGGATTGACGCGAACGGAGCGGTGATCACGCCGCTCGACGAACAGCAGGCGCGGGGGGCCCTGGGAAGACTCAAGGAGCTGCACGTCGAAGCGGTGGCCATTTGCATGCTTTGGTCCACGCAGAATCCGGTGCACGAAAAACGCCTGCGGGAACTGGCAAGGGAAGTCTTGCCGGAAGCATTCGTCAGCGTTTCGCACGAAATCTCCCCGGCCGTGGGCGAATACGGAAGAATGTGCACCACGGCCGCCAATGCGGCGCTGGGGCCGCTTGCCGGAAGTTACCTCTCGCACCTGGAAGCGATGCTCAAGGATGCCGGAATGAAGGTTCCGGTCCTCATGATGACCTGCGCGGGCGGCGTGCTGCCGACCGAGGCGTTGAACGATCGCCCGGTGTTCGGTCTGAATTCGGGGCCGGCCGCGGGAGTCATGGGGTCGCAGGCGATCGGCGAGCAGATGGGACTCGAAAATATTCTGGCTGCCGACATCGGCGGAACCAGTTTCGATGTAGGGGTGGTCGCAGGCGGCAAGCCGATCATGCGATCCGAGATCGTGGTTGCCGGCGCCGATATCCGGGTTCATTCCATCGACGTCGACTCGATCGGAGCGGGCGGCGGCAGCATCGCTCAAGTGCAGTTCGGCGAGCTTCGGGTCGGGCCCCGCAGCGCGGGCGCGAATCCCGGCCCGGCTTGCTACGGCCGGGGCGGAATCGAGCCGACCGCGACCGATGCCGATCTCGTGCTGGGCGTGCTGGATCCGGAAAACTTCATCGGCGGGCGCATGAAGCTCGATATGGAAGCGGCCCGGCGCGCCATCCAGGATCGCGTCGCCAAACCACTCGGCATGGACCTCATGGAATCGGCATGGGCGATCCGCGAGGTGCTGGATAACAGGATGGCCGATCTGCTTCGCCGCCAGACCATAGAACGCGGCTATGATCCGCGTGATTTCGCGCTGTTCGCCAACGGCGGAGCCGGTCCGTCGCACGCTTGGGTGCTGAGCAGGGAACTGGGACTGGATAGTTTCATCGTTCCCGCGGCCGCAACTGCGGTGTCGGCGTTCGGAACGGGAAATTCCGACCTCGGCTTTACCGCCGAATTCCCGGTCTATGTTCGCGTCCGGCCCGGTGGCGCGCCTTCGGCCGAGCAGCTGTCGCATATTGCCGCCGCGATCCGGTCCACCGTCGCCGAGGTGCGCGAAAATCTCGCGCGTGCCGGGGCACGGACGAACGTGCGCGTGGAGCGGCTGGTGGCCATGCGCTTTCGAGGCCAGACGCACTCCCTGGACATCGTGGTCGAGCGCGATGCCTTTGACCTCGAGGAATTCAGGAAGACCACCGCGCGTTTCGAAGAGCGGTACAACGTTCTGTTCGGACACGGCGCGGCGTTCTCCAGAGCGGGTTACGAGATACTCGCGCTGCGCGCGGTCGGCAAGGGGGCGTTGCCGCCGCCCGCGCTTGCAGCCGAAGGCGAGCCTCTTGCTTTCGTGAAAACCCGCAAGGTCGTGTTCGACGACCCGAAGGCGCCGGTGGAAACCGCAATTTATCTGACGAGCTATCCGGCTCCCGGCGCGACGGTGGAAGGACCGTGCATCATTGAATTCCCCGGTCAAAGCGTCGTCGTGCCGCCGCGGTCGAAGGCCACCGCCGACCAGTACGGCAATCTCCACGTGGGCCTAAAGCCATGAACGTGAACATCAGCCCGGTCGCCTTCGAAGTGATCCGCAACCGCATGGTGGCGATCACCGAGGAAATGCGTATCGCCCTGCAGAGCGTGTCCGGTTCACCGACCGTGACCGAAGCCTCGGACTTCTTCACCGGCCTCTTCCTGCCGGACGGGTCGGTGGTCTCGATGGGCTTTCAGGTGGCATTTCAGGCCCCCGTGTCGGGCACCGTCATCCGGCACATCAGCAAGACGCCGCACCTCAACGTACGCGACGGGGACATGTTCATCGGCAATGACCCCTTCATCGGAGCGTTGCACCAGAACGACGTGCAGATGATCGGTCCCATCTATTGCGGGGACCGGCTCATCGCGTGGGCCGGAGTCCAGGCCCACCAGACCGATGTCGGCGGGATGGATTTTGCGAGCTGGTGTCCCAAGGCGAAGAATGTCTATCAGGAAGGATTCCGCATTCCCTGCGTCAAGCTCATCGACCGGGGCGAACTGCGCGAGGACGTGCTGGAGATGATCGTGACGGCCTCGCGCCTGCCCGATGCGCTGGGTCTCGATATTCGCGCCTTCATCGCCACGATCAACGTGGCGCGCAGCCGGGTGGCGGAGGTCGTGGCGAGGTATGGCGTGGGCGTGGTGGAGGCCGCCATGCGCCGCATGATCGAGTCTTCCGAGACGAAAATGCGCGCGCGGCTGCGCGAACTTCCCGACGGGGAGTTCCACAATTGCGATTTCATCGAGCACGACGGGCACAACAACGCGCTCTACAAGATCGATGTGCAGATCACCAAGCGCGGCGACAAGCTGCGGCTGGATTACAGCGGCTCGAGCAAACAGGCGCCCGGATTCATCAACGCCACGCGCGCCGGACTCATGGGGGGCGCTTGTGGCAGCGTATTGACGACGCTCGCCTGGGACATCCAGTGGAATCAGGGCGTGCTGAACGCCACCGAAGTCGTGGCGCCGGATGGGCTGATCTGCACGGCGCAGTTTCCCGCGCCGGTCGGCGCGGCGACGGTCGAAACCGTGTGGTCCGTGTCCAACGCGACGATGCTCGCATTCAACAGGATGCTCGCGACCTCGCCCAAATACCGCCATCGCGTCCAGACGATCAGTGACGGATGCATGGCGACATTCAATCTGGGCGGCGTCAATCAGTTCGGCGAACCGTTCGGCCTGCACCTGATGGATCCGATCGCAGCCGGGTCCGGGGCATGGGCATGCAAGGACGGCATCGACGCCGGCGGACCGATCACCACGCCGGTGCCCTCGATCGCCGATGTCGAGCGCAACGAACAGGTGTGCCCGCTTTTTTATCTTTATCGGAGGCTCGCGCCGGATACCGGTGGCGCCGGCAAGTTCCGCGGCGGCCTGACGGCCGAGGTCGCCCTGACCCTGGGCGGAATCGAGCGCGCCGAAGCGCTCGTCATGACGCATGGCGCCGAGGTGCCCAACACCATGGGTCTGGGCGGCGGTTGGCCCGGCTGCACCGTCAAGCAGTCTTTCGGGCGTGACGCCGCCAGCGACGGGCGCCGGCAAGAAGGAACTTGGCAGGTATTCGGACCCAAGCCCGGGCTCATGGTCATCACGAACCGGGATGTGTTCGCCGTGACCTGGCAGGGCGGCGGAGGATGGGGAGACCCCATCGAGCGCGAACTCGACGCCGTGAGCAGGGACGTCGCAGCCGGGGCGGTGTCGCCCGAAGCCGCGAAAGCAATCTACGGCGTGATCGTCAGAAATGGACGGGTCGATGCGGAGGCGAGCGACGGGGAACGGCAAAGCATCCGCTCCAAGCGCGTCGGCGCCTTCATCACGGATGCCGCCAAATTCAGCATGGGCAACACCCTGGGTTCGATCAGCGAGTCGCTCCTGATCGCGCGCGACCAGCGCGGAACCCACGTGGTGACGAAAGCCGGTTATATTCTGGCGACCAATCACACTCGCTGGCGCGCCGGAGCGGTGGCAGTCACCTTCGACCGGCCCGTCCCCGAGCACCGAATCGTGCTGCACCAGGAGTTGGCGATGACGGCCTATTACTGTCCCGCCACCGGGACGCTTCTTTCGGTGGACGTCCATGAGCGCGGGGCCGTGCCGGCGGAGGATACGGTCCTCGATCTGGCGTCGCTGGAACAACTTTATGAGCGGAGCGCGCCGCAGCCGCGGCAGGCTCGGGTGGAGTCAATTACGAAGTGATTCTGAAAGGGGGTTGAGATGAGCACACGCAAGGTTCTGGCTGTCTTTTGCGCATTTGCAGGGTCCATGCTCGCCGCGCTTCCCGCGGCCGGGCAGGCGACCAAGATCAACATCGGCTATACGACGGCGGCGGATTTCGTGCCGACCTTTGTTGCCAAGGAGAGAGGGTTTTTCGAGAAGCGCAACCTCGATGTCACGCTGACGCGCATCGCCCTCGCCTCGAACGTGCCCTCCGCCCTGGTCTCGGGGAGTCTGCAAGTCGGCATGGGCACTCCGCCGATCCTGCTGCAAGCCGCCGACGGCGGACTGGGCCTGATCGCAATCTGCGGCGTATCGCGATTCGAGAAGAGCAACCCGATGTCGGGTCTGGTGGCCCGCCAGGGCGTAAACATTGCCAACGCGGGGGACATGCGGGGCAAGAAGGTCGGCGTGCCGGGATTGAACAGTTTTTTCGACATCATGTTCAGGAAGTGGCTGCTCAACAACAAGGTTCCGCTCAACCAGGTCACCTTCGTCGAAGCGCCGTTTCCGCAGATGAAGGACCTGCTGAAAGGCGGACAGCTCGATGCCGTCGAGGTGATCGAACCGTTCCGCACCAGGATCGTCGGCGACGGAACGGGACGTCAGGTCGCCGATTTCGTCTCGGAAGTCAGCGGCGACGTGCTGGGGGCGTTCTGGATGGCCACCACCGAGTGGGCCGCAAAGAATGCCCAGGCGATCGGCGCGTTTCGGGAAGCGTACAAGGAGGGCATCGCCTACGCCGTCAAGAATCCGGTGGAAGCGAAGAAGCTCGAGGCGAAATACCTCGGTGTGGCCGGACCGGTGGTGCCGACCTACGCGGCCGAGTTCAAGCCGGGCGATCTGGAGTTCTACGCGGGCATCGCCAAGGAACTCGGCATGCTGCGCAATCCAGTGGACGTGAGCAAGCTGATCCTGAAATAGCACCGCGGCGCTATTCCGGGCACGCGCTCGGCAGCAGGTTTTCGAACGGCGCGCGCGCCCGCGGCGCTATTTCGGCAGCTTCTGGCCGATGTTCCTGCCGTCGATCAGCACGTGCTTGATATAGACCTGGGGCTTGTATTTCTCGCCTTTCAGATAGCCCGCAAGCACATCGACGCCGAGCTGGCCCCACAGCACCGGGTTCAGCTCGACGGTGAGCGCCATGGTGCCGTCCTTCACGGCCTTGAGCGCCGGCGGGACCCCGTTCATTCCGGTCACCAGTACCTTGCCTTTCTTGCCCGAGGCGTTGACCGCCTGCGACGCGCCCAGCGCGACGTCGTCGTTCGCGGCATACATCGCAGCGAGATCGGGATGGGCGACCAGCGCATCCTCGGCCTGCTTCACGCCGCGCTCGCGCGTGAGCGGTCCGGCCTGGTTGAATACGATTTGCACGCCGGGGTACTTGGACACGACCTCGCGGAAGCCTTCCTCGAGGTTGCGGAAGGTCGCCGCGCCCGCGGGCCCGGCTAGCAGCCCGACTTTTCCTTTTCCTTTGATCGACTTCATGGTCCAATCGGCGATGTCGCGGCCGACTTGCTTCTCGTCCATCGCGACGTGCAGCGTCTGGTTGGGCGAAGCCGATCCGCGCGCGATCGATATGATGGGAATCTTCGCCGCCGCCGCCGCGTCATAGGCGGCGTTGACCGCGACCGCGTCTATGGGAGAGATCAGGATGCCCTTCACCCCGCGCGCGACCAGATCCTGGACGCCGTTGATCTGCTTCGCCTTGTCCTCCTGAGAACTGACGTAGATGACCTCCCAGCCCAGCGCCTTGACCCTTGCGTCGATGCCCCGCTTCATGGCGATGTAGAACGGGTTGTCGTCCTGGGGCAGCGACACGCCAACGGTGATTTTCTGCTGCGAAAAAGCGGGACCCGCCGCGAGCGCCAGTGCGGTGAATCCAATCCATCCAAGCAAGCGTTTCATGACCTCTCTCCTTTCTCCCGATTGATCAATGATGAACCCGCCGGGGCGGGCTTGTCCAGTGCGCCCTAGTTCCCCTTCTTCAGCCGGTCGGCCGCGGCGGCAAGGATGATCACCGCGCCCACCGCCACGCGTTGCCAGTACGAGTCGACGTTCATCAGATTCAGCCCGTTGCCGAGCACCACCATGATGAAGACGCCGATCACGGTCTTGTAGAGCTTGCCCTCGCCGCCGTGCAAGGCGGCGCCGCCCAGCACCACTGCGGCGATGGCGGTCAGCTCGTAGAACTCGCCCGCCGTCGGCTGCCCGGACTGCAGCCGCGAAGCGAGCATTACGCCGGCGAGGCCGGCGAGCGCCCCGGACCAGACGTAGGTGGAAGTGACCACGCGGTTGACGTTGATTCCTGAGAAGTACGCAGCCTCCCGGTTGCCGCCGGTCGCGTAGACGCTGCGGCCGTACGGCGTATTGGCGAGGATCCACGAGAGCACCAAGACCAGCGCCGCGGGCACCCAGACGAGATAATGGATGCCGAGCAGCCGTACCACGCCGAAATCGAGAAAGGGCTGCGGCAGGGTCGATTCGCTCGGGATCGGAGCGCCCCCGGTGAACAGGAACACCACGCCGCGCACCAGCACCATGGTGCCGAGCGTGGTGATGAAAGGGTTGACGCGCAGCGCCGTGATCACCAGCCCGTTCACCAGACCGACAAGGGCGCCGACCGCGACGCCGGCCAGGACGCCGGGGACGATGCCCGCCTTGAGCATCACCGCCGCGGCGATGCAGCCCGCCAGCGCCACGATCGAGCCCACGGAAAGATCGAAGCCGCCGGCGAGGATGACAAAAGTCATGCCCATCGAGATGACCGTCATCACGGCGGCCTGCACCAGCACGTTGCTCAGGTTGAGCGCGGACAGGAACTGGGGGGCGATGAAGGAGATGACGACGCACAGCACCACGAGTGTGATGAGCGGGATCTGGCCGATGAGCGTTTCTTTGCGCATCGCCTAGCCGGACATCGCGTCTCGCACCGCCTGCTCCGAAAGACCCTGGCCGCGCTCGAGCCGCGCGGAGATCGAATTTCTTTTCACGGCGAGCACCGCGTCGGAAAGCGACATCACCTCGTGGATCTCCGAGGAGGCGAACAGCACCGCACCGCCCTTTTCGGCGAACTCGTGCATCAGGCGGTGGATGTACGCCTTCGCGGCCACGTCGATTCCTTGCGTCGGTTCGTCCAGGAGCAGCACGTCGATCCGGCCCGCCAGCCATTTCGCCAGCGCCACTTTCTGTTGATTGCCGCCGGAGAGCGAGTGCACCACGGCGTCGGGATCGGCGGGGCGGATGTCCAGCGCGGCGATCAATTCGCGCACCACGCCCTCTGCGGCCCGGTCATCCATGCGCCAGAATGCGCCGAAGCGCCTGAGGTGCGGCAAGACGATATTTTCGCGAACGGTGTGCGAGAGCACCAGCCCCAATGCGCGCTCGTTCTGCACCATGCCGATCCCCGCGGAAATCGCCTGCGACGGGTGCGCGAGCGTCGCTTCCCTGCCGCGGATGCGCACGCCTGCCCTCTCGCGCGTCCGCTCCCCGGCGCCGAACATGTGCCGCAGCAGCTGCGTGGTGCCGCTGCCGAGCAGCCCGGCGAGGCCGGTCAGCTGCCTTGCGTGCAGCCTCAGATCCGGTTCGAGCGCCGCCTCGAGCAGGACTTCGCCGGCTGCGGTTCCGCGGGCGTGGTGCTCGACGTCCACGGCGCGTCCGGTCATGTTCAGGACGAGATCGCCCGGCGCGAACGCCCCGCGGCCGAATTCGGCCACCACGCCCCCGTCGCGCATGACGGTACAGCGATCGGCGATCGCCGGGATTTCTTCGAGCCGGTGCGACACGAAAAGGATGGCGACGTTCTGGCCCTTCAGGCGCCGGATCACCTCGAACAGGCTCCGCACCTCGCGTTCTTCCAGCGCCGCGGTCGGTTCGTCCAGGATCAGCACCCGAGCGTCGCGCGACAGCGCGCGCGCGATGGCCACCGACTGGCGCTCGGCGAACGACATCGACCCGACCTGCGCGTCGAGGTCGGGTTGGAAATGCAGCCGATCCAGCGCTTCGCGCGCGCGCTGGCGCGCGGCCTTCCAGTCGATGAGCCCGGATCTCTTTCTCGGCAGGTGCCCCAGCATCACGTTCTCGAATACCGCGAGTTGCGGCACCACGCGCAGTTCCTGCGATATCACGGCGATGCCGGCGGCGTACGCATCGGCGGGAGAATGGAAATGAACGGTGCCGCCGTCCAGCAGCACGCGGCCCGAGCCGGCACGGTGTATGCCGCCGAAGATCTTGATGAGGGTCGACTTGCCGGCGCCGTTTTCGCCGACGAGGGCGTGCACTTCGCCCCGGAAAAGGTTGAACGATACGCGCTTCAGCGCCTGGGTCGCGTAGAAGCGCTTAGACAGATTTTCGGCGGCTAGAATCGAATTCACGGGTCCGTATCGATGATCGCTAGCCGTTTCCCGGCCGCCGCTATACTACCCGCGATCAGGCGTTCGACGCCAATATGGATCAAGCTTCGATAAACATGGCGCGGCTGGATTACAATTGCGTGCCGAAAAATCGCGTGCTGCAATTGCGGCGCGCACCTTCCATGTTTCATTACTCACCATGACATTTTCTTGCGGGGAGCGCGGTGCAGATAGTCTGTCTTGACCTGGAGGGCGTGCTGATTCCGGAGATCTGGATCGAACTTTCCAGGCGCACGGGAATTCCCGAGCTGGCGCGGACCACGCGCGAGGAGCCCGATTACGACAAGCTCATGCGCGCCCGCATCGAGATTCTCAACCGCCACGAGTTCCGTCTCGCCCACATCCGGGAAGTGGTCGCCGGCATGCAGCCGCTCCCCGGAGCGCAGGAGTTCCTCGCCTGGCTGCGCGAGCGCTGCCAGGTCGTGATCCTCTCGGATACCTATTACGAGTTCGCCGTGCCGCTCATGAAGCAGCTCGGCTATCCGACGCTGTTCGCCCACGAGCTGGTGGTGGACGCATCGGGACGCGTGCACGACTACCGTCTCAGGATAGCCGACCAGAAGCGCGCCGCGGTGAAGGCGTTCATGAGCCTCAATTTCCACACCGTCGCCGCGGGCGATTCCTACAACGACGCCGCGATGCTCGCCGAAGCGCACACCGGGATCCTGTTCTGCCCGCCGGACAACGTGATCGCCGATTTCCCGCAATTCCAGGTGGCGCGCAACTACGACGAGTTGCGCCGGGCGATCCTGGCCGCGGGCCGGCCGGTCGCGGCATGATCCTGCGCCGTGCGGCAGCGGATCGAGGCTCTGCCTGAATCGTTCGCGTTCGCTTCGGGCCTCTAGACCGTGTGGAGCTGCGCGCGCGGCAGGTAATGAAGCACGCGGGTCTCGGCGACGATGACCGCGCCGTAGGCGATGATCCCGATCACGGTGAGCAGGATGATCGTGACGAACACCGCGGCGGTATTGCCCTGTCCCTCGCCGTAGGTGAGCAGGTACCCCAGGCCCATGTTGCCGCCGACCAGCTCGCCCACCACGACCCCGATCACCGCCAGCGTGGCGCCGATGCGAAGGCCGGAGAACAGCGGCGCCATGCTCGCCGGGTACTCGATCACGCGAAAAATCTGCCAGCGCGTCGCCGAGAACGTGCGCGCGAGGTTCACCAGGTCCGGGTCCACCGTGCGCACCGCCGTGAGCACGTTCACCATGATCGGAAAGAAAACGATCAGGATCGCGACCAGGATCTTGGGATACACCGTGTATCCCAGCCACATCACGAATAGCGGCGCAAACGCCACTTTGGGGGCGATCTGCAGCGCAAGGATATAGGGCGAGATCACCACCTCCGCCCTCGGCAGCGCCCCGAGGATGTAGCCGATCACCGCTCCCAGCAGCGAGCCGAGCGCGAAGCCGATCACCACTTCGGCCGAGGTGATGCCGGTGTGGCGCAGCAATTTTTCGTTTTCGGCGAGGCGCAGGAACTCCGACCACACCCCCGACGGCGGCGGCAGGATGAACGCGGGAACCTTCAGCAGCGGCGGCAGCCACTCCCAGGCGGCCAGGAACACGAACAGCACCGCGATGCTCGCCGCGAGCGTGCCGCCGCGCAGCTTTTGACCGCTCCCCGTCATGGCTCGACGCGGCGAGGCCGTTACGGCAGGAATTGATTGGTGAAGAGGTCGGCGATCGGCGATTCCTTGGTCACGATGCCTTCCTTCACGTAGAACCGCTGCACTGCGGCGAGGCGCTCGGGGTCCATGGCACCGAGGCGCTTCTGCCCCGGATAGACGTAGGTGTTATAGAGGTTGAAAACTTCCTCGATATAGGCCTGCTTGCCCTTGTACTGCGGCACGGCGCTGATGTAGTCGCGGGTGGCGCCCTTGGGATCCTTCATGATGTCCTGCATGCCCTTGAGCGTGGCGTGCACCAGTTTCCTGATCAGATCCGGGCGCTTCCTGATCATGTCGTCGGAAGCGAGGATCGCCTGCGCCATGCTCTTGAAGTAATCATCCGAGGAGTACAGTTTCATTTTGGCTCCCGCTTCCCTGGCCGAGGCGATCCAGTCGGGGACCGCCGCCATGGCGTCGGCCTTCCTCGCCGCGAACACCTGCCATACGCCGGCGGGGCCCGCCGCCTGGGCGTCCACGTCGTTCTTGTTGAGGCCCGCCGAAGCGAGCATCCCGAGCAAGGCATAGAAAGTCGTGTCCTGATAAGCCATAGTGGTGACCGTGCGGCCCTTCAGGTCTTTGGGGCCGGTAATGCCAAGATTGTCGTGTACCGCGAGCTGCATCAGCGAGCGGCCGCCCAGCACCGCCACCGCCTTGATCGGCACGCCGTTCGCGCGCGCGATGATGGGCGTGTCGCCGATCGCCCCGCCGATCGGCGCATTGCCGGCGCCGACCTGCTTGGCCACGTCGACGCCGCCCTTGGCGGCGGCGAAACTGACCTTGAGTCCTTCCTTGGCGTAGTAACCGCGCGCCTGCGCCAGCATCCACGGCCCGAACGCGGGCAGGAACGCCGGGGCGGGCAGCAGGTAGGTCACCTCCTCGAGCTGTTGCGCGTGAAGGGGCGCGGCGAGAACCGCGGCCGCGGCCAGAGCCGCGACGGATTTCAGAATCCTGCGTTTGTCGAACATGGCTGTACTCCTTCGTTCAGAGCGTCCCTAGATGCCGAGATAGGCCGATTTCACCCGCGCATCGCCGAGCAGGTCTTCGCTCCTGCCGGACAGTGCGATCCTGCCATTCTCGACGACATGGACGCCATCCGCAAGATGGAGCGCGCCGCGAACGTCCTGCTCGGCCAGCACGATGGCCAGACCCTCGTCCCGAAGGCGCTCGAGCGTCCTGAAAACGAGCCTCGCCATCACCGGCGCAAGCCCGAGCGTAGGCTCGTCGAGCAACAGCAGCGCCGGGCGCGCCATCAGGCCGCGCGCCATCGCCAGCATCTGCTGCTCGCCGCCCGAGAGCGACCCGGCCGGCTGCGAAGCGCGTTCCTGCAGGCGCGGGAAGAGTTCGTACATGGCTGTCAATCGCTCGCGCATGCCGGCGCGCGCGCGCGGCGCAATCGCACCCAGGCGCAGGTTTTCCGAGACGCTCATCGTCGGGAACACCAGCCTGCCTTCGGGCACCAGCGCGATGCCGGCCTCCACGCGGCGGTTCGCCGGCGCTCGGCCGATTTCCTTCCCCTCGAACACGATACTTCCGGATGAAAGCGGCAGCAGGCCGGCGATGGCGCGAAGCAGCGTGGTCTTGCCCGCTCCGTTGGCCCCGATGAGCGCGGTGACCCTGCTCCTCGGGGCCTCGAAGGAGATCCCGTGCAGGATGCCGATTGCCCCGTAGCCGGCGCGGATGTCGGTAACCGAGAGGATGTTCATCCCGCCTCGCCGAAATACACGCGCAGGACCTCCTCGTTTGCGGCGACCGCCTCGGGTTCGCCCTCGGCGATCTTGCGGCCGAGGTGCAGCACCACGATATGATGGGACAGGCGCATCAGCGCCCGCATCACGTGCTCGATCACCAGAAGCGTCAGGCCGCGCCGTGCATGGAGTGTGCGGATCGTGGCGAGCATTTGCTCGACCTCGGCGGCGGTCAGCCCGGCCATCACCTCGTCCAGCATCACCAGCGTCGCGCCGGTCGCCACTGCGCGGGCGATTTCCAGGCGCTTCTGGCCCGAGAGGGTGAGCGCGCCTGCCGGTGAATCGATGCGCTCGGCGAGCCCGACTTCGCCGATGATCCCGGCTGCTTCGACCTGCGCATCGGCATGGCTTGCGTGCAGGCCG
>Ga0156021_1130_pt6 | contig 12765 bp, 12 predicted proteins | sample RifCSPlowO2_02_FD_107675 | JGI IMG/M metagenome (GOLD analysis project Ga0156021, IMG submission 107675) | Betaproteobacteria bacterium RIFCSPLOWO2_02_FULL_64_12
CTGCGGGGCCGAATCCGGCGTATCGGGAAACATCAAGTCATGGACCTTTTCCTCTATTTCGCGCAGCGTTTGTGCTGCCCGATCGCGCGTGTCGGATGGAAAAAAATCGAGTGAGCTGATGTTTTCAAACTCCTGGCGTTGCTTGGACAGCAAGCGTGTAATGGCAGCGGGATCGGAGATGCCGAACCCCGCCTTGAGAGATTCGACGTTCTTGATAAGATCATTGTATTTCCGAGTCCGGTCGAAGTGGCCTCGAAAAAGCTGCGCCTGGTTCTGGTCCGAGCTGATGACCGGAAGCAGATAGGCCCTGCCGCTCATCCGGATGATGTGGTCGGATAGGCTCGACAGGCTCTGGCGGTTGCCGGGTGTATCGGGCAGCAAATAGACGCCCTCGCGGATCACGGCGCACCCCAGGCCGTCCAGCGTGCGCATGATACGCATCCGCGCAGGGGGGTCGTCCGTCGGGAGGCTGGTCACATACGCCAGCCAACGCGATTCCTGAATTTCCTTCTCTTCGTGCATTATGGACTTTCCGGTGACCCGGATCGGGACGGCGATCAGACTATCTTCCGACGGAGTGTACGTTCGCCGAAATAATTAGGCAACCCGAGGCCCGGAGTTATTGCGCGGATTTTCGCCAGCCCGATCTTTTTGGTATATTGCCGTTTTCGCCGTATACCGTCATGCCATTCGACAAAGAACTCGATGCCCGGGGTCTGAATTGCCCTCTGCCCATTCTGCGGGCCAAGAAGGCCCTTGCCGACATGGCAAGCGGTCAGGTACTGCGAATATTTGCGACCGATCCCGGGTCTGTGAAGGATTTCCAGGCATTCGCCAAGCAGACCGGAAACGCCTTGCTTTCGCACGAAGAAGCCGAAAAGGTCTTCACCTTTTTCCTCAAGAAGAAGTAGGCACCCGGGGTGCGGAGCGCGCGGGCGGCGCGCCTTTTAGTCATTTACGAGTTGACTGTTGACGATTCCGCCGAAGAATCTGGTTTTGTATACGTCTCGCGTTTTCGCGCAGTTGCGAAGTTGCAACTGCGCGAAAACAGGAGATTGAAAAAGATAAAATCAGCGTCTTAGGTTCCGGCTTGTCCGGCTTAGGTTGTTACCGACTGATCCTCCCGGACGATTTGCAGGGCGCGCGCACCGTCACTGACCGCTTGAAAACACGAACCTCAACACTCCGCGACCGTCGGTGTTCAGCTCAGCAATTTCTCGAATTGTGGACGAATTTTTTCCAGCGTCGCGGTGAAACTGGCCAATCTTTCCTTTTCCTGCGCCACGACGGCGGCGGGGGCACGGTTGACGAAGCTGAGATTGGCGAGTTTTGCGTTTGCTTTTGCGATTTCGCTCTCCAGGCGGGTAATTTCCTTTTTCAGACGTTCACGCTCGGCGGCAGGATCGACCTCGATTCTGAGCATTAGGCGCGCCTCGCCGACGATGGCCACCGGGGCATCCGCGTCGGGCAGATGCCCAACCACCTGTGCCTCCGAAAGCCTCACCAGCGCCTTCATGTACGGGAAGGCGCGCTCCAAGACTTGCCGGTCGCCGCAGGCGAGCAGCGGAATCCGCTGCGCGGGGGACAGGTTCATCTCGCCCCGAAGGTTGCGGCAGGCGTTGACCAGCGCCTTGAGTTCGGCGATTTCGGCTTCTGCCGCGTCGTCCAGGCTTCGGTCGCATGGCTCGGGATAGAGCGCGAGCATGATGGAATCGCCCGCGCGCCCGGCCAGGGGCGCCACGCGCTGCCACAGCTCCTCGGTGACGAACGGGATGATCGGGTGCGCCAGCCGCAGTGCGGTCTCGAGCGTGCGCACCAGTGTTTTGCGCGTGCCGCGCTGAGCGGATTCGCTGCCGGACGCGATCTGCACCTTGGCGAACTCCAGGTACCAGTCGCAGTACTCGTCCCAGACAAACTCGTATATGGCCTTAGCCACGAGGTCGAACCGGTAATCGCGAAAGTGCTCATGCACCGCCGACTCGGCGCGCCGCAGGCGGATGGTGATCCAGCGGTCGGCGAAGCTGATCTCGGCAGGCAGGGCTTCATCAGCGCCGCAATCCTTCCCATCGGCATTCATCAGGACGAAGCGGGTGGCATTCCAGAGTTTGTTGCAGAAATTACGATAGCCTTCGCAGCGCCCAAGGTCGAACTTGATGTCCCGCCCGTGGGTGGCGAGGCTCGAGAAGGTGAATCGCAGCGCATCCGCCCCGTAGGCGGGTATGCCGTTCGGATATTCCTTACGGGTGCGCGCCTCGATGAGCTGTGCCTGTCTGGGGTCCATCAGGCCGGTCGTGCGCTTGGCGACCAGTGACTCCATGTCAATGCCGTCTATGATGTCCAGCGGATCCAGCGTATTGCCCTTGGACTTGGACATTTTCTGTCCTTCGGCATCGCGCACCAGGCCGTGGACGTACACTTCGCGGAACGGAATATTGCCGCTGACATGCCGGGTCATCATGACCATGCGCGCAACCCAGAAAAAAATGATATCGAATCCCGTCACCAGGACCGAAGAGGGAAGATAGAGGTCAAGCGCCGGGTTGCTTTTGCCAGGATAGCCAGGGGTCCAATCCAGCGTGGAAAACGGCCATAGGGCCGAGGAAAACCAGGTATCGAGCACGTCTTCGTCCTGGGACAGACGGCGCCCCCCCGCCATGCCCTTCGCCTCGTGTTCGTCGTGCGCGACATAGACGCGGCCGTCGTCGTCGTACCATGCGGGTATGCGATGTCCCCACCATAGTTGCCGCGAAATGCACCAGTCCTGGATGTTGTTGAGCCACTGGTTGTATGTCGCCGTCCAGTTTTCCGGGACGAAACGGACCTTGCCTTCGGCGACGACCCGAAGCGCCTTCCGGGTGATGGACTCGCCGTCGGGGCCGGGCCGCGTGACGGCGACGAACCACTGGTCGGTGAGCATGGGCTCGACAATCTCGGTGGTACGCCCGCAGCGCGGGACCATCATTTTGTGGGGCTTCGTTGCGGCGACGAGGCCCTGCGCCTCGAGGTCTGCCAGCACCCGCTTGCGCGCGTCGAAACGGTCCAGACCGCGATAGGCGGTCGGCGCGTTTTCGTTGATGCGCGCATCGAGAGTGAAAATATTTATCGGTTCGAGTTTGTGCCTCTGTCCCACCTGCCAGTCGTTGAAGTCGTGGGCCGGCGTGATCTTCACGCAACCGGTCCCGTACTCCGGATCCACGTACGAATCCGCGATGACCGGGATGGTCCGGCCGGTGAGCGGAAGCTCGACCCGTTTTCCGACGAGTTGGCGGTAGCGATCGTCATCCGGATTCACGGCTACCGCCGCGTCTCCGAGCATCGTTTCCGGCCGCGTCGTGGCGACGACCACGTGGCCTGCGCCATCCGTCCGGGGATAGCGGATATGCCACAGGCAACCTTCTTCTTCCGCGCTTTCGACCTCGAGATCGGATACCGCGGTGCCAAGTTTCGGATCCCAGTTTACCAGGCGCTTTCCGCGGTAGATCAGCCCTTCCCGATAGAGCTGGACGAACACCTGAGTGACGACGCGAGAGAGACCTTCATCCATGGTGAATCGCTCGCGTTCCCAATCGCAGGAGGCACCCAGTCGGCGCATCTGGCGCGTTATCGTCGAGCCGGATTCCTCCTTCCAATGCCAGACGCGCTCGAGAAATCTCTTGCGGCCGAGTTGCAGTCGCGAGAGTCCCTGTGCCGAGAGCTGATTTTCGACAACGATCTGTGTCGCGATTCCGGCATGATCGGTGCCTGCCTGCCAGAGCGTGTTGCAGCCGCCCATCCGATGAAAGCGTATTAGCGCGTCCATCAACGTCTGTTGAAACGCGTGGCCCATGTGCAGCGTCCCCGTTACGTTTGGTGGCGGCAGGAGAATGCAGTAGGACGGCGCGCCGGGAGCATAGCCCGCTTTGAAATAGCCGCGCGATTCCCACAGGGAATACCAGCGCTGTTCCAGCGATTGCGGATCGAAGCTCTTGGCGAGTTCCATGCTTGCGGAGGGGCCTGAAAAATCAAGCGCGTCAAGCAGCGCGCCCGACGGACGCGACCGGCCTGGACGCGCGAGCTACCAATTATATAGTGGAAAGGAGCCCCGATTCGCTCGCAAACCGGGACGAGGCGGCGCTCGCGGCCCGGTTATTGCGCGTTGCCGGGCGGGGGGCCGTAGGAGCGCGCCAACTCGGTCTTGACGGCCCGGTCCACGGCCTTGACGAGCAGCGCTTCGATGTCGAGTTTCAGCTGCCCCGTGAGGGTAGTGAGTGCGAGGCGAAAATGATCTTCAAGGCGGACGCGCAGCGGTTCCTCAAGCACGGAAGCGATTTCTGCACGTAGCGCTCCGAGTACCCGCGTCCTGATCTCGATTTCCAGCAGGGCCAGATCGCCCGGCGCCGGACGCGCGGCGCTCGGACTTCCCAGGTCCGACTCCACCGGCACTGCCGACGCCTCGGGTGGCACTTCGCGTTGCAGAACCGGAAACTCGACAACCTCGGTCAGCACCGGGATATCCGGGTCGCCGGCCGCACCTTGGCGATAGCGGCCCAAAAGAGCGTCGGCTTTTTCCAGCAGTTCCCGTGAATCGCTCACGTAAGGGATTCCGACCAGTTCTTGTGCGCGATTTCGAAGCCGCGGTCGCGGTAGAAGCGATAACGATTTCTGCCAAGCTGCTTGTCCACATCGTCGCGACCCACGACTTCGATGAGGCGCTCGAATCGAGCAAAGAAGGACGGACACTGCTCCGACAGATTGAGCAACACCTCGTCGTGCGGCAGGCTTGTGCCGTCGCGGGCAATGAGAACGGGCGTCTCGGATGCCAGCGCATCGTGAGACATGCAATGCGGAATGAATCCGGTGGCCTGGAAGGTCCAGAGCAGTCGGTCCATCGTTCGACAAACGGGTTCGTCCGGCACCAGAACCAGCACCCGCTTGGCGTCCTGGAACGCCTTGGCCACCAGCTGGCAGGCGACGTGCAGTTTTGGGTCGGCGTTGGAGTAGAACTCGATGCGGGTCATGGGGCTGTCTGGTCCCTCAGCGCTTGGCCCGCTTCATCAGAAAGCTGGTGAGAAGCGGCACCGGTCGACCGGTGGCTCCTTTTTCCTTGCCGGATTTCCAGGCAATACCCGCGATGTCGAGATGCGCCCAGTCGTACTGCTTGGCGAAACGCGACAGGAAACACGCCGCGGTGACGCTTCCGGCGGCGCGGCCGCCGATATTCGCGACGTCGGCAAAATTGCTTTTCAGCTGTTCCTCGTAGTCGTCCCACAGCGGCAGACGCCAGGCACGATCCCACGCGTCTTCGCCCGCGGCAAGCAGCTCCGCGGCGAGCGCATCCTTGCGCGTAAACAGGCCGCAGCAGACGTGCCCCAGGGCGATCACGCAGGCGCCCGTGAGTGTCGCCACGTCCACCACCGCTTGCGGACGGTAACGCGCCGCGTAGGTGAGGGCGTCGCACAAGATCAGTCGTCCTTCCGCGTCGGTATTGAGGACTTCGACCGTCTGTCCCGAAAGGCTGGTCACGATATCGCCGGGCTTGCTTGCAGCCCCTCCCGGCATATTCTCGGTGGCTGGAACCAATCCCACCACGTTCAGCCTCAGACCCATTTCGGCCACGGCGCGCAGCGTTCCAAGGACGCTCGCCGCCCCGCACATGTCGAACTTCATCTCGTCCATCTCCGCGGAAGGCTTGATGGAGATGCCGCCCGTGTCGAAGGTGATTCCCTTGCCGACGAGCGCTACCGGCCGCTCCTTTTTTCCCGCGCCGCGGTACTGCATTACGATGAACTTCGGCGGCTGGCGCGAGCCCCTTGCCACCGACAACAGGGCACCCATGCCGAGCTTTTCCATGTCCTTTTTTTCCAGCACTTCGATACCGACTTTCCACTCCTTGGCCAGTTTGCCGGCCTGCTGCGCCAGGTAGGTTGGGGTGCACACATTGGCGGGAAGGTTTCCCAGATCCCGCGCGAGATCGATTCCTGAGGCGAGGGCGTGTCCCTGCGCGAGACCGCGATCGATTGCCGCCCGATCTCCAGCGTTCGAATCGGCCAGCACCACGCGCGAAAGCGGCCGCGGCTCGGATTTCTTGCTTTTCATCGTGTCGAACCGGTATGCAGCTTCCTGCGCCACCATTGCCGCATGACGCGCCTTCCATTGGATGTCGCGGCCCGCGACTTTGGTCTCGACCAGATAGAGTGCGGCTTCCTGAGCTCCCGTTTCAACGACCGCATTGACGGCGGCGCGCACGCCGTCGCGATATTCTTTGGCGCCCACTTCGCTTTCCTTGCCCATGCCGACGAGGAGCACGCGCTCGGAGGCGACGCCGGGCAGGCGGTAGAGCATCCGCGTTGTGCCGCATTTGCCGTCCATATCGCCCGATGACAGGATCTTCTTCAAGCTGCCGTTGGAGGCGCGATCAAGCGCCGTGGCCGCCGGGGAAAGCTTACGCGACTCGAACACAGCGACGACCACGCAAGGCGATGTGAGCTTCTCCGTCGTCACGCATTTTGTGCTAAATTCCACGGGTAACCTCGAATCCGGATCGGGCGCGGAAATTATCCCCGCATTGCTCCGCGGAAGTCAAAGAATCCGGCGCTTTTTCCAGTCTGTGCTGGCATTTCGGTCGCGCTCGTGTCCAATAGTTCGAGGTGTCCGTTCGCCATGATTTTTCAGCGCGCCCTGATTCGGGAATTCGGAAACCTGGCGCTCGCGGTATTCGCGACGTTGTTCGCGGTCACCCTGACGACCCAGCTTATCAGGCTGCTCGGACAGGCCGCGAGCGGCCAAGTCTTGTCCGAGGGATTGCTCGCACTGCTGGGATTCTCGTCGCTCAACTACCTGCCGGTTCTGTTGTCGCTGACATTGTTCATAAGCGTTCTCATGGCGCTTTCGCGCAGCTACCGGGACTCCGAGATGGTGATCTGGTTCAGTTGCGGGCTACCGCTCACCGCTTGGATCCGCCCGGTGCTGTTCTTCTCCGGCCCGCTTGTGGCGCTGGTTGCCGTACTGTCGCTGTTTTTGTCGCCTTGGGCGGTGGAGCAGAGCGAGCTGTACAAGCGGCAGCTCGACCATCGCGATGACCTCTCGCGTGTCGCGCCGGGCGTATTCCGGGAAGCGGCCAGCTCGGACCGGGTGTTTTTCGTCGAGGCGGTCGCTGGCGACGAGACCAACGTACAGAACGTCTTCATCACGCAAATGCAGCAGGGCAAGGTCGTGGTCATGGTCAGCAAGCGCGGCTTCAAGGAAACGGCGCCGAACGGCGATCGCTTCGTCGTGCTTGTGAATGGCCGCCGCTACGACGGCACACCCGGAGCCGCGGACTACCGTGTCATGGACTTCGAGCGATATGCCATTCGGGTAGAGACGCGCGAGTCGGCGGTAGAGCTGGTATCGACCAAGGCGCAGTCCACGATCAAGCTGCTGGCCAACCGGACTAACCCGAATCTCGCCGAGCTGAGCTGGCGCCTGGGGCTGCCGATATCCGCGCTGCTGCTCGCGCTGCTGGCGATCCCGCTTTCCTTCGTCAATCCGCGGGCCAGCCGCTCGGTGAATCTGGTGTTTGCGCTGTTCACTTACATGGTCTACAGCAATCTGTTGAGTATCGTCCAGGCATGGGTGTCGCAGGGAAGGCTCGCCTTCGAAACCGGATGGTGGGTCGTTCATGCGATCATGCTGGTGGTGCTGATATTTCTTTTCTACAGGCGGTCGCGCGTGGGCTCGCGGCTACTTGCGGCCTGACGTGGATACGCTACGGCGCTATCTCGCCAGGGAGATCTATGGGGCGACGATCTTCGTATTCGCCGCGTTTCTCGCGCTGTTCGCGTTTTTCGACCTGATTCACGAACTGGGTGATCTCGGCAAGGGAAACTACCGACTGCAGCACGTACTGCTTTTCGTCATTCTGTCGATTCCCACGCACATTTACGAGCTGTTTCCGATTGCGGTGCTGATTGGCACGCTTTACGCGTTGTCACAGCTCGCGGCCAATTCCGAATACACGGTCATGCGCGGCGCAGGTCTCTCACCGGGGCGCGCCGCAGGTGCGCTGTCGCAGATCGGCGCAGCGTTCGTCCTGCTTACTTTCGTCTTCGGCGAACTGATCACGCCCATTTCGGAGCGTGCGGCGCAGCAACTCAAGCTCGAGGCGACCAGTACGCTCATTGCACAGGAGTTCCGTACCGGCCTGTGGGTGAAGGACGATTCGCGATTCGTCAACGTGCGCGAAGTGCTCCCCGACACAAGCCTTGCGGGTGTCAGGATTTACGAATTCGATAGCGACTACCGGCTGCAGTCGATCAGCTCGGCAGAGCAAGGCGAATACATCGGTGCCAACCGCTGGCGGCTGAACAACGTCGTGCAGACCCGATTTGCCCGCTCCGCGGCGACGGTGGAGAGGCTGCTCGCCGTCGAGTGGCGCTCGGTGCTTACCCCGGACATTCTTTCAGTCCTTTTCGTCATGCCCGAGCGCATGTCCGCGTGGAATTTATACCAGTACACGCGACATCTCTCGGGAAACCGCCAGAAAACCGAGCGCTACGAGATCGCAATGTGGAAAAAATTGATCTACCCCTTCGCAGCGCTGGTGATGATGGCGCTTGCCCTGCCATTTGCCTATATTCACACCCGCTCCGGCAGCGTCGGGGTCAAGGTATTTTCGGGCATTATGCTGGGCGTGTTTTTTCACATGCTCAACAGCCTGTTTTCGCACCTGGGGTTGTTGCAGAACTGGCAACCCCTCGCCAGCGCGGCGATGCCGAGCGCCGTATTTCTTCTCGCCGCGGGGTTGATGATGTGGTGGGTGGAAAGAAGATGAGCCCGGCACGCGTCAATCGTTGATCTTTATGATTCTTGTGCCGGCCAATCGGTCATGAAGGAACTGGCGATCGCGGTCGAACGCGGCCCAGCCGAGGGCGGCCAGTCCCGGCAGCAAGGCAATCCAGGCAAGCGGCGTGTCCGGATGACGGGCGAGTCCCGCAATGGCCGCCGCGGACACGCCGAGCGTTGCCAGAGCAAGCAGGTAGCGAAGGGCGGCGTGGCTGATGCTCAAAGGCCGGCCATCCTTCAAGACGACCCGAATTTTCCAGGTCTTCATGGCTAGGGTCTGCCCGCCACGGCTCCAGCAGAATACAAAATACCATCCCACGACCGTTGCAAGATAAATCTGGAACAGCACCCGGGGGGCGAGGTCGATACGATCTCCCGTGGCGGCGAGAAAGAGAAGTCCGGCAAAAAAAAGGATCGCGAAGAGCAGCAGCACCTCGTAGATCATCGCGAACAACCGGCGTGCAAGACCCGAAACAGCGAAATCCTGCATGGCCCCGCGGCGGAAAGCCTAGTTGACCGCGGCGGGCGGCGGCACCACGGCAGGAACACGTGCAGGTCCAGGTGCGCGCTTCGAGGCACCTGCATTCCCTGCCTTTGGTGCGGCCGAAGGTGCAGCAGATTTCTTCGCCGTCGAACCCAGTTTGCTGCGTTCGTCCTCGGGCAGCTGTTTGTATTGCTGCCATTTCTGCGCCAACGCCCGCCGCTCCCGGGGCGGAAGTTTCTCGATCCGCTTGAAGCGTTCACGCGCGGTGCGGCGCTCGGCCGGGGTGAGTTTCGCCCAGGGTTGCATCTGTTTCTGGACCTTGGCCTGCTCCTCCGGCTTCATGCTGGGATAGCGCTTGGCGATGCCCAGCCATTTGCGCCGGCGCGGCGCATCCAGCTTGTTCCATTCCTCCGAGAGCGGGGAGAGGACCTTCTGCTGCTCGGGCGAAAGCTCCGCCCAGGTGGGCGGTTTCTTTTTCGGGGCGGCGGCGAAGACTGAATACGATGCGAACAGGCAAAGTGCTAATGCGAGGAGCGCTTTAGCCATGCATCGAATCCTTTGTCGAGATATGCGTCGATCGGCAGGTCCCCTGTCAGCATCGCGGCATCGATTTCCTCGATTTCGGCCGCTACCTGCGACTGGTACCAGTAATTTATTCCGATCAGGCCCAAGACCAAAATCGCCGTCGGGACGACCACGCGGGAGAAAAGCGGCCCGGGACCTCCGATCATGGTAAGGACATTGCCGGCCCAAGCCTGCGCCGGGTCGGCAGCCGCCATCCGCCGTCGGTCCAGCGCTCGCTCCCGCGCCGCCTTCAGGCGGGCAAGTGTGCCTGCTTCAAGCGCAAGGCCCTGATTGAGGTAGTGCCGGATTTTGAAGCCTAGATGCTGTTCGTTCATAGCTCGATCCCCTTGGCTCGCAGTGCAATCGCAAGGGCGTGCGCAGCACGTGAACAATGCGTCTTGACGCTGCCCTGCGAACAGCCCATGACAGCCGCCGTTTCAGCAACGTCCAACTCCTCCCAATAACGCAGCACGAAGGCCTGGCGTTGACGCTGGGGCAAACGTTGCAGTTCTTTTTCAATCAATTCAATTAGTTGACTCTTTTCCAGCTGTTCGACGGGCCCGTTACCAAAATTAGAACCGTCCCCTGCCCGCAAAGTTTCCAGAGGATCGACGTCCTCGTCATCCCTTCCGGGGGAAAGCGCGGACAGCAGGGTCGTCCAAAGTGAGCGAACCTTTTGTCGCCGGTAGAAATCCCTGATCGTGTTCTGCAGGATGCGCTGAAACAGCATCGGCAGCTCCTCGGGCGGCTTGTCACCGTATTTCTCCGAGAGCTTGAGCATCGAGTCCTGCACGATGTCCAAAGCCGATTCCTCTTCGCGCACCGCGAACAACGCCTGCTTGAAGGCACGGCGTTCGACATGCGCGAGAAAATCCGATAGTTCGCTCCGGGACGCCAGAAGCGGCTCCTATTGTGGGGTCTTCGTATGCAGTAACTGGAGCTCGGTCGGGGTGGAACATGTTATCAAAATTGCCGCGGCCGAAGCGTGAAATTGGGCAAAAAACTTGACCAATCAGGGTCTAGGCCTTAACCTCCAAAGTTTTAGTTGAATGTTGCAGCGCGGAATCGGCGATGGAAATTTCCGGGGCGGAAATCGTGGTTCGTTGCCTTCAGGAAGAGGGGGTCGAGTACGTCTTCGGCTATCCCGGCGGCGCCGTGCTCTTCATCTACGACGAGTTATTCAAGCAGGATAAGGTCAAGCACGTTCTGGTGCGCCACGAACAGGGCGCCGCGCACGCCGCCGACGGCTATTCACGCGCAAGCAACAAGGTCGGTGTTTGCCTGGTCACTTCCGGCCCGGGCGTAACGAACGCCGTGACCGGAATCGCAACGGCCTACATGGATTCGATTCCCATGGTGGTGATTACCGGGCAGGTACCCACGCACGCCATCGGTCAGGACGCGTTCCAGGAATGCGATGCGGTCGGCATCACCCGGCCCTGCGTCAAGCACAATTTTCTGGTGAAGGACGTGCGCGATGTCGCGCTCACGATCAAGAAGGCATTTCATATCGCCAAGACCGGCAGGCCCGGGCCAGTGCTGGTCGACATCCCCAAGGACGTTACCTCGGCAAAGTGCCCGTTCGAGTATCCCGATACCGTGATCATGCGATCCTACAACCCAGTTGGCAAAGGGCACCCGGGACAGATCAAGAAGGCGGCTCAGCTGCTCCTGGAGGCGAAGCGCCCAATGGTGTATTCGGGAGGGGGAGTGATATTGGCTGGCGCCGCGCCCCAGCTCGCGCGGCTGGTCAGGATGCTCGGATTCCCGTGCACCAACACGCTCATGGGGCTGGGCGGCTACCCGGGGAGCGATCCGCAGTTCCTTGGCATGCTCGGCATGCACGGCACTTATGAGGCGAACATGGCGATGCAGCACTGCGACGTGCTGCTCGCGGTCGGCGCGCGGTTCGACGACAGGGTAATCGGAAACCCTGGGCATTTCGGCGAGGTTCCACGCAAGATCATTCACGTAGATATTGATCCATCGAGCATATCCAAGCGTGTGAAGGTCGATGTCCCCATCGTCGGAAACGTGCGAGACGTGCTCGAGGACCTGGTCAAGGTGCTGGAGGCGAGCCGGGAGCGACCCGATCAAAAGACGCTCAAGGCGTGGTGGGCGCAAATCGAGCTTTGGAAGTCCAAGGACTGTTTGCGCTACGATCGCGGCAGCTCGATCATCAAGCCGCAATTCGTGCTGGAAAAACTGTACGAGGTGACCCAGGGCGAGGCCATTGTTACTTCCGACGTCGGCCAGCACCAGATGTGGGCGGCTCAGTTCTACAAATTCGACAAACCGCGCCGATGGGTCAATTCCGGGGGTCTGGGCACCATGGGGTTCGGACTGCCGGCGGCGATGGGAGCCAAGCTCGCCAATCCGAATTCCACTGTAGTCTGCGTTACCGGCGAGGCGAGCTTCCAGATGTGCATTCAGGAGTTGTCCACGTGCAAGCAGTATCGCTTGCCGATAAAGATCGTCCTTCTGAACAACCGCTATATGGGAATGGTGCGGCAGTGGCAGCAGTTTTTCCATGGAAACCGGTATTCCGAATCCTATATGGACGCGTTGCCCGATTTCGTGAAGCTCGCCGAGAGCTATGGACACGCGGGCATGCGAATCGAAAGCCCGGCGGACGTCGAGCCGGCGCTTCGCGAGGCGATGGCGCGCAAGGACGATCTGGTATTGATGGATTTCATTACCGACCAGACCGAAAATGTCTATCCCATGGTGCCCGGCGGCAAAGGCATTTCTGAAATGATCCTGGCCGAGGAACTCTAGCGGGGCGGGAGCACCGGGCATCACGCCTAACGAATTGAAGCGCCTGGCTGCACGAAGCCCTGCGACCGGGCGCCACGAGCGCGCGGGAAGCGGGCCTCAGCGAGAATGAGACACATTATTTCAATGCTGTTGGAAAA
>Ga0156021_1177_pt1 | contig 11682 bp, 16 predicted proteins | sample RifCSPlowO2_02_FD_107675 | JGI IMG/M metagenome (GOLD analysis project Ga0156021, IMG submission 107675) | Betaproteobacteria bacterium RIFCSPLOWO2_02_FULL_64_12
GGGACCGGGGTACCTATTCATCGCCCGCCGCAGAAATTGCATCTGCGCGCTGAAGCGCGTGCAGGCGATGCATATGGCCATGTGCAAGCGCAACGCCACGCGCTCGGTGAGCTTGAGGTCGCGGTCCATGGCTTGCGAGAGCAGGCGGCTCGCTTCTCGGCAGGAAAGATTGAGCGTCATTTTTCGATCATCTATTCATCCAATGGTGGGCGCGCCGCCTGAAAACCAGTTCTTTTCCAGGCAGGCGCGCAAACTCACCCGGGCGCGATGCAGCAGCACCCAGCAATTGGTCGGCGTTATCCCCACTTCCTTGCAGATTTCCCCGGTTTCCATGCCCATCACCTCGCGCATGGTGAACACCCGGGCCGAGTTTTTCGGCAAGGCTTCCAGGCAACGCTCCAGGGCCTCGAAGAAACGGTGCTGTTGCAGGGCCTGGTCAGGATCCTGCCACTGCTGGGGAGGTTCCAGGAAATGGCCGTCCTCCTGGAAGTATGCCCGCGGGCCATCCGGGTCGAGCTCGTCCGCGAGGGGTTCCAGCAGTTGTTCGCGGGAGCGCCTGCGAATGTGGTCGATGATCTTGTGCTTGAGGATGCCGATCAGCCAGGTCCGGACCGACGATTGACCTGCAAACCGTTCCCTACCCTGGAGCGCGGCGAGCAGGGTTTCCTGTACCGCGTCCTCGGCAGCGCTTTCGTCCCGCAGTTGCAGGCGCGCGAATTTCATCAAATGGGGGCGATGCCGCTCCAGGTCAAGCGCGCTCGGTACGGTATCGGCGGTGGGCATGCCTGCTGAAGGCTCCGGCTCCAGGCGCAATCTAGCGCCTTGCCTTGCGGGTGGCAAGCTTGAAAATGCGCAAGCGCGACCCCATATTGACACGGTACGGGCAACAAGCCCGCAATCGGAATAAAAGGAGAAAAGTGATGGCAAACATTACCCGCTATGACCCTTTCGGGGATCTGTTCGATGATTTTTTCAAGGGCTATTTCGTGAGGCCGATGACGCTCGAAGCGCCCGAGACGGTGCGTCGCGTATTTGTCGACGTCACCGAGGCGGACGCGGAGTTCAAGGTGCTTGCCGAGCTGCCCGGCGTGAAGAAAGAGGACATCAAGCTCGAGATCGTCGGCGACACCGTGTCCATTTCTGCCGAGGCGCGCGCCGAGCGCGACGTGACGCGTAGCGAGCGCGTGGTGCACAGCGAGCGCTATTTCGGCAAGATCGCGCGGTCGTTCCGCCTGGGACAGGAAATCGACGAGGCGAAAGTGGCGGCGAAATTCACCGACGGCGTGCTCGAGCTGACGCTGCCCAAGAAAGCCGCCGGCACGACGAAACAGATCACCATCCAGTAACCGTTAAAACGGCGGCGCCAAGCTGCCGTTTTAACTCCGCGGGGTGGAACGGACGCGTTCCGCGCCGTTCATCCCGCGGCGCGGAACTGGACTTGAGCGATTCGGAAAAGCGGATCGCTTTTTTGTTTTCCCGGTGGCGCAGGTACAATCGGCGCTCAACGTACCTATCGCGCCATGTCCGATCCCGCCCTCTCCGCTGCCCAGAAAGCCAAAGTCCTCGCCGAGGCGCTGCCCTACATCCGGCGTTTCCACGGCAAGACCATCGTCGTGAAATACGGCGGCAACGCCATGACCGACGAGCGGCTGAAGCTGGGCTTTGCGCACGACGTGGTGCTGCTGAAACTGGTCGGCATGAACCCGGTCGTGGTCCACGGCGGCGGGCCGCAGATCGAACAACTGCTCGGCAGGCTGGGCAAGAAGGGCGAATTCGTGCAGGGCATGCGGGTGACCGACGCCGAGACCATGGATGTGGTCGAGATGGTCCTGGGCGGGCAGGTCAACAAGGAAGTCGTGACGCTCATCAACCAGGCCGGGGGCAGGGCGGTCGGCCTGACCGGCCAGGACGGCGCGTTTATCCGGGCGAAAAAGATGCTCGTCGCGAGCGGCAGCGGCACCGGGGAGAAGATCGACATCGGCCAGGTCGGAGAGATCGCGGCGATCGATCCCGGGGTCATTTCGACCCTGGAAGAAGGCGGCTTCATCCCGGTCGTGGCGCCGATCGGGGTCGGGGAGGACGGAGAGTCCTACAACATCAACGCGGATCTGGTTGCGGGCAAACTTGCCGAAGTGCTCAGAGCCGAAAAACTCGTAGTGCTCACCAATACGCCGGGGGTGCTGGATAAGAGCGGGAAACTCCTCACCGGCCTGACGCCGAAAAAGGTGGACGCGCTTGCCGCCGACGGCACCATTTCCGGCGGCATGCTGCCCAAGATTTCCTCGGCGCTTGACGCCGCCAGGAACGGGGTGAAGAGCGTGCACATCATCGACGGCCGGGTCGAGCATGCGCTGCTGCTCGAGATCCTCACCGAACAGGGCGTGGGTACGCTGATTCGTTCGAAATGAACCGGCGATAAGGCTCGACCGAATGTCGTGCCGGGCGCCGCAGTACGGCTCATCTTTTTCGGCACTGGCGCAGGCCTCGTCGATACCGGCCCCCCGATTTGGTAATGGTCAAGACCTGACGCCGGTTCGGGTGTCCGAACGCGATATGGACCCAACCGCCGTCGGGCGTATCCCCGAATTCGTAAATGAGCTGGTCGAACTGCAGTCGTGAGCGGAGGATGGCCGCGCACACCCGGAACGGCGAACCGAATTTCGGCGCGGTAAAATCGGCCGCGAGGCCGCGAACATGTCGAGACCTCGAGCTGCCACTCACGAACCTGTTGAGGACCGGGGAGCGGTAGCCGCTCGAGAGCTTGAATTCCCGCTTCAGGAGCTTGCGCACGCGCTCAAGCCCCGCGGCAAGTGTCCTCAATTGTCTTACTACCTTGATGGGAGGACGGTTGTTGATTCCGCGCATTCGCGCCGTTTCGGAGCCAATGAGATCAGCGAAGGAAAAATTTGGCGTTAGTTTCATCGGCGCTCGACATTCTATGGTTGATGGCTGCCGATGAAAACCCGATTGACATGGATCTTCGACCTCGATAACACCCTGCACGACGCCTCTCCGCACATCATGCCGCACATCAATCGCAGCATGACGGCGTATGTACGGAGGCACCTGCGGCTGTCCGAGGAACAGGCGGCGGAGCTGCGCGTGAGGTACTGGAAGGCCTATGGAGCCACGCTGCTCGGCCTCATGCGCCACCACGACGTGGACCCCGATCATTTCCTCTGGCAGACCCACCAGTTTCCGGACCTCGCGCGCATGGTCGTCGCCGCGCCCAACCTGCGCCACACCCTGTGCCGCCTGCGCGGACGCCGGATCATATTTTCCAACGCGCCGCATCACTATGTGCGGGCCATGCTGGCGGTACTGGGCATCGCCGATTTATTCGACGCTGTCTACTGCATCGAGCATTCGGGCTACCAGCCCAAGCCGTCGATCGCCGGACTCCGCCGCCTGCTTCGCGCCGAACGCGTTCGGCCCCGGCGCACGGTGCTGGTGGAGGACACGCTCGCGAATCTCCGTCCGGCGCGGCGCCTGGGCCTGAAGACGGTATGGGTGAGCCGCGAGGCGCGCTTTCCGGCGTGGATCGACGCCAAGGTGGCATCGGTGATCGATCTTCCAAGAGCCGCGGCAGCTAAGGGATTTGCACGCTAGCGAGCACTTACCCGGAAGCGTATGATTGGTTCGCCAGCGCCGAGCAAGGGGGGCTGCGCCCAACGGGCGCGGCAAGGATTGCGGCGCAAGCTGATCAAGCGCGAGGGACGCAGCCATGCCTGGATCCAGACCCGGCGAGCGAAAACACCAGATCTTGCAGAAGCTGGCCGAAATGCTGCAGGATCCGAAGGGCGAGAGGATCACCACTGCGGCACTCGCGAAAAAGCTGGACGTGTCGGAAGCGGCGCTTTACCGGCATTTCGCGAGCAAGGCCCAGATGTTCGAGGGACTGATCGAGTTCATCGAGCAGACGCTGTTCGGTCTTGTCAACAAGATACAGGCCGAGGAAGAGAACGGCGTGAAGCAGATCCACGCCATCATGATCATGCTGCTTGGCTTTGCCGAGAAAAACGCCGGCATGACGCGGGTGTTGATCGGAGACGCGCTGGTGAACGAGGACGAGCGGTTGCAGGCACGCATCAATCAGTTGCACGATCGGCTGGAAGCGACGATCAAGCAGTGTTTACGCATCGCCGCCACCCAAGGCCACGAGGAACCCGACCCGACTGCGAAGGCGAATCTCCTGGTGGCCTATGCCACCGGTCGTTGGCACCAGTTTGCCAAGAGCGGATTCAAGCGGCGTCCAACGGAGCTGTGGGAGAAGACCTGGCCGCTGCTCGCGTAGCTCGGATCCGTGCTTTCGGCTCTTGATCCGACATTCGGCTACGCGGCCGCGCCGCACACCTCGCAGCGGGGGTCTTTGGCCAGCTTCACCGAGCGCCACTGCATGCTGAGCGCGTCCAGGAGCAGCAACCGCCCGGCGAGCGTTTCTCCGGTGCCAGCGAGCAGTTTTATCGCTTCCGCAGCCTGGATGGTGCCGATAATTCCGGTGAGCGGGGCGAATACGCCCATGACTGCACAGCGCATTTCCTCCGTTTGGCCGTGCTCGGGAAACAGGCAGTGATAACACGCGCTCGACTGGCGGCGCAGGTCGAACACGGTAACCTGGCCATCGAAGCGGACACCCGCGCCGGATACCAGCGGTTTGCGATGGTGCACGCAGCAGCGGTTCACGGCGTGGCGCGTGGCGAAGTTGTCCGAGCAGTCGAGCACCACATCGGCCCTGGATACGGCCTCATCGAGTTCCTCGCCTTCAAGCCGCCGCGCCAGCGGTGCAACCTTCACCTCCGGGTTGAACCGCGCCAGTGTTTCGCTGCCCGATTGGACTTTGGTCTTTCCTACAGACGTGCTGTCGTGGAGGATCTGGCGCTGCAGGTTGGTGAGGTCGACCTTGTCGCCGTCAGCAATGGTGATCGTGCCCACGCCCGCGACCGCAAGGTAAAGTGCGGCCGGCGAACCAAGACCCCCTGCGCCGATGACCAGCGCATGCGAGGCAAGCAGCCTTTCCTGCGCCTCGACCCCGAATTCCGTGAGCAGGATATGGCGGGAATAGCGTAGAAGCTGCTCGTCGTTCAATCAGTTCTTCTTCGCCTCGGGAGGAGTTGCCTGCGCTGACTGCTGGGCAGGCTGCCGGAGCACCGGCAGGCCTTTGAGGAAATTCACCGCCTGCTGGAACTGAAAATCCTTGTCGGAGGCAAATTCGATCGGCGGCTCCAGCTTGTCCTCGCCCGGAGTCGGCGACGCCTTGGTGGTCGGCGCCGCCGGTTTCGCGACATCGCCGAATTTGGCCTTGCCCTTTTCGTTTTCCAGATGCCTCTGAAGGTCGGCTTCGCGCACCTTGAGATTGGGCGCGGCCGGATCATCGACTGTGAGGTCCGGAGCGATGCCTTTGGCCTGAATAGAGCGACCGCTCGGGGTGTAGTATCTCGCCGTGGTCAGCTTGATCGCGGTATTGTTGCCAAGAGGCAGGATCGTCTGTACCGAGCCTTTGCCGAAGGTCTGCGTTCCGATGATCGTGGCGCGCTTGTGGTCCTGCAGCGCGCCCGCGACGATCTCCGAGGCCGAAGCCGACCCGCCGTTGACCAGCACTACCATCGGCACGGTCTTCACTGCGGCGGGCAAGCCTTTCAGGAAATCGTCCTTGCGGCCGCGCAGATAATCCTCCGGCGAGGCGTAGAACTTGCGCTTCGCATCCTCGGTGCGGCCGTCGGTCGATACCACCAGCGACCGCGACGCCAGGAAAGCCGCGGAAATTCCGACGGCGCCATTGAGCAATCCGCCCGGGTCGTTGCGCAGGTCGAGGATCAGGCCTTTCAGCGGTCCCTGCTTGTAGAGAGCGTTCAGGTGCTTGACCAGGTTTTCGCCGGTGTGTTCCTGGAACTGGGACACGCGCACCCAGCCGTAGCCCGGCTCGATCAGTTTCGACTTCACGCTTTGCACGCGGATGACGTCGCGGACCAGCGTCACTTCTATCGGCTTGGCTTCGCCCTTTCTGACGATCGTGATGCGGATGCTCGTCCTGGGCTTGCCGCGCATGCGCTTCACCGCGTCGTTGAGCGTCATGCCCTTCACCGGCGTGTCGTCGAGTTTGATGATCAAGTCGCCCGGCTTCAGGCCCGCGCGAAAAGCGGGCGAGTCCTCGATCGGGGACACCACCTTGACCAACCCGTCCTCCATGCCGACCTCGATTCCCAGCCCGCCGAACTCTCCCTGGGTTCCGACCTGCAGCTCCCGGAACGCGTCCTGGTCGAGGTAAGCCGAGTGCGGGTCGAGACCGGAAAGCATCCCGTTGATCGCCTCGGTGATGAGCTTCTTGTCCTCGACCGGCTCCACATAGCCGTTCTTGATCGCGCCGAAGACCTCGGCAAACGCGCGCAGTTCGTCCACCGGCAGCGGGAACTTGGCCACCTCTCGCTGCGCCACTGCGGAAAAGTTGAGGCTGAGCAGAATTCCTGCCAGCACGCCGACCAGCAATAGACTGGCCTGTTTGATTTTGGTACTCATAGTGATCTCCGGGGATCCCGTTCGGCCCGAGCGCGTGCGCAGGTCATTGCAGTCTTACCCACGTCAGTGGATCGAAGGCCTTGCCCTCATGGCGAATTTCAAAGTATAGCCCGGATTCGGTGTTGCCGCCGCTCGCGCCGACCGTAGCAACCACGTCTCCGGTATGGATTTCGTCCCCGACGTTTTTCAGCACCGATTCGTTGTTGCCGTAAATGCTCAGATAGCCCTGGCCGTGATCGATGATGAGCAAGTTTCCGAAGCCGCGAATCCAATCGGCGTAGACCACCCTGCCCGCCGCCACTGAGCGTACTTCCTGGCCTTGCGGGGAGCGAATGAACAGACCCTTCCACAAAGGGCCCCCGCCTGAACGTGGGGCACCATATCGATTGGCAAGTTCCCCTCTGATAGGCAGGCGCAAGCTTCCCTTGAGCCGGCCAAACGCCAGCTCAATTGCACTTCTTTCTGGCAGCTTGTCGTTGTGCCGGCCCGCGGGCGTTGCCGCGATGACCCGGGACAGTTCCTCGACCAGCCTTGAGAGCCGGGTTTCGTCGCGCTCCAGTACCTTGACCTGCTTGCGGCCCGCGCGAATTTGCGCGCTGACGCGCTGCAGCACGCGTCGGCGAGCAAGCCGCTGGTTGAGCAGCTCCTCGCGGCTCCTTGCCCTGGCCGTCTCGATACCCGCAATTTCCGCGGTCTTCATGCGTGCCCGTTGCTCGATTTCGGCCAGGCCCGCGAGGCGCGCGCGCAGCGTCTGGATGAGGTCGGCTTCGGCGCGCGATACATATCCGAGGTAGACAAGGTCGCGCGCCGTTTTTTGCGGATCGGCCCCGGACAGGAGCAGTTTTGCGTAACTCGGATCACCGCGCAGATAGCGCGCGGCAAGCAGCCTGCCCAGTTGCTCCGAGCGCGCGCCAACCTCCGCGACGATAGCTGTCTTGCTTGAAGTGGTCGTTTGCAGCTCGCTTTGCGCCGCCTTGCGTTGCCTGGAGAGTTCGCGCAGCGCCCGGTTGGCATCCGAGATGGCCTGCTCGGAATCGCGCAGGCTGTCACGCGCCTCGGCGCGCGTTTCTTCGGCGTCCGCTATCTGGTTTCGCAGCCGCTCGATGCGCGAGCGCAGCGCTTCGAGCGCTTCTTTTTCGGCCGGGAATGACGGCGGCGATACGAGGGCGGAGGCAAGAGCAAACAGCCCGACGGCGCGCCGCGCGCTCGCTTTCAAGCCCTTGCCTTGCCCTGATTGGCGACAGCCTGAACCGCCGCGGCCACCGATTCCGCTTCGCCCAGATAATAGCGACGGAGCGGCTTGAGACTCGCATCCAGCTCGTACACGAGGGGGATTCCGGTCGGGATGTTCAGGCCTACGATGTCCTGGTCGCCGATGCCATCGAGATGTTTCACCAGCGCGCGCATGGAATTCCCGTGCGCCGCGAGGATCACCCTGCGCCCGGCAGCGACTTGCGGCGCAATAGTGCCCTCCCAGTAGGGAACGAAACGCTCGACCGTGTCCTTCAGGCATTCGGTCCGCGGCAGTTCCGCTGGCGAGAGCCCGGCGTAGCGGGGATCGCGCCCGGGATGGCGCGAATCGCCCGGCTCGAGCGCCGGCGGCCGGACGTCATAGCTGCGGCGCCAGAGCATCACCTGCTCTTCCCCGAACTTGACGGCCATCTCGGATTTGTTCAGGCCCTGCAGCGCGCCGTAATGCCGTTCGTTGAGCCGCCACGAATTGTGGATCGGGATCCACATCAGGTCCATCTGCTCCAGCGCGATCCAAAGCGTCCTGATGGCGCGTTTGAGCACCGAGGTATGGGCGAGGTCGAAGGCATACCCGGCCTCGCGCAGCAATTCGCCTGCGTGCCGCGCCTCCTGCAAACCGAGCTCGGTGAGATCGACGTCGGTCCATCCCGTGAACCGGTTTTCCTTGTTCCAGACGGATTCGCCGTGGCGAAGCAGGACGAGCTTGAACATGTGGTTTCCGGGCTTTTTTTGCGAAGCAGCAACCCGGCAACTATAATAGCCGATTAATTCACAGTCATTGGCGCACCGATTTGAAGCAGCAGACCCGGGACATATTCGACCTGATTGGCCGCAAAGAGCAGATCGAGCAGGCGGCGCGTGCCATGAAGGCCATATCGCATCCATTGCGGCTGAAAATCCTCTGTGTGCTGGGCGAGCAGGAAGTGAGCGTGCAGGACATCGTGGAAGCCGTTGGAACGTCGCAAAGCAACATTTCCCAGCACCTCGCGATTCTGCGCGACAAGGGCATACTGCGCTCGCGCAAGGAGGCGAACCGCGTGTTTTACTCTGTCAGCGACCAGCGTACGCTCCAGCTCATCGTGATGATGCGCGAGGTTTTTTGCGGGGTCCGCTCGCGCCAATGAACGGGGTCGATCTCTTGAAGTTCGTCCAGGAGAACATCGTTCTCATTGCGGTCGCCTTCGTGAGCGGCGGGATGTTGCTGTGGCCCGCGCTGCGACGCGGCGCCGCCGGGCCCACGGTCAACACGCTCGAGGCCACCATCCTCATCAACCAGCAGGACGCTCTGTTGCTCGACGTGCGCGATGCGAGCGACTACCACCAGGGGCACATTCTCGCGGCGCGCAACGTTCCGCTCGCGCAGCTTGAGGCCCGGGTCTCGGACCTTTCGAAATACAAGGAACGTCCAGTCATCATTTCCTGTCAGAGCGGAAACGTGTCGGCAAAGGCCGCTGCAGTGTTGCGGCGTCACGGTTTCACCCAGGTGTTCAATCTCGCCGGAGGCATCGCCGCATGGCAGCAGGCGGGGCTGCCGGTGGAGAAATGAGCCCGGGGCGCGCCTCGATCAGGATGTACTGTACCGAGTGGTGTCCGTACTGCAGGCATGCCGAATCGCTGTTACGCTCGCGGGGCGTAACCGAAATCGAGAAGATTCGCGTCGACCTCGATCCGCAGCGGCGCATCGAGATGATGCAAAAGACCGGCCGCCGCACGGTGCCGCAGATCTACATCGGCGAGGTGCACGTGGGCGGTTTCGAAGATCTCGCGGCGCTCGACAGCGCCGGCAAACTCGAAACCCTGCTCGCAGCGTGAGCTTCGAGCGCCTCTGCAGCCGAAGGAGCAATGATGAGCGAGCAGCAGCCTGTATTCAGCATCGAGAAAATCTACGTCAAGGACCTGTCGGCCGAGGTCCCGGGCGCGCCGCAGGTGTTCCTGCAGCCGGAGCAACCGCAGTTGGAAGTTCAGATATCGCAGTCTTCGCAGGCGGTGGACGGCGCGCTTTTCGAGGTAGTGCTGGTCGTGACGGTGACGGCGAAGTTCGGAGAGCGCACCCTGTTTCTGGTAGAAGCGACGCAGGCGGGCATCTTTCAGATACGCAACGTCCAGAAGTCGGACCTGGATCACATCCTCGGCATCGTCTGCCCGAACGTGCTTTTTCCTTATGCGCGCGAGACCATTTCTGACACGATCAACCGCGCCGGATTTCCGCCGGTGCTGCTCGCGCCGGTAAATTTCGAGGCGCTCTATCAGCAGCGCGTGGCTGAGGAAGGCCCGCGCATCGAGATAGCGCATTGAAGTGCGGCTTCGGGCGATGATCCGGTTCGCGATTCCCCTGCTTGCGGCGGCAGCGCTCGCGCTGCCGCTGTGCGCTGCAGATTTCCGCACTATCGCCGAGCCCGGCACGATCGCCTACGATGCGCCCTCGCTCAAGGCGACCAGGGTGTTCGTGACCAGCGGCGATTACCCGGTGGAAGTGGTGGTTTCGGTGGAACATTGGGCGAAGGTGCGCGACAAGGATGGGGACCTGTTCTGGGTCGAGAGAAAGGCGCTCTCGGAACATCGCATGGTCGTGGTCACGGCCCCGGCGGCCGCTGTCCGCGCCGCGCCGAGCGAGCAGGCCGCCGTCGCCTTTCAGGCAGGCAAAGGGGTCGTATTGGAACTGGCCGAAATGGCGGGGCCCGGCTGGGTCAAGGTCCGGCACCGTGACGGCCACACGGGGTTCGTGCGCCCCAAGGACATCTGGGGCTGGTAGCCGGGGCGCAGTGAACGTCGCCATTTTCGGTGCAGGTGCCTGGGGCACGGCGCTCGCGACCGCGCTGTCGCTCAAACACCGCGTCGCGCTCTGGGCGCGGGACAAGGCGCAGGCAGAGTCGATGCGCACGTCGCGCCGCAACCAGCGCTACCTTCCGGATATTGCGATTCCCACCACAGTCGAAATCACTTCGGACGCGGCCTCGGCATTGCGGGACGCCGCCGTGGCGCTTGCCGCAACGCCGACCGGCGCGTTGCGCGAAACGCTGGGTCGCCTGCGGAATCTCGCTCCCGCCGTCCCGATCGTGTGGGCGTGCAAAGGTTTCGAGCCCGGCAGCGCACGTCTTCCGCATCAGATTGCGGCAGAGGAGCTGGGAGCGAACGCAACCAGCGGCGCGCTGTCCGGTCCCAGCTTCGCGCTTGAGGTGGCTCAAGGGCGTCCCACCGCCCTGACGCTCGCTTCCCGGGACGAGGCCTTTGCGCGGTCCATGGCGCTCGATCTGCACCAGCGCGCGCTGCGCGTCTATTACAGCACCGACGTGGCTGGCGTGGAGATCGGCGGCGCGGTGAAGAATGTCATGGCGATCGCCACGGGAATCTGCGACGGGCTCGCCCTGGGCTTGAACGCGCGCGCTGCGCTCATCACCAGGGGACTGGCGGAAATCACGCGCCTCGGCGTAGGTCTTGGGGGCCGGCCCGAGACGTTCATGGGCCTTGCGGGCGCAGGCGACTTGATTCTGACCTGCACCGGAGATCTGTCGCGCAACCGCCGCGTCGGACTGCTGCTCGCGCAGGGCCTTCCGCTGCAGGACGTTCTGGATCAACTGGGACACGTGGCCGAAGGGGTATATTCGGCGCAGGAAGTCCAACGCATCGCCGCTGCGCAGGGCATCGAGATGCCGATCACGCAGGCAGTGTGCTCGGTGCTGTTTCACGGTGTGGCACCGCGCGAGGCAGTCGAGCAGCTGCTCGCCCGCGACCCCAAAGGCGAAACCTGACGCGCGATTCCCCGGGGGAGCATGAAGGAGAGTTTTCCCCCGCGTAAGGAATTCTCAGGCGCCGGCGAACCCTTGCTGACGCCACGCTTCGTACACCACCACGGCAATCGCGTTGGAAAGGTTCAGGCTGCGGTTGCCGGGGGCCATGGGCAGGCGCAGCCGCAGTTCC
>Ga0156021_1010_pt1 | contig 11037 bp, 11 predicted proteins | sample RifCSPlowO2_02_FD_107675 | JGI IMG/M metagenome (GOLD analysis project Ga0156021, IMG submission 107675) | Betaproteobacteria bacterium RIFCSPLOWO2_02_FULL_64_12
TCCTCTCGCCTGCGCCGCGGCGCAGGCGACCCTCCAGATCATCGAGGAAGACGGGCTGCTCGCCAATGCGGAGAAGCAGGGGGCGTTCCTTCGCGCGGGCCTGGCCGAGGCGCTGCAGGGGCTCCCCGGGGTCGTCGAAATCCGCGGCAGGGGCCTGATGATCGGCATCGAACTGGACCGGCCCTGCGGCGAGCTGGTGCAGCGCGCGCTGGAGGCGGGGCTGATCGTAAACGTCACCGCCGACAACGTGGTCCGCCTGCTTCCGGCGCTGGTGATGCGCGAGCACGAATCGCGGCAGGTGGTGTCGACGCTGGCGCCTCTCATCAGGCAGTTTCTCGCGCAAGCCCTGCCGAGCGCCGCTCGCGCATGAAACACCCGGGCAAGCCCCGCCATTACCTGCAGTTCAAGGACATCACGCGCCCCGAATACGAGTATCTGTTCCGCCGCACGCGCTGGATCAAGGCGCAATTCAAGGCCTACAGGCGCTACTGGCCGCTCGAGGACAGAACGCTCGCCATGATTTTCGAGAAACAGTCCACCAGGACGCGGCTTTCCTTCGAAGCGGGCATGCACCAGCTGGGCGGCGCGGCGATCTATCTCAACACGCGGGACACGCAGCTCGGCCGCGGCGAGCCGGTGGAGGACGCCGCGGAAGTGATATCGCGCATGGTCGACATTGTCATGATCCGGACTTTCGAGCAGGACATCGTTGAACGCTTCGCTGCGCATTCGCGCGTGCCGGTGATCAATGGCCTCACCAACGAGTATCATCCTTGCCAGATCCTGGCGGACATCTACACTTTCATCGAGCACCGCGGAACCATCACCGGCAAGACCATGGCGTGGATCGGCGACTCGAACAACGTGTGCAATACGTGGCTGCAGGCGGCCGAGGTGTTCGATTTCAACGTACACGTCTCGACGCCGCCCGGATATGGAGTCGAGCCGGAGCGAGCCGGCCTTTACGGCACCGATCACTACCAGGAATTCGGCGACCCGATGCGTGCGGTACGCGGTGCCGACCTGGTCACCACCGATGTCTGGACCAGCATGGGCTTCGAGGCGGAGGACGAGGTGCGCCGGCGCGCCTTCGAGGACTGGCAGGTCGACGCCGACATGATGCGCGCGGCCGGGAAGGACGCGTTGTTCATGCACTGCCTGCCCGCGCATCGCGGCGAGGAAGTCGCCGCCGGCGTGATCGGCGGATCGCACAGCGTCGTATGGGACGAAGCCGAGAACCGCCTCCACGCCCAGAAGGCGCTGATGGAGTTCCTGCTGCTCGGCCGCATCGGCAAGTCAAACCGGCCGCCGAAAACGCGGAGCACGCGCAGGAAATGAAATAATCCTCCGCGTGGTTCTTCGTAACCTGAATGGTCATCGTTTTCCTTTTCGTGTGGAACCCATGGCAGTCAAAGACACAGTAAAGAAAGTGGTGCTCGCGTATTCGGGCGGGCTGGACACCTCGGTGATCCTCAAGTGGCTGCAGGACGCCTATGGGTGCCAGGTGGTCACCTTTACCGCCGATATCGGCCAGGGCGAAGAGCTGGAGCCGGCGCGGCGCAAGGCGGAGAAGTTCGGCGTCAGGGAAATATTCGTCGAGGACCTGCGCGAGGAGTTCGTGCGTGAGTTCGTGTTTCCGATGTTCCGGGCGAACGCGGTGTACGAAGGGGAGTATCTGCTGGGCACCTCGATCGCGCGCCCGCTCATCGCCAAGCGCCAGATCGAGATTGCGCGCAAGGTGGGCGCGGACACGGTGGCGCACGGCGCCACCGGCAAGGGCAACGACCAGGTGCGCTTCGAGCTCGGCTACTACGCCCTGGAGCCGAACATCAGGGTCATAGCGCCGTGGCGCGAATGGGACCTGACCTCGCGCGAGAAGCTGCTCGAGTACGCCGAGACGCACGGCATACCGATCGAGGGCAAGAAGAAGGGCGGCGCACCGTATTCGATGGACGCGAACCTGCTGCACATTTCCTACGAGGGCGGGATCCTGGAGAACCCGGGCTACGAGCCCGAGGAAGACATGTGGCGCATCACCGTGTCGCCCGAAAAGGCGCCCGACCGTCCCCAGGTGGTGGAACTCGAATACGCCAGGGGCGACATCGTTGCGGTCAACGGAAAAAGGATGAGCGCTGCGAAGGTGCTTGCGAAGCTCAACCGCCTGGGGGGCCGGCACGGGGTAGGCAGGCTGGACATCGTCGAGAACCGCTACGTGGGCATGAAATCGCGCGGATGCTACGAGACGCCCGGCGGCACCATCATGCTGCGCGCCCATCGCGCGATCGAATCGATCTGCCTGGACCGGGAAGTGCTGGCGCTGAAGGACGATCTCATGCCGCGCTATGCGCGCCTCATCTACAACGGCTACTGGTGGAGCCCGGAAAGGAAGCTCCTGCAGAGCCTGATCGATGCCTCGCAAGGCCCGGTGAACGGACGCGTGAGGCTGAAGCTGTACAAGGGCACCGTGATGACGGTCGGACGCGAATCGAAAAGCGATTCGCTGTTCGATCCCGCCATATCGACCTTCGAAGAGGATCGCGGCGCCTACGAGCAGGCCGACGCAGCGGGCTTCATCAAGCTGAACGCGCTGCGCATGCGAATCGCAGAGAAACTCGCGAGGCGCAAGCGCCGCTGAGCGGCGGGGCCATCGAATGCGACGAGCGCCTTGTCCTGGGGCGCCGCCTCGATCGATGTACCTTCACGGCCGGTAATGAAACTGCACGTTCTTTCGGATCTGCATCGCGAAATCGCGGAATTCGACGCACCCGAAACGGACGCCGACCTGGTCGTACTCGCCGGCGACATCGACAACGGCGCCAGGGGCGTCGAGTGGGCCAGGCGCAGCTTCGGCACGCCGGTCATTTACGTGCCCGGGAACCACGAACCCTACGACGGCGAGTATTACGCCACGCAGCACGCGATGCGCGCGGCGGCACGCGGCAGCCACGTCGAGCTGCTGGAGTGCGGCGAGCGCGTGTTCGCGGGCATTCGCTTCCTGGCCTGCTCGCTCTGGACGGATTACTCGCTCGAACCCGAGCGAACCCGCGCCGCAGTGATCGAGGCGGCGCGCAGAATGAACCCCGATTACAGCGCGATTCGATTCGGGCCCCGCCTGTTTTGCCCCGAGGACGCGATCGCGATCCACCGCGAGCATCGTCCCTGGCTGGAACGCAAACTGGAGCAAGCTTTTGCCGGGCCGACCGTGGTCATCACCCATTTTGCGCCGCACCCGGGCTCGATCGCGGCGGCATTCGCCGGTCATCCCGCCAACCCGGGGTTTATCGTCGATCTGGAGCCGATGATGGGAACCGCCGCGCTGTGGATTCACGGCCACACGCATACTGCGTTCGACTACCGGGTGAGGGGCACGCGCATCGTGTGCAATCCGCGCGGCTATCCCGGCGAACGGACGGGATTCCGTGCCGATCTGGTCTTGACGGTCTGATCGGGAGCGATCTGCGGCGCGCCAGGCAGTCAGCCCGCAAGCCGCTCGAGCACCACCCGCGCCTGCTCTTCCTGCATGGTGGCGGCGAGCAGCTTCATGAGCGCATGGACGGCCCGTATCGACGGCGTGGGCGTACCGGTCAGCTCGCCCAGCTCAATCACCGAGCCGATCAGCGCGTCGACCTCGATTGCGCGTCCCGCTTCCACGTCCTGCAGCGTCGAAGTCTTGTGCTTGCCGACCTTTTCGGCGCCGGCGATGCGCTTTTCCAGCGGCACGCGAAAAGTGACTCCGAGCTTTTCGGCGACGGCCTGCGCCTCGCGCATCATATCCGCGGCGAGTTCCCGGGTCGCCGGTTCCCGGCAGATGTCCACCAGCGTCGCGTGGGTGAGCGCGGAAATAGGATTGAAGCTCATATTGCCCCAGAGTTTCAGCCAGATTTCCGAGCGGATATCGGGCAGCACCGGGGCCTTTAGGCCGGCTCCTACCAGTGCTTCGGAGACCCGCTTGACGCGCGCCGATTCCGAGCCGTCCAGCTCCCCCACGGGAAAGCGATCCCCCTCGACATGCTTCACCACCCCGGGTGCAAGCACCTCACCCGCCGGATAGACCACGCAGCCGATGATGCGCCGGGGCTCGATGTTCGCTTCGATGACGCCGTCGGGATCGGCGGTTCGGAGGCGGTAGCCCGCATGCGGTCCCTTGAAATTCTGGAAATACCACCAGGGCAGGCCGTTCTGGGTGGTCACCACCATGGTGTCGTCGTGGAAAAGCGCGCGCATCGCCGGCGCCACCGCCTCGATCACATAGGCCTTCACCGAAAGGAAGACCAGGTCCTGCACCCCGGCTTCGGCGCAGCTTCCGACCGCTCTCATCCGGGTCGCGACCTCCTCGGTGCCGTCGGGCCGCACCAGTCTCAGGCCGCCCTTCTGAATGGCAGCGAGGTGCGCTCCCTGGTCGATGACCGTGACCTCCTCGCCCGAGGCCGCCAGCCGCGCCGCAATGATCCCCCCGATCGCCCCCGCTCCTAAGACCGAGACTGTCATTTTTCCCCTCTCCTACTCGTAACGGTTGCGCAGCGTGCCGATGCCGTCGATCGAGACTTGAACGGTGCTTCCCGCCTTCATCGAACCCACGCCGATCGAAGTGCCGCAGGCAATGACGTCGCCCGGCTCGAGCGTCATGTCCTGGGAAATGAGCGAGACCAGGCGGTAGGGCGGGAAAATCATGTCGGATGCAGGGTAATTCTGCCGCTCCTGCTCGTTGAGAACCGTCCTGATCGTCAACTTCGCCGGATCGAGGCCCGTTGCGATCACCGGGCCGAACGCGCCGAAAGTGTCGAAGCTCTTGGCGCGCGTCCACTGCGCGAAAGTCGCATTCTTGGTGAGGAGTTCGACCGCGGTCACATCGTTCACGCAGGTATAGCCGAAGATGAAATTCGGCGCATCGGGCTCCGAAACCGCGCTGCAGCGCCGACCTATTACGACTCCCAACTCACCTTCGTAGGCGACCTTGCCGGAATACGAGGCCGGTGCGCGTATGGTGCCGCCATCGGGGAGAAAAGAGTTGTTCGCCTTCAGAAAGTAAAGCGGCTCGGGTGGAACCGGGTGATCGAGCTTTGCCACCAGTGCATGATAGTTGTCCACCAGCGCCACCAGCTTGGACGGAACGCTCGGCGTGAGCGCCGTGACCGCGCTCAACGCGACGGATTCACCCGTGGCCCGCGGACGATCGAACATGTCCCCGGCATGCACGGCGATTGTCTGCTCCTCCAGCGTACCGAAGGCAGCACCCCCATTACGGACAAAGCGGATCCAGCGCGCCATGTTCACCTCCGTTCCGGCCGGATATCCTCAGTATCGTGCGAAAACAGTTCGGGAGGCAAAAGGATTCCACTTCACCGAATCGCCTCGAACCTGCATTCGAAATACCGGACCGCGTCGTAACACGTGGAATTATAATCTGCCGGATTCTCAGGCAAGGACCCCGAAATGCCCTCTTTCGACATCACTTCGGAAGTCAATAGGGTGGAGCTGCGCAACGCCGTCGAGCAGGCGAACAAGGAAATATCCAACCGGTTCGATTTCAAGGGTTCGGACGCGCGCGTCGACCAAGACGAGTTCGAGCTCACGATCTACGCCGACGACGATTTCAAGCTGAAACAGGTGACCGACGTGTTTCACGCGAAGTGCGCCAAGCGCGGCGTCGACCTGCGCGCATTCGAGCCGAAGAACATCGAAAAAATCGGAACCAAGCTGAAGCAGATTCTGAGCGTCCGCAACGGAATCGAGCAGGATACGGCCAAGCAGATGGTGCGGCTGATCAAGGACGGCAAGCTGAAAGTCCAGGCGAGCATCCAGGGGGCGGCGGTGCGCGTCTCGGGAGCGAAGAAAGACGACCTGCAGGCCGCGATTCAGCTGGTGCGCGGCTCGGTGAAGGAAATCCCGCTGCAGTTCGGAAATTTCCGCGACTGACGGCGGGACAAGAGGCACTTGCCGCGCGGGCGCGCGGTGCGCTACCTCATAATCCGCGCAGGCCTTCGATCCACCGGCCGTAGAGCCGCGCCGCGACGGCGTTCAGGGCGGACACCCGCGGCTCGAGGTTACCGAACATTTGCTGCGGCGTCTGGACCGAAGGCCCGGCCTTGTCGATGAGTTCCTTTTCCCACTCTTCGCACCATGAGCGGATCAGCTCCGGAGTCATCTCCACGTGGAACTGCATGGCGAGGTGCCTGCCGAGGACAAAGGCCTGGTTGACACAGCGGCGGCTCGAGGCGATGCGGACGGCCCGCTCGGGAACGGTGAAGGTTTCGCCGTGCCACTGGAACGAAACAAACTCGCGCAATTCGCCGAACCAGTGCCGCGCCAGGGGATGGTCCTCCACCGTGACCGCGCCCCAGCCGATTTCCCTGACGGGGTTGCGGGACACCGCGCCGCCCAGCGCCTTGGACATCAACTGCCCCCCCAGGCAGTGTCCCAGCGTGGGAACGTCGGCCGAGACCGCATTGCCGATGAGCGCAAGCACCTTCGATATCCAGGGCAAATCATCGTTGACGCTCATCGGCCCGCCCATGAATACCAGTCCCGAAAACCGTGTCGAATCCTGCGGCACCGGATCCCCCGCATCGACTTTCACCAGAGTCCAGGGAATGCCGTGCTCATCCAGGAATCTGGCAAAATATCCCGGACCTTCGCTGACGCTGTGACGGAAAATCGCGACCGGCTTCACCGGAGCGTCCTTCGGAGAGAGGGAAGGATATGCACTTCCGCCATTTTATTGCATGCGCAGCATTCTCCGCCCTTGCCGCCGGCACGCCCGCCGCGATCGCCCAGAGCGTGGCCGTCGTCGGCCTGTTCCCGAGCAAGGTCGTGGTACAGATCGACGGAGGGGCGCCGCGCACAATTTCCGTGGGCCAGAAAACCGGCGAAGGCGTGCGCCTGGTCTCGATCGAGCGCGACAGGGCAACGTTCGAAATCAAGGGCCAGCGCAAGACCCTGAGGATGGGGCAGCAGCACATCACCAGCACTGCTTCGGATAAACCCACCGTTTTGCTCAGCGCGGATACCGTCGGTCATTTCGTCGCCGAGGGTCAGATCAACGGCGGCGCGATAAGATTTATCGTCGACACGGGCGCCACCGTGGTGTCGCTTTCCTCAAGCGACGCGCAACGACTTGGCATCGAATACCGTTCGGGGCAGCCGGTACGGATGACCACCGCCAATGGCATTGCCAGGGGCTACCGCGTGAAACTGGACACGGTGCGGATCGGCTCGATTACCGCAAATAATGTGGACGCCGTGGTGCTGCAGGACCTGACCATGCCCGCGCTGCTCGGTATGAGTTTCCTCAATCGAATGGAAATGCGCCGCGACGGCCAGACCATGACGCTGATCAAGCGGTATTAGGAGCGCTTTGCCTTGTCCCTCTCGATCAGCGCATAGGCGCTGTGGTTGTGAATGGACTCGAAATTCTCCGATTCCACCACGTACCAGGTGATTCGCCTGTCGCGATTCAGGTCGGCCGCGATGTCGCGCACCATGTCCTCGACGAACCGGGGATTGTCGTACGCATGCTCGGTCACGAATTTCTCGTCCGGCCGCTTGAGCAGTCCATAGAGTTGGCTCGAGGCGTGCTTCTCGGCGTACTCGACCAGTTCCTCGATCCAGACGAAACCCCTGGTGCGAGCGGTGATGGTCACGTGCGAGCGTTGATTGTGCGCTCCGTATTCGGAGATCCTCTTGGAACACGGGCACAGGCTTTGCACCGGGACCACGGCCTTCATCGTGAACAGCTTCTTCGCGCTCTTGATTTCGCCGGTGAACGTGACCTCGTAGTCCATCAGGCTCTTGACCTTCGATACCGGCGCCGCCTTGTTGATGAAGTACGGGAAGGTCATTTCAATGATGCCGGAGGCCGCTTCCAGCCGTTCCATCATCTCGTCGAGCATGACCTGGAAAGTGTCGACCGAGATCTCGCGCTCGTGCGCATTGAGGATCTCGACGAAACGCGACATGTGCGTGCCCTTGAAATGGTGCGGCAAGCCCACGTACATGTTGAACGTGGCGACCGTGTGCTGCACGCCGCCGCCGCGTTCGGAAACGCGAACGGGGTGGCGAATGGCCTTGATCCCGACCTGGTCGATGGCCAGCTTGCGCCGGTCCTGGGTGCCCTGCACGTCAGGAATCGCAAGCGCATCGCGGGTGTTCATTAATAACCTTTCGTCAAGAAGGGATTTTCTTGCGGCAGCGTTCACCCGAATTTTAACATGGGCCGCCGCGCGCCCAGCTTTCGACCGCGTTCACGCCGGGCCGAGTCGCGTCCGCACGGAATTCAGAATTCCGTCCTTGTCGAGTCCGGCCCGCGCGAGCAGCGCGGCTGCGTCGCCGTGATCGATGAAACCGTCCGGGAGTCCGAGATGCAGCATCGGGACGAGTATCCCGTGTGCGCAAAGCGCTTCGCCCACAGCGCTGCCCGCCCCGCCCATCACCTGGTGCTCCTCCACGGTGACAATCAGCTCGTGCGTGCGCGCCATCTTGAGCACGAGTTCCTCGTCGAGAGGCTTCACGAAGCGCATGTTGACCACGGTCGCGTCGAGCTCATCCGCGGCGCGGAGCGAGGGTTTCACCATGCTCCCGAACGCAAGGATGGCGACGCGGCGGCCGGTCCGCCGGATTTCAGCCCTCCCCAATGGGAGAGCCGACATTTCCTTCTTCGCCTCCACGCCCGGCCCGGTACCGCGCGGGTAACGCACCGCCGTCGGCCGATCCAACTGGAAGGCCGTGAACAGCATCTGCCGGCATTCGTTCTCGTCCGAGGGCGTCATGACCACCATGTTGGGCACGCAGCGCAGATACGCGAGATCGAACGCGCCGTTGTGCGTAGCGCCGTCGCCGCCCACGAGCCCGGCGCGGTCGAGCGCAAACAGCACGGGAAGGTTCTGTATCGCCACATCGTGGATGAGCTGATCGTAGCCCCGCTGCAGGAACGTCGAATAGATGGCCACCACGGGCTTCAGCCCCTCGCACGCCAGGCCCGCGGCAAACGTTACCGAGTGCTGTTCGGCGATGCCGACATCGATATAGCGATCGGGAAACTCCTCGGAGAAGCGCACCAGACCGGACCCCTCGCGCATGGCCGGCGTGATGCCGACCAGGCGCGAATCGAGCCGCGCCATGTCGACCAGCCAGTCGCCGAAGACCTGCGTATAGGTCGGCTTGCCACCGGCGGATTTCTTGATGCCTTCGGCGGGGTTGAATTGTCCCGGACCGTGATACAGCACCGGATCGGCCTCGGCCAGCTTGTAGCCCTGTCCTTTTCGGGTCACGACGTGCAGGAACTGCGGGCCCTTCAGCTCCTTCATGTTCTTCAGCGTGGGAATCAGCGAGTCGAGATCATGGCCTTCGATCGGCCCGACATAATTGAAGCCGAACTCCTCGAACAGCGTGGAAGGAACCATCATGCCCTTCACGTGCTCCTCGACGCGTTTGGCGATCTTCCATGCGGGCGGCACGGCCCCAAGCACTCTTTCGCCGGCCTTTTTCGCCGCGGCGTAGAAATGGCCGGACAGCAGCCGGGCGAGGTAGCGGTTCAGCGCGCCCACCGCGGGGGAGATCGACATGTCGTTGTCGTTCAGAATCACCAGCAAATCCGTATCCATGACGCCGGCGTTGTTCAAGGCCTCGAACGCCATTCCTGCCGACATCGCGCCGTCGCCGATGACGGCAACGACGTGCCGGTTTTCGCCTTTCAGCCTGGCGGCCTTCGCCATCCCGAGCGCTGCGGAAATCGACGTGCTCGAGTGCGCGGTGCCGAAGGTGTCGTAGACGCTCTCGGTGCGCCGCGGAAAGCCCGAAATGCCGTCCAGCATGCGCAACCGGTCCATGGCCTCGCGGCGTCCGGTCAGAATTTTGTGCGCATAGGTCTGGTGCCCGACGTCCCAGACGATGCGATCGTGCGGGGTGTCGAACACATAATGCAGCGCGACCGTCAGCTCGACTGTCCCGAGGTTGGACGACAGGTGCCCGCCGGTCTGCGACACGGATTCCAGCACGAACGCGCGCAACTCGTCGGCGAGCTGCTTGAGCGCCTTGCGATCAAGCGCGCGCAGATGGGCGGGATCGTTGATCGTTTTCAGCAGCTCGAACGTGGGCGCCGATTCCGTCTCGGAGCGGGAAGTTGCCCGGAGAGAATCCCCGGTTCCAGTAATTGCGCTCACGTTACCTATGGTCCGTCACGAAATGAGGCGGTTCGATTCCTCGCAAGCCCCTAAGCCGGCACAGCCGGAACCAAGCAGCCTAGACATTTTTTGCCTTTATGATCTCCCGATTTTGCGCAGTTGCAACTGCGCAACTGCGCAACTGCGCAAAATCGGGAGACTGATGTAAACCCAAATTCTTCGCCAATTCCGTCAACACTTGATTAATTCGCAAGTCACTAAATTCGAGGTCGTTTCGGTCATTATGCAACAGCCTTCCGCACCCCATTCAGAATTTTCTGAGCACGATGAAATCCGCGAGCTCGGCCAGCCGGTGTGACCGTTCGCCGAATATCTTCAGCGTCTCATGCGACTCGGCACGCAGTTCCTCGGCAAGGTCCCTGGCGCGCGTGAGGCCGAGCACGCTCACGTACGTGGGCTTGTTGTTGGCCGCGTCCTTGCCGGCGGTTTTTCCCAGCGTCACCGTCGGCTGCTCGCAGTCGAGCACGTCGTCGATCACCTGGAAGGCAAGGCCTACGCATTTCGCATAGCGATCCAGGCGCGCGAGTTCGGTCCCGGAAAGCGATCCCCCGCAGCGCGCGCCAAGGGCCACCGAGGCGCGTATCAGCGCGCCGGTCTTGTGAATGTGCATCAGCTCCAGTTCCGGCAGCGTCAGCGCCCGGCCGACGCTCGCCAGGTCGATCGCCTGACCGCCCGCCATGCCGCGGCTGCCGCTCGCCTGCCCGAGGATGCGTACCATCTCGATCTGCGCGGCCGCAGCGTCGGCGACGGTGTGCTCGGCAAGCATCTGGAATGCCAGCGACTGCAGGCTGTCACCCACGAGCAGCGCGGTCGCCTCGTCGTATTCGACGTGGCAGGTGGGTTTACCGCGCCGAAGCAC
>Ga0156021_1184_pt2 | contig 10758 bp, 14 predicted proteins | sample RifCSPlowO2_02_FD_107675 | JGI IMG/M metagenome (GOLD analysis project Ga0156021, IMG submission 107675) | Betaproteobacteria bacterium RIFCSPLOWO2_02_FULL_64_12
CAAGATCGGCGTCTTCATGATCCTGGCGCCGCTCATCGGGCTCGTGGTCGGCTTCGCGATGATGCTGCTGACGCTCCGGACGTTCCGCAACGAGACGCCGGGGCGCGTCGACAAAGTGTTCCGCCGCGGCCAGCTCGTCTCGGCGGCGGCCTACAGCCTGGGCCACGGCACGAACGACGCGCAGAAGACGATGGGGATCGTCGCGATCCTGCTCTTCTCGACGGGCCACCTGGGCGCCGAGTTCTACGTGCCCTTCTGGGTGGTGCTGTCCGCGCACGCCGCGCTCGGCCTCGGGACGCTCGCCGGCGGCTGGCGCATCGTCAAGACCATGGGCATGCGGATCACCAAGCTCCGCCCGATCGGCGGCTTCTGCGCGGAGACGGCGGGCGCGATCACGCTGCTCGGCACCGCCATCGGCGGCATCCCGGTGAGCACGACCCACACGATCGCCGGCTCGATCATGGGCGTGGGCGCGATGCAGCGCTTCTCCGCGGTGCGCTGGGGCGTGGCGGGGCGCATCGTCTGGGCGTGGATCCTGACGATCCCGGCCTCGGCGCTCGTCGCCGCGGTGTCCTGGCTCGCGATCCGCGTGCTCGCCGCCTGACCGTCTTTGCGGCGATTCTATCGGCGTTGGGATCGCTGTGGCCCGCTATACTCATTCGCGTGGAGGCCCTCGACGCGATTCGGACGATCCTGATCGGCCGCGCCGACGTTGTCCTGGCTTACGCGTTCGGGTCTGTCGCTCGGGGCGAGGAGCGCGCCTCGAGCGATATCGACATCGCCGTGGTGTTCGACCACCCGCCCGACGCCCGAGACCTCGATCGACTCGCGACCGCGCTCGAGGCGGCCGCCCACCGGCGGGTGGACCTGGTGCTGCTCGATACCGCCGCGCCGCTGCTCGCTCACGAGGTGATCGCGACCGGTCGTCTCGTGCTCTGCCGCGACGAGGGCCGGCGCGTACGCTTCGAAGCCGGTGTCGCCGCGCGCTACCTCGACTCGGCCTACCTGCGCCGGGTACAGCACGCGTATTTGCGTGAGCGGGCGGAGGCGCATCGTGCCACTTCGCCCTGAGGTCGTCCGGGCCAAGCTCCTTCAGATCAGCGAGGCTCTCGGCCGCCTCAGGTCCTGGCTTCCCGTCACGGCGGAGCGCCTGGAGCGCGACATCATGTTTCGCTGGGCGGTCGAGCATGGCCTGCACCTGGCCGCCGAAGCGCTGTTCGATACCGGCAACCATATTCTGGCAGGGGAGTTCCAGGAAGCCGCCGACGAGTACCGGGAGATTCCGCTGCGCCTAGTCACTCGGGGCGTCCTCTCGGCGGCGACCGCACAGCGGCTGGAGAGCCTGGCGGGATTCAGGAACCTGCTCGTGCACGAGTACGCCAACATCGACGTGGGCCGCCTGGCGGCCGGGCTCGGCCGCCTGGACGACTTCGAGGCGTTCGTGGCCGACGTCGAGGGATGGCTCACGCGATCAGGTCGGTGAGCGCGGATTTCGCTTCCCACGCGCATCATAAGATCGACAATTGAGTGCGCTGGGGAGGTGCCCGATCATTTCCCGGGAGCGGGCGCAAGAGGGCATGGGCGAGGTCCGGGTCAAGGCCAGGTTGACGAACGCCGTCGACGAGGCACTGGTCCGTCGGGGCATGCTCGGCGCCGAGCAGGTGAGAATCTGCGAGGCTGATGCGCTCGTCGATACCGGCGCGGTTCGCGTGGTCGTGCCGGCGCAGGTCGCGTCCCGTCTTGGGCTCGGGATCCGCGGCCGGCGGGTTGCCGAGGACGCCGACGGGCGCAAGGAGATCGTGGATGTGACGGGAATGCTGGTCGTCGAGCTCGAAGGGCGTGACACGCTCGAAGAAGCGCTGGTGCTCGGCGACGAGGTCCTGATCGGCCAGACAAGTGCTGGAGAAGCTCGACCTGTTCGTCGATTGCCAGCGCCGGCGTCTCGTGCCGAATCCCGCCCATCCCGACCTGCCGGTCACGAAGATCAAGTAGCGCGAAAGTGTCGGAATTCTTTCCGGAAGGCCGTCTTGGCCGGTCTGGCGTCGAGTTCCGTCGTGCTTATTTTTCAAGAACTTGGACAGCCCCTGTCGTCAGGCTGAACAATTGACGATCTCCAGCTCCCCGGACGGAGGCTAAGTGCCTGTCGTGATTGACATGGCCTATCTCTTGCCCATCATCAAGCACGACAGGGCGCATCGACGCGCAGGGTCGCGGCCCGGAAGGCCGCGCGCCATAAAGCGAAAAGGGGTCTGGCCCGATGAGATATCGCGTAGCGTGCACGACGATGACCGCGCTGCTGCTCGCCGGTCTCGTTTCGCTGGTGGGCGTGCCGTCAGTGGCAGCGATCACCATCGAGGTCGCGCAGGAGAACACTGCTGGTGTTGGCGACTTCGCCGTTAAAGGGCAGATCAAGGCGTACGACACTGCCCTGTCGGCAAACGCGTTCTATAATTACGGAGCCTCCAGCTACAACGGCGACGCCGGCGGCATCGGTGGCCCGGCGCCGGTTTCGAGCAAGTCGCAGATCTTTTTCGTCAACAGTGCAGTCGACGGGCTGTCGTTGTTCGTCGTGCACGACGCGCGCAATGACGGGACCGGTGGGTCGGCGACCACACGGTTCAACCTCGCCGGCGACACCGCAAGCATCCTCGTCAGAGACGACGACACGGGGGACGATCCGAACGACACATATGCAGACACGGGGACCCAGTTCGACGCCAGCCATCGCTGGATCGCCTGCTGCACCGACGGCTATGTGATCGGGTCGCTCGGCGGGTCCTGGACGATGTTCGGTGAGTTCCGGGGGGATGATCCCACTGGACTCGACGAGTGGCGCGCCGTGGACGGCGACCACCACTTCGTTCTCGCCCTGATCCTCCTGCATCGCATCCGCCTCCGCCAGGTCCCCGAGCCCGCGACCTCCGCGTTGCTCGTCGCCGGCGCCGCGGGGCTCGTGGCCGCCGCCTGGAGAACGCGCCGCCGTAACTCCTAGCAGCGCTTCCGCTCGCTCCGGCGGGTTAGAATGACGGGCGTGGACCCTCGCCTCGAGGCTGCGGCCCGCCGACTCCGACTCGCCCTGGACATGTTCAGCACCGGGGAACGGCTGATGCGCGAGCGCCTGCGGCGAGCGCATCCCGAGTTGCCCGCCCAGGACCTCGAGCTGCGCCTTCGCGAATGGCTCCGTACGCGGCCGGGCGCGGAGTTCGGGGATTCTGCCGGAACGCGCGCCGCGTGGCCGCGCCAACGCCCCTGAGTCGCCTCGAAGCTGTCCTGCGCCGTGCGGCCCGCGATCTCGACGCTCTCGGCCGCCGCTGGGCGCTCGCGGGAGCCCTCGCCGTGTCGGCGCGCGCCGAGCCGCGCTTCACCCGCGACGTCGATCTGGTCGTCGCCGTCGCGAGCGACGACGATGCCGAGCGCCTCGTGCGCGACCTGCAGACCCGCGGCTACCGGGTGCAGGCGATCGTCGAGCAGGAGGCCACGCACCGTCTGGCCACCGCCCGCCTGATCCCCGCCGGTGAGGACGAGGCCGGCGTGGTCGTCGACGTGCTGTTCGCCTCGTCGGGCATCGAGCCCGAGATCGTCGCCGCCGCCGACACGCTCGAGGTCTTGCCGGATCTCCGGGTGCCGGTCACCGCGACCGGACATCTCATCGCGCTCAAGATCCTGGCGAGAGACGATCGGCTCCGGCCGCAAGACCGCGTCGATCTCGTCGCGCTCGCCGCCGCGGCGACCCCAGCGGACATCGAGCGCGCGCGAGGCGCGATCGGGCTCATCACGCAGCGCGGATACCACCGCGGCAGGGACCTGGCGGCCGATCTCGACCAGCTGATTCGCTGACCGCGGTCACTCGTATGCACGATCAGTGCACAATAGTCTGCATATGAGAACCACGCTGAATCTGGATGCCGACCTGCTCCGCGAGGCCGGGCGGCTGACCGGGCTTCGCGCCAAGACCGAGGTCATTCACGAGGGGCTGCGAGCGCTGATCGCGCGGGAAAGCGCTCGTCGGCTCGCGGCCCTGGGTGGCGGCATGCCGACGGCCAAAGCGCCGCCGCGCCGGCGCCAATCGCGCTGATGCTGATCGACGTCAACCTCCTCGCCGGTGTCCTCGTCGCCGGCATGAGGCTGTGGACGCTCGATCGCCGGCTGCAGAGGATCGCCCACGAGCTGAATGTCGGCTGGGGACCGGTGTAGGCAGGAGGCCCGCCGCCGCCGGTTCCCAGCTCATTCGTTGACGGCTCTGTCGTCATTTGTCATGTTGAATGACGACAGACATGGCAACCGAGAGGTCGGCGCAAAACCCTCCGTACGTCGAGCGGAGCGTGGATCTGCCCGCGCTGCTCCAGAAGCGTTCGCACTTCCTGTTCGGGCCGCGCCAGACGGGCAAGAGCTTCCTCATCCGTCACACGCTCGCGGGCGTGCGCGTGTACGACCTGCTCGACCACGCGACATATCTCGCGCTGGGACAGCGGCCGGGGCGGATCGCCGAGGAGATCGCCCCGCGCGAGCGCGTCGTGGTCATCGACGAGATCCAGCGCCTGCCGGAACTGCTCAACGAGGTGCACCGCGGGACCATCGTCAACTTCACCAACGTCGCCAGCGACGCCCAGGTGCCGCGCACGACCGTGTACGAGTACTTCGAGATCCTGAAGGACACGCTCGTGCTCCACGAGTTGCCGGCGTGACGGAAGTCCAGGAAGCGCAAGCCGCTGGCGTCGTCGAAGTTCTACTTCTTCGACGTGGGCGTGGCGGGCGCGCTCCAGGGGCGTCCCCTCCGCCCGCGGACGCCGGAGTTCGGCGCGGGCGTCGAGACCTACCTGATACACGAGCTGATCGCGTACCGGGACTACGTGTCCGGCGAGCCGCTCGGCTACTGGCGCTCGACCTCGGGGTTCGAGGTCGACTTCATCCTCGGGGATCACACCGCGGTCGAGCTGAAGGCGAAGGAGAGCGTCGCGGCGCAGGACGTGAAGTCGCTGCGGGCCCTCGCCGAGGAGCGGAAGCTGAAGCGCTACCTCTGCGTGAGTCTCGAGCCGCGCCGGAGACGGGCCGACGGGATCACCTTCCTTCCCGTGGAGGAATTTCTGGACGGGCTCTGGGGCGGCGAGTACGCGTGAGGAGGCCGACCTGGCGCCGGGCAGCGGTCCCGGTCCTCGCGCTGGCGTTGCTCGCAGGCTGCACGCTGGGCCGAGCAGGGTCCTACCGCCCGAGCACCCTCGACGAGGCGCGCCGTGCCGAGGCGGCGATCTGGCCGCTCCTCGAGGCGCTCGGATATCCGCTGCCCGCCGCCGGGTCGAGCGCCGCCTGCAAGATCGGCCTCACGGTGACGCGCGGCGCCGCGATCAACGCCGCCGTCCATCCCGGGACCAGGGAGCCCTGCGTGCATTTCACGCTGGCGCTCACCGACGGCGCCCTGGCGCGGCTCGGCGTCGAGGACCTCCGCGCGATCTTCGCCCACGAGCTGGGTCACATCGTCCTCGGGCACGGCGGCGCACGAAATGCGCTCGGGCGAACAGAGAAAGAACGCGAGGCGGATCAGTTCGCCGTCGAGCTGTTGAAGAAGCTCGAGCCCCGGTACCCGGGCGCGTGTCGGGCGCTGGTCGGCGTGCTGACGATGCTGGCCGAGCAGCCCGGCCGAGTGCCCTGGCTCAGCACGCATCCGTCGCCCGCGCGGCGCGCCGAGGCCGCCCGGGCTTCGTGCAATCGTTAGGATTCTTTACACCTGCCCGCTTCCGGAAACCCTCGAGGGCAGGTCGGATTCCGGCCCAGGAATTCATGCCGTCCTGGTTGAATTTACAGCGCGCCTGGAATCGCGGCTGCTGGCCGGGCTCTTGCACACTCTGACGCCGATGCGACGGAACCTCTGCGCCCCCGCCCTCGTGCTCGCGCTGTTCCTCATCGGCGCCCCGGCAGCCACCGCCGACACGATCACGGGCGGCGTGGGCGCCGCCTGGCAGACGTGGGTCGTTGCCAACCTCGACCAGGACAACAAGCCGTACTGGGACGGGAACTCCTGGGATTCGAGCCTGCCGATGAACATCGGGTCGTGCCTCACGGCCACGGGCGCGTGCACCCAGCTCGGCGCAGGGGCGCCGGGCGCGATTCCGTTCTGGGGCCTCGCGTTCACGTCGGGCACGGATTCAGGGGGTGGCGCCGATTCCGACTTCCACTTCCTGCGGTCGTCGGACCAGGGCACCGCGGCGCTCCGACTCGAGATCGCCGGCAACGCGGAGTGGAACACGTTCGGCTGGTACGACACGACGGCGCCCGTCACGCTGCACGAGATCTTCGCCGGCCCGGTGGATCCGGGAGAGCCCGCGGCCGTCGCCGTCTTCATCCCGTCGGCGAGCTACGGGTTCTATCTCGGCGCCAGGAACGGCGACATCTACCGCACCCAATCCTCGAGCAGCTCCGCCAACGCCGGCAAGCAGCACTTCGCCGTGTTCCAGGAGTCCGCCACGCCGGGCGCCGAGGTCTACTGGATTGGCGTGGAGGACCTCAGGTTCGGCTGCGACGGATGCAGCTCCGATAAGGACTACCAGGATCTCGTGGTGCGCGTTCAGGGTGTTACCAACGCGGTCGCGGAGCCCGGAACGTTCCTCCTGGCGCTCACCGGGCTGGTCGGGCTCTCGCTCATCGGTCGCCGGCGCGCGCGCTGATCTTCACAGGACCGTTCACGCCGGCCTGACACGAGGACACTGCCCCCGACAGTCTTGGATGCCAGAGTGGCTCGCTCGGGGATCGCAGCGCGTGTGAACACATTGGTTTCCTGCGCATTTTCGACCTGGAATGACGCTTGCTCCTCCGGAACAGCAAGGAGGAGATCTCCCAATGGTCCGGCACCGTTTGGCCACGCTTCTTCTGATTGGAACGATCCTCGTCCTGATACCCGCAACGCTTGCCGGCCAGCCGGGCTCGCCTGGCCAGCCGTACGTAGAGGGTGAGCTTCTCGTCGCTCCAGGCGCGGGCATCACCGACCAAGCGCTCGAACAGATCTATGCGGCACACGGCGCTCGGCGTTTCGGGGTGGTCCATGCCGGTATCCGCGTGCACCGCATCCGGGTCGCGCCTCAGCACCTCGAGGCCGTCGAGCAGGCGCTCCGGCAAGACCGGCGGATCAGGTTCGTCGAGAAGAATTTCCTGGGCAGAGGCGGGTTGACGCCGAACGATCCGGGCTACGCGTATCAATGGCATCTCGACCAGATCTCGGCGGCGGCCGGCTGGGACGTGTCGACGGGTTCGAGCGGAGTCTCGATCGCCGTCATCGATTCCGGCGTTGATCCTGATCATCCCGATCTCGCCGGCAAGCTCTTGCCGGGATACAACTTCCTGTCGTCGAACACCGACACGCACGATGTGCTCGGACACGGCACCGCGGTGGCCGGAACGGCGGCGGCAGCGACGGACGATGGAATTGGCGTCGCCGGCGTGGCGTGGAGCAACCCGATCCTGCCGCTCGTCGTGCTCAACGCGAGCGACTATGCGACTTACGCCGACATCGCCTCGGCCATTACCTACGCCGCCGACCACGGCGCCAGGGTCGCCAACATCAGTATCGGCGGGGCGAGCTACTCCTCCACCATGCAGGAGGCGGCGAACTACGCCTGGAACAAGGGGCTCGTTGTCGTCGCATCGGCGATGAACAACTCCTCGAGCACTCCTTACTATCCGGCCGCGCTGGATCACGTTCTGGCAGTGGCGGCGACAGATCAGGCGGATGGGCTCGCGAGCTTCTCGAGCTACGGGACCTGGATCGCGCTGTCGGCCCCCGGCACGTCGATCTACACGACCCACAACGGCGGCGGTTATGCGTACTGGCAGGGGACGTCGTTCTCGGCGCCTCAGGTGGCGGCCCTGGCCGCGCTGGTCTTCTCTCGCAATCCAGGGCTGACCAACACGCAAGTCGTCAGCTTGCTGGAGAACAACGCCGATGATCTCGGCGGGGCAGGTTTCGATCCGTCGTTCGGGTGGGGCAGGATCAACATCGGGCGGACATTGCAGGCGGCGGCGAGCACGACGGCACCGCCGAGCGTGACGATCACCTCACCCGGGAACAACAGCTCGGTCTCCGGCATGGTGAGCGTTGCGGTGAGCGCCAGTGACCCGGCCGGCATCAGTCGGGTGGATCTTTATCTCGACAACGTGCTGACGAACAGCGTCTCGGTGTCGGCGTATGTCTTCGACTGGGATACCACAACCCTCACCGGCTCGCACGCGCTCACGGCGCAGGCCGTGAACACCGTGGGTCAGATGGGGACATCGTCGGACGTCGTTGTGACCGTGGTGCCGACGGATACGACGCCGCCCACGGTGGCCATCACGGGCGTAGTCTCGACCAAGAATTCGTTGAGCGTGACGACGACCGCCAGCGACTCGGGAAGCGGCGTCGTCAGGCTCGAGCTCTACGTGGACGACAGCCTGAAATCGACGGGCACGCGATCACCCTGGACGGTGAAATTCTCGACACGGTCCTGGGCGTCCGGTTCGTCGCACACGATTCGGGCGAAGGCGTATGACACGGCCGGGAACGCTGGGGCTTCTACGAGCGTGACCGTGACGAAATAGCGGCGCGAGTTACGCGCGAAATCGCCTCAGGACACGCCCAGCGAGCGAGAGCCCGACGAGCCCCAGGCCGAGCAACGCGAGCGTCGAGGGCTCGGGAACCGACCCGCCGCCGCCACCACCACCACCGCACGGGCCGTCTCCACTCGAGGGCGTGCCGCTGGTGTTGCCGATCCAGCCGCTGCACGTGCTCAGAGGATCACTGTCGTTGGGAATACCCTGGATGTGCGCGGCAGTATGGAAGGCGCCCGCCCCACCACCACTGGCGCTGACGAAGTCGAACAACGATGCTCCGAAGCCCGCGCATTCCGTCGCGGTGCCGGTGCACGTGATGTCCCACACCGAAGTGCCCGTCATGAACCGCGAAGCACCGGCGGTGGGGAAGTCGAACTCGATGTCATACCAGCCGTCGCCGTCGGCCTTGCAGCAGTCCACTCCTGTCGTCGGACCGCTCGCGGTTGCCCCGGAAACCCACGAGAAGCTCAGGAAGGTCGGGCTGAGGGCAGGGTCGTAGTTCAGGTCCCACTCCGTCACGAACTGCGAACTGGTGAGATGAGACGTGAACGTCAGCGTCACATGCCCGCTGCCGGCGTCGGTAAGACTCACGGACAACCAGGGCGCCGCACCGGACGGCTCGTTGCCGCTGAACACGGTATTGAGATCGAAGCTGAGCGCCTCGGCGCCGGCGGCGAACACTAACAGGGCTGGCAGGCCGACGACCAAGAGAAGGCATACGATTCGCGCGACCAACCCTCTTGCTGCTCGCGTGCTCGTCCTCACGGAGTTCTTTGTCATGGCGACAATTTAAAATGCAAACGATATGCCGTTTCCGGAAAACGAATCAAATCAGGGTTATACGAACTAGCTCTCGTCAGCGGCCGCCTGAAGTGTTAAACAAACCGACGAAGTGATGCACCCCGGAAACCCTCGATCTGTAAGCAATACCTTACGTCTCTGGAGCTTCGACGGGAGACGTCGAGGACCTCGTGGAGGGTGTCTTCTTTGCGGCGTGATATCAATGCCTTGCGCGACAGACTACGGCGTCAATGGCTGGCAAGACAGTTGCTATACAAGGCTCCGATGACGCGTGCATTCCGCGTTCTGTCCATTGCGCTGACAGGGGTGATTGCCCTACTGGCGGCCACGCCCGCCCTGGCGATCCCGACGCTCCAGCTCTACATCGAGGGCTCCACTTACGATCCGGCGACCGAGAGCTGGACCTTCACGGGGGACCAGTTCAAGGTCTGGGTCCTGGGCGACGTCGGCTCGTACGGGACGATCTACGACGTGAAGCTCACCGTTGCCTTCCCGGACGGCCTGAGCCCGACGAACATCTCCATCGTTCCGGCGACGGCGACGGCCGGGCTCCTGCCGTCGCCTGGTGACACGTCGACGCCCTCCGCACCGGTTCTCGCCGCTTCCCCCGCGAGCGCGTGGACGTCGTCGGGCGCCTGCGGCGCGAATGGCACGGTCGGGACGATTCCCTGCAAGGGCAACGGCGAGACCCTCGCGCAGCACGGCGAGTACGGCGCCGGCGTGCAGTGGATCGAGTTCTATCTCGGGAACCTGAGTCAAACGGATTCGCCGATCGGCGACTTCATCGACGCGTTCCCCGGCAGCTTCCCGAGCATCGGTCAGATCAACGTCTACCAGGTCACGGTCAACTCGGATCCGTCCGTCGCGTTCCCGGCTGGCACCGAGCTGCACTTCGACGCGTTCGATCACATCGTTCAGCACAACGGCAAGAACAGGGTGGTCTTCGCGCCGTTCTCGCACGACGCGATCGACCAGCCCAGCGTGCCGGAGCCGTCGTCGCTCGTCCTCCTCGTGGTGGGCGGAGGCGTGCTTGCGGCCCTCTGCCGTCGGAGACACCGCCGGTCGTAGCAGTGCCCGCCTGACCCTCGCCCGCCCTTGACGACCCGCCCGGCGCGACATACGGTCGTCGCGTCGTGAGCGCGAGCGCTTCCACTGTCGCGTCGCTCCTGCGGGGCACCGCCCTCTTCGGCGCGCTCGACGAGGTGTCGCTGCGCGAGCTGGAGCGCGAGATCGAGGTGACGAGTGTCCCCGGCGGCGAGGCGCTCATGCGCGAGGGCGACCTGGCCGACTGCCTCTACGTCGTGGTGAGCGGGCGCCTGCGGGCCTTCGTCCGGAGCCCCGAGGGCCGGACCCCCGAGGGCCCGGAGCACGGGGGCCGCG
>Ga0156021_1009_pt1 | contig 9937 bp, 8 predicted proteins | sample RifCSPlowO2_02_FD_107675 | JGI IMG/M metagenome (GOLD analysis project Ga0156021, IMG submission 107675) | Betaproteobacteria bacterium RIFCSPLOWO2_02_FULL_64_12
CCCACCCGAGACCACGGCGCCGGCAAGCCAGCCCCAGCCCCCGATTTCCTGCCGTGTCGGAAGCGTTTCGCGCCGCGCCTTGCCCGCCCTGCTCACCAGCCACAGCACCAACAGCCCCGTACCGCTACCCAGATAAAGCAGCCCCGCCAGCAATTGCGGGGGCACCTGGCCGACCAACAGCTTTGCGAGCGGCGTGCTCACGCCGAACAGCGCCGCGGATGCAAGCGCGGTGAGGGCGTAGCGCTGGGTGGCGAAATCGATCATGCGAAAATCAGTTCTGTTTCCGGCGCGTACATCCGGCGCGTTGCAGCGCGGCGAGCGCGGGAACAGGAACTGCGGATAGAATCATCCATCCAAACTGATCCCGAGCCAACGAGAGGGCAAAATCGATGGAAGAGCACAGGACGAAAGTGATCATCCTAACCGGCAGTTATCGCATCAAGGGCTACATCGATCTCGTGCCCGGCGCCCGAATCACCGACTATATGGCCGAAGCCAAGGATTTCCTCGCCGTCACCGACGCCGAGGTATTCGAAATCTCGTTGGGCGGGCGTAACGTCGTCACCGCCCCGTTCATCAACGTCAGCCGCGACCACGTCCAGATCATCCTGCCCGGACAGTGATGCCAGCCGCGCAGAGCTTGATGGCAGCGCCCGCCTGGGCGTGCTGCTTCACCCCTCGCGCAGGTGCAGGCGCCGAAACATCCGCTAGGACGGGTTCATCGCCGCGGCGATCGCCTCGTCGACGTTCTCCAGCCACACGAATTCGAGCTTTTCTCGCGCTTCGGCCGGAATTTCCTCGAGATCCTTGCGATTGCGCGCCGGGAGCATCACCCGGCGAATGCCGGCGCGCATTGCCGCGAGCACCTTTTCCTTGATGCCACCGACGGGCAGCACCAGCCCGCGCAGACTGATTTCGCCCGTCATCGCCGTGTCGCTGCGCACCGCTCTCCCGGCGAAAAGCGAGGCGAGCGCGATAAACATGGCGACACCCGCGCTTGGCCCATCCTTGGGAATGGCACCGGCGGGCACGTGCACGTGGACATCGGACTTTTCCAGTAGCTGCGCGTCGATCCCCAGTTCGGCGGCATGCCCCTTCACCAGCGTCAATGCCGCTTGGACGCTTTCCTTCATCACATCGCCCAATTGCCCGGTGAGTATGAGTTTGCCCGAACCGGACATGCGGCTCGCTTCGATGAAGAGGATGTCGCCACCGACCGGCGTCCACGCAAGACCCGTTGCAACCCCTGGGAGCGACGCCCGCAGCGCGGCCTCGCTCTCGAACTTCGCGGGTCCCAGGATGGCCGCGAGATCGGCGCTGTCCACCCGCACCGACTCCGCCTTGCCTTCGGCGATCCTTACCGCCGCATTGCGGCAGACAGCGCCGATCTCGCGCTCCAGATTGCGCACTCCGGCCTCGCGCGTGTAGTCGCGGATGATCGCGGCGAGCGCCTCTCGCGTGATCTCTAACTGTCCCCCTTTGAGCCCGTTATCCGTGAACTGGCGTTTCAGCAGATAGCGCTGCGCGATCTCGCGCTTTTCTTCCTGGGTATAGCCGGGGAGTTGCAAAATCTCCATGCGGTCGCGCAACGGCCCGGGAATGGTGTCGAGCACATTGCCCGTCGTAATGAACAGCATGCGCGACAAATCGTAGGGCACCGCGAGATAGTTGTCGCGAAACGTGTGGTTCTGCTCCGGATCCAGCACCTCGAGCATCGCCGAGGAAGGATCGCCGTGAATCCCGGAACCGAGCTTGTCGATCTCATCGAGCATCATCACGCAGCCGCGCGTGCCCGCCTTCTTGATCGCCTGCACCACGTTTCCGGGCAACGCGCCGATGTAGGTCCGGCGGTGACCCCGGATCTCCGCTTCGTCGTGCACGCCGCCCAGCGCCACGCGCACGAACTTGCGCCCGAGCGCCCTGGCGATGCTCTGGCCAAGCGATGTTTTTCCCACGCCCGGAGGCCCGACGAAACACAGGATGGGACCGTGCCCGGACGGATTGAGCTTGCGTACCGCCAGAAACTCCAGGATGCGCTTCTTGACCGGCTCGAGCCCGAAATGATCCTCGTCGAGGATACGTCGCGCCTCGCCGATGTCGATCGCATCCGGGGCCGGCTCCGCCCAGGGCAGCTCGACCAGCCAGTCGAGGTAGGTCCGGATCGTGGAATACTCGCCCGAGGCCTCGGGAGTTCGTTCCAGGCGCTTGAGTTCCTTGTTCGCCTGTTCCTCGACCTCCGGCGGCATCTTCGCCGCGGCGATGGCGCGGCGCAGTTCCTCGACCTCGGCATTCTCTCCTTCGCCCTCGCCCAGTTCCTTCTTGATCGCCTTCAATTGCTCGTGCAGGATGAATTTGCGCTGGTGCTCGTCGATGTTCGCCTTGGCGCGCTCGTCGATTTCGCGCGAGAGCTTCAGCACCTCGATGCGATGCGCGAGCAGCTCGAGCACTCCGTCCAGGCGCTTGCGCAGGTCGATCGTTTCGAGAATCGCCTGCTTCTCCTGGGGCTTCAGGTCCAGGAAGCCCGCAACGATGTCGGCGAGCGCCGAGGGCGAAGTGATGTTCTGTACCGCGCCCAGGAATTCCTGCGGCGTCTGCGGCAGCAACTCGAGCGCCTGCGTAGCCCGTTCCTTCAACTGCAGAAAGCGCGCTTCGATCTCGTTGTCGCCCTCGCCTGCGGGCTCCGGTATGCGCTCGACGCGCGCAGCGAGGAAGGGATATCCCCCGAGGTACTCGATCACGCGAAACCGCTGCTGGCCCTGGCAGACGACGTGGTGCGAGCCGTCGGGCGTGGTAACGTAGCGCAGGATCGCTGAAACCGTGCCCACCCGGCACAGGTCGTCCGGTCCGGGACGCTCGGCCTCGGGATTGCGCTGCAGCAGCACGCCGATCGGGCACTCGGCCTTGACGGCGGCCTGCGCGCCCGCCACCGAAGCTTCGCGTCCGACCGATATCGGCAGGATCATGCCCGGGAACATGACGAGGTTCCTCACCGCGACGAGGATAATCGCGTCATCGGGCAGGCCCTGCACGTTGCGTCCCGCTTCGCGCAGGGGCGCATCCGCGGCGTTCTGCTTCGCCGGTTGCCGGTTGTCGTCTAGCGCCATGCTCATCGTTGTCACTCCCCGATTCGCCTCAGGCCGATGACGAGGCATCCGTGGTCCATCAGGCGCTGCAGGATCCGATAGCGCCCGCGGGGAAGGCCAATGCGCCGCTCGAACCGCCCGTAGGGGATCTCCAGCCGGTGGATCGTCGCCCCGGCGCACGCCCGGGGCAGCGGCCGATCACCTTGAATCAACAGGTTCGCGTTTTCGATGGCCACCTCGAGATGGCCTTCGGGCACGCCCGGGAGCGCCACCAGGATCCACAATTCATCGCCGTTCTCGAACAGGTCGACGGGCGGCTCCCAGCGAGCCCCTTGCGCGGGACCGACCTGAAAAAACTGGCGCTGCAGGCGCTCGGCATCCTGCAGCATCGCCAGGGCCTCGGCCCACATCCAGGATTTCGGGTCGCGCGTGCGCATTGCCTCTAGATGCGGGCGGAATCGCCTGGGACAAGATGGCTCACGGATGCACCAATCCGCCGCCTTGCACCCGGCCGCCGCAACAATCATCAAATATTTCGGGCCGGAAGACCCCTATAATCGCAAAAAAGCGTCTTGCTGTCCGCCGCAGGAAGGGATTGATCGTAATTGGCCTGATTGTCGGCATCAGCAGTTCGCCGCGTACGTGCGCAGCGATACCGCGCGCTGGGCGAAAGCGGTCGCGGATTCCGGCGCCAAGGTCGACTGAATTTTGATATCCCGATGCGCGAGAACGGCCGCGAGCGCGGCCCTTTTGCATTTCAGCCCGAGACGTGGCACCTTTGCGTCTAAGCGCTTATTGAGAATTACATATCGGATGACATAGTTTCGTCGTCCCTACGAAATCAGGGACCCGGTGATACTCGTTACAAGAGACTGGATTCCCGCGTCTGCGGGAATGACGCCATGGATAGTGGCTCGTGTCACGAGGTTCGGTAAAGATTAATAGACACTTCAATTCCGTCATCTGAAAGGGAGAGGAACGCCTTATGGCGAAATATGCATCAGAGGCCATCCGCACGGTTGCGCTGGTCGGCCACGGCGGCTCGGGCAAGACCACGCTTGCCGAAGCCCTGCTTGCCAAGGCCGGCGCGATCAGCGCGCCGGGATCGGTGGAAAGGGGCAGCACGGTCTGCGATTTCGACCCGCTGGAAAAAGCGAACGGCCACTCGATCAACTCGGCGCTGGTGAATTTCGGATGGCGCGCCATACACGTTCACCTGATCGACACCCCCGGCTATCCGGATTACGCGGGACAGGCGATCAGCGCGCTCGCGGCAGTCGAGACCGCGGCGATCGTGATCAATGCCCAGACCGGGATCGAGCTCAACACCACGCGCATGGCACGCTGGGCCAAGGAGCGCGGCTTATGCCGCATGATCATCGTCAACAAGATCGATGCCGAAGAGATCGACCTGCCGGGACTGCTCGAAAACATCCGTGAAACCTTCGGAAGGGAGTGCCTGCCGATCAACCTCCCTGCGCACGGGCGCAAGGACATCGTGGACTGCTTCTTCAGCCCGGAAGGCGATTCGGATTTTTCCTCGGTGAAGGAAGCGCATGCCGCGCTCGTCGACCAGGTCGTCGAGGTGGACGAGGAACTCATGGCCATCTATCTCGATAAAGGGGAAGTGAGCCCCGAGCAGCTGCACGCCCCTTTCGAAAAGGCGCTGCGCGAGGGGCACCTGATACCGGTGTGCTTTACTTCGGCCAAGAACGGCGCCGGCGTCGCCGAGCTCCTCGACCTCCTGGAAAAGCTCGCGCCCAACCCGGCCGAGGGCAATCCGCCTCCGTTTCTGAAGGGCGAGATCTCGAACGCGGTGGAGTTTCACGCCGATCCTGACCCGAAAAAGCACGTGCTCGCGCACGTGTTCAAGACCATCATCGATCCTTACGTCGGCAAGGTGAGCGTGTTCCGCGTGCACCAGGGACTGCTCACCAGGGACTCGCAGGTGTTCGTCGGCGAGGCGAGGCGGCCGTTCAAGGTCGGCCATGTGTTCTACCTGCAAGGCAAGGAATATGTCGAGACCGACTCGCTCGTGCCGGGCGATCTGGGCGCCGTGGCGAAGATCGACGAGATCGACTTCGACTCCGTGCTGCATGATTCGCACGACGAGGACCACATCCGCCTGCGGCCGCTGGAGTTTCCGACCCCCATGCACGGGCTCGCCGTAGAAACCAGGAAAAAGGGCGACGAGCAGCGGCTGTTCGAGGTGCTGCACAAGCTCGAGATGGAGGATCCCTGCTTTCGCGTGGAGCGACATCCCGCGACGAACGAGACCGTGATTCAGGGACTGGGCGACACGCACCTGCGAGGCAAGATCGAGAAGATGGCGCAGCAGTACAAGCTCGAGGTCGCCACCAAGCCGCCCAAGATTCCCTATCGCGAGACCGTCACGCGCAAGGCCGAGGGGCATTGCCGGCACAAGAAGCAGACCGGCGGCGCGGGCCAGTTCGGCGAAGTTTTCCTGCGCGTGGAGCCGCTTCCCCGGGGCACCGGCTACGAATTCTCGGACGACGTGAAAGGCGGGGTGATTCCGAACGTCTTCATCCCGGCTGTGGAAAAAGGCGTGCGCCAGGCCCTGGACGTCGGCATCATCGCAGGCTACCCGGTGCACGACATCCGCGTCAGCGTCTACGACGGCAAGAGCCATCCCGTGGATTCGAAGGAGATCGCGTTCGTCACCGCGGGACGAAAGGCGGTGATCGACGCATTCACGAAAGCCGGGCCGATCCTGCTCGAGCCGATCGTGAACGTGGAAATCCAGACGCCGGATTCGTACATCGGGGACCTGACCTCCGACCTCTCGGGAAAGCGCGGCCAGGTCACCGGCACGCAGCCTCGCGCCGCGGGCACGGTGGCCATCACCGGCCATGCGCCGCTATCCGAGCTTTCCGATTACCAGTCGCGGCTGCGCTCGATGACGGGCGGCCACGGTTCATACTCGATCGAGTTCAGCCACTACGCGCCGGTTCCCGGGCAGGTGCAGGCGGCGCTGGTTGCCCAGCACAAGGCGCCCAAGGAGGAAGACTAGCCTCGCGAGCCGGGCGCTCGGGAACCGGCACCGGGCCCGAGCGAACTTACGATTCAATTTCGCGTGCGTAATTCACGCGATCCCGCGCGACGGTGCGGATCATTTCGCTGCGGCGTGCATATGTCGCAAGCCTGCGCAAGAAAGCCTGGCGGCGAGAGCGGGTTCGCCATTCAATGGGTGCGGGGAGGGTCATGCTAGGAAGGAGAAACCATGGATATCCTGCTGATCGCCCTGATTGTCGGGCTGGTTCTGCTGCTGCTGGTGTTCGGCTACGGCTGGCTGTTCGTGAACGAATCTCGCAGAAAGCCGGAAAAGATCGACCCCTCGGCTGCCGGCGCTTCCTCGGCGTGGGGCCCCACGACAACGCACGGCCGTCACATCCGCTGAATACGCACTACCTGACCGGAACGCCGTCCTCGAACCTTTCGCCGTCGGTTGCGGCGGCGAAAGACTCCGCCGGATAGAAGTCGAGGAAATCCCGCATCACCTGCTCGTACGGAAAATCCGACCACGTGCCGCGGTCGTTGACGTACTCCATGTGGCGGCGATTGGACACGTCGAACTCCTGGAAGATGGCATCCGCTCGCCCGTCGAACTCCGTGGGCCGCACACCGAAGCGGGTGCAGAGCTCGATATTGAACGCGGGCGCCGCCTTCACCCACCGCCCTTCGAGACAGAGCACCGCGTAGCCGTGGTGGATGAAGAGCGTCTTTCCACCCAAGCGCGCTTTCAGCTTTTCCGTCGTAAGATGGTTGACGACGTCCGACAGGCCGATCCCTGCCTGGATTCCCACCGCCCGCGCTGCCGCGGTGAGCAGGATCGCTTTGGGGATGCAGTAGACTCCTTTCGCTTTCAAAACCCGGCTGGCCACGTACTGCTCCGGGTCGATGCGCATGGAAAACGGGTCGTAGCGCCAGCCGTCCCGCACCGCGTAGAACAGCTTTATCGCCTTGCCAAGATCGGTCTTCTCGCTGCCGATCGTGGTCCGAGCGAACCGGCGCAGCTCGGGGTTGTCGTGGTCGAAATAGCGCGTGACCGCGAGGTACTCGGGACCCGGGGTCGGCGTGCTTCCCGGCGGGGTGAAGATCATCGGCGTGATTCCCGTCATTTCGGCGGCCGCTGCCGCAGCGCGCCTTTGAAGAAAACGCGAGGATGAGTCTTATCGCGCCGCGGGTCAATCCCCATCGACTTTGTGCGGTTTCATCATGCAGGTGTTCGATCGCGCGACCCGCTCGCACTTGCCGCCCTGCCCGTTTTCGGCGCATCGTTGATGCGCTTGTTGCGGTTCTAGCCGGGCTTGCGAACCCAGAATTGGTACATTGCCGCAAACGTATCGTGGTGCGCCGCTTCGAAATGCGACCAGTTGTCAAATGAGACCGCCGACGGGTCCGCCGGGTAGGCCTCGCGGTATGCTTCGAGCGCCGAGGCATCGTCGAACTCGAATCCCAGAAACTGCAGTTCCAGCGCATCGATCGCGGCGGAGATCTTTTCCGGCGTGAAGCGATGCTCCTGCGCATGAAAAATCAGGTCGCGGCATCCTGAAAGCGAATAGAAGTCGGGCGCCGCGGCAACGCCGCGCGCCGGCGCCCCGGACGCAAGAGCGAGGATTGCCTGGCGCGCCGCCCGGATCCCCTCAGCGTCGGCGCCAAAACCTCGTTCGGCAATGAGCTCGCGGGCCGCCTTGACCGGCGCCCTCGCCCGTTCGCTGTAGAGCGCGATCTTCATGAAGCCGCCCGGCTTGAGCAACCGGTTCAGCATGCGCCAGCCGGCAATCGGATCCTCCAGGTGGTGCAGCACGCCGGCGCATTCGATCAGCTCGAAACGATCGGCGAGGCCAGCCAGCTCCAGGATGTCGGCCAGGCGCAGCGACACGTTGCGTATGCCCATTTCGCGCAGCCGCCGTTGGGCATAGGCGAGGCTTGCTCGGCTGATGTCGATCGCGGTGATCCGGCTCTCGGGATGCATCAAGGCGGTGACTGCCGCGTGCTGTCCCGTGCCGCAACCGGCTACCAGGATCGCCGGGCGCTCCGCCGTCGCGACCATGGCCGGCTCCAGGTGCGGAAACAGGGTGCGCAGCTTGAGCGAGAGCGGATAGGCGCCGGCGAGGGAAGGCGCGTGCAACCAGCGCGGATAGGGATTCTCCTGGTACTGTGCCTGCACGCGCATCGATACCGCGTCGCGCACTGGCGTGAGCACCGGCATAGCTTCGGCGATGCGTTTTTCCTCGAGCGGCTCGGTGATCTGAAGCTTGACGAGGCGCGCCAACGGCGATTGTGGCGGCGGCCGCAGCGAATGCAGCGGGGCGAAGCGCCACAGCGGCCGGTAACACCCCAGCAGCGCGATCGCAAGATGCGCGGCCGCGCCGCTCCTGCCCGAGTTCGAGTTCACCGCTTCCTGCAACCCTGCCACCCCCGAAAGTTCGGGGTCGCTTTCGCCGTACAGATACTCTGTGAGGAAGCACTGCTGCGCGAGCGCGCAAACGAGCGCCTCGTTCTGCGCATCCGGTTCCAGCGCGCCTACCCGCCAGGCCGAGAGCAGCGCTGCGCGAAACCAGGTGAGAAACCGCTCGAACTCGGCATCGGGGACGATAGCGTTCTCGAGCAGAGCGAGCGCGAGCGGACGCGAAAGCCCGGCGATGGAAGCGACCACCGGCGTCGCGGTTCCTTGCTGTTCGGGGTTGGGTGCGCTGTGAACGAGCTCGTCCAGGGCGCGGTCCGCTCGCAGCAGGCTCAAAGCAGCTGGTGCGAGCCGGGAGCCGTCGATCCCGGGATGACTCAGGCAATCGGCGAATTCCGATTCGACTCCGGCGTCGGGCGAGTCGAAGCGCAGGCGCGACAGCGAATCCGCGAGACCCTGCAGGCAGACGCGCTCGCCGGGCGCCGCGCGCACCGCGGCCCGGAAGCTCGCCACTGCGGCGCGAACTTCTCCCCGGGCAAGAAGCTGGGATCCGGCGTTGAACAGCGGCATCGGCGATTGCGGATCGAGTTCAGCCGCCCGCCGATAGGCCGCGAGCGCCTCATCGAGGTTCCCGCCGGTTCGCAGCGCGTTCCCCAAGTTGTTGTGGGCCATCGCGTTGCCGGGATTGATCGAAATCGCACGGCGGTACTGCTCGATCGCGGCATTGATCTCGCCCGACTCGAACAAGGCCAGCCCGAGGTTGTTGTACGTGCCGTCGCTTTGCGGCGCAAGCTCCAACGCCCTGCGGTAGCAGGAAATCGCGTCCTGCAGCATGCCGCGCCGTTGCCGCACCATGCCCAGGTAATCGTGCGCGGAGGCCAGTTCGGGCCGCGATTGCACGAGACGCCGAAAAAGCTGCTCGGCCGCTGCGAGCCTGCCCCCTTGCGCGAGCAGCAGGCCGGTATTTTGCTGAAAATCGATGTTGGCGGGTGCAAGCGCGAGCGAGCGCTGCAACTCGGGCAGGCCCTCCTCCCACTTGCCCAGGCGGCACTGCGCCACGCCGAGAAAATGCGTGGCTCCCGGGTGCGCCGGTTCCAGGGCCAGCGCGGAGCGCAGCTCGCGCTCGGCCTGGGCGACGAAACCGCTCTGCAGCCGGGCCACGGCGGCGGCGACAAGTTCGTCCACGTTCGCCGCCGCCTGCGCGCGCCGGGCAAACGAGCCGCAGCAGTGTTTGTATTTCCTGCCGCTGCCGCAGGGACAGGGATCGTTGCGTCCTGGACTCAGTTTGATTTCCGCGCAGCTCGGGGTTTGACGGCGGTGGATCAGGCAGCCATGTCGACCACCACCCGCCCCTTGGCCTCGCCCTTGATGAGTTTCTCGAAAACGCCGGGCAACTCGTCGAACGGCACGGTGCGGGCCAGTTCCT
>Ga0156021_1165_pt6 | contig 9423 bp, 6 predicted proteins | sample RifCSPlowO2_02_FD_107675 | JGI IMG/M metagenome (GOLD analysis project Ga0156021, IMG submission 107675) | Betaproteobacteria bacterium RIFCSPLOWO2_02_FULL_64_12
AGGTCGTTCATCAGATCGTACTTGGACGCAACGGAGCTGAAGACGTCGGCGACCTTGTGCGCCTTCAAGTCCTCGGGAACGGATTGGTAACCGAAGTGGGTTTGCGTCATGCCGATCGCCTGCGCTTCGGCTCGACTGCGGTCGGAAACGGCGCATTTCGATTCATGCCGGGCATGCCGGCATTGTAGCGCGGAACCGCCTTCGTTTCGGCCCCCGGCCGGCCGCGGTTCAGCCCGGAACGAAGCTCACGCGCTCGTAATCGCTGCCGCGTTCCAGCAGCGCGTCCAGCATGATGGTTTCGAGCCGCTCCGCGTAGAGCTTGATCACGCGCTTGTCGCGGTACCATCCGGCCGGGAGGATCAGCGTCGGCGGCGAAGACAGGGCGGGCACCGCCGCAACGGCGATCCCGGGGAAGAATTTGTCCGAGGTGACGTTGACGCCGGTGGGCCGGAAAGCGATCCCCCGCGGCACCCCCGGAATGATGCGCACGCCCGCGCGCAGCTCCAGGTTCTCGCTCACCTGGAGCCAGCGGATCATGCCCAGCATGAATATTTTGGCATCGGTGGGCTGCACGGCGACCAGCTGATGGTGCAGAAGGCGGGCGCTGCCGCCGTTGACCATGCGCTGAATGCGCATGCCCGCGAGGCTTTCCTCCTGGATGGCCCACTGCTCCAGGAAAAAGCCGTGCAGGGAGCTGAACTCGTTTTCTTTCTGGGTCGAAACCCGGCCGAACGTCGCGATTTCGTCGTACTCGAGCTTCGACAGCCCCCGGGCATCGCCCGGCTGCTTGAACGGCTTGCCCGAAAGGGCGAAATGGATCCCGGCGATTCCCGTGCACAGCAGCGCGCGCGAGGCGGTGCTTCGCCTGGGCTGCGCGCGCGATGCGTGCTTTTCGCACCACTGGCGGCGCAGCAGCTCGAGCAGACGTTGCGCATCCGGCCCGGCAACGTCCTCACCCAGTCCCATCGACCCGGGCGATTGCCCGCGCGCGAGCAGCGCGATTCTCGCGGCGAGGCTCTTTTCCAGCTCGGCCAGATCGAGATACCGGACCGATTCCCCCGTCATGGGTTCGCGCAAGGCGCCGCGTTCGCCGGCGAGGTCCACCGCGGGCGGCACCGCGCCCGTGTCGTTCGCCGCGGCCGCGCGCGAGATCACGATTTTGCGCGCCCACAGGTCGAGCCAGCGCGACACGAGCGCCATCTGCCTAAGGTTGTGTTCGTTGGGATTGGCCAGTTGCTCGAGCAGCGCTCCGGCGTAGGTCCCGCTGCATGTCGCCTCGCCCTCGCCCGAAGGATGAAGCACGGGCTCGGCGGCGATTCCCCGGCCCTCGGCTGCGGCGTAGGTACGGTGAAGCAGTGCCCAGTTCTCGCCGCTTGCTCCCCGATACGCCTTATGGTGCTCGGCGATGCTCTGGCGCAAGCACCACAGCGTGCGCTGGCGCACCATCATTTCCTGCGGATCCGGCGGCGCCTCCGTCATCGCCTGGAGGCACTGCTCGTAGCCCTCGCGCAGCGCCTCCCAGAGCGCAACCACGCGAACAAAGACTTCGTGCTCCGGGTGAGTGAGCGGTATCGGTTTGGACGCGAATCTCCTGGCTTGCTCTTCCTGCAGGAATATTGCCGGCGCGCGAAGCAGCTCCAGGATCCTGAAGCGCTCGGCCGGTGCGATCCGGCAGGAATTCAGCTCCTCCAGTTCGCCCAGTATCCGCTCGTGCGACGGGCCGATGTTGGTGAGCGGCAACTGCTCGAGCCAGTCGGCGCAGCCCGATGCGTCGGTGAACTGCGGGGGGGCGGCGAGGTCTGCTGCTTGCATTTTCGACGTACCGGTTGGTGTGGGCGGGGCTATCGAGGCTCGCCCAGGCGCGCCGCGAGTGAGCGCACCAATTGCTCGCGCCCGGGTCCGGGCTGCGCGCGCGCCTGCGGCCGCAGCGCTTGTGCCCAGATCGGTCCGGGAAAATGGGAATCGTCAATGTAACGCGGAATGACGTGCCAATGCAGATGCGGGACGGCATTTCCCAGGCTCGCGAGGTTGACTTTGTCCGGTTGCATCAGCTCTCTCAACGCCGCTTCCACGGCGAACACCACATTCATCAGCCGCGCCCTGTCCTGCGGCGCGAGATCGGTCATTTCCTTCACGTGGCGCCGCAGGATGATCCGGCAAAATCCCGGATACGCCGGCTCGCGCACCGCGACGATGCGGCAGAATTCGTCCTGCCACAACACATCGCCGTCATGACGATTGCATAACTCGCAGTTGTTTTCCGTTAAGTTTTTCACGCAAGCTCATCCTTTCGAGCGAAGCGCATGCATTAATTCACGCGCCGCCGGATTGCGCGGCTCGAAACGCCATTTAGTCACTTACGAGTTTACTGTTGACGATTCCGGCGAAGAATTTGGTTTTGTATACTTTTGAATAGGACAAAATCAGCCTCGCAGGTTCCGGTTTGTCCGGCTTGGGGCTACAGAAGTACGCGCTCTATTCCGCCGGCATTGGCGCGCGCGACGTAGGCGGGCATCCAGTCCTCGCCGAGCAGGTGCTTCGCCATCTCGACCACGATGTAGTCGGCTTCGGTGCCGGCGTCGTCCGAAAAGCGCGCCAGTCCCTGCAGGCAGGACGGGCAGGAGGTGAGTATTTTCACTTTACCGTCCTCGCCGGCGCTGCGCAGCGCGGCGACATTTTTCTTCAGCTCGGCCTCCTTGCGAAAACGCACCTGGGTCGAGATATCCGGACGCGTAACCGAGAGCGTTCCGGCCTCGCCGCAGCAGCGCTCGGTGAGCCGCACATCGCCGCCCATCAGAGCGTTCACCACCTGCGTCGGCTGGTAGACCTTGATCGGCGTGTGGCAGGGATCGTGATAGAGATAGCGCGCGCCCCGGGCGCCTTCGAGCTTGACGCCTTTTTCGAGCAGGTACTCGTGGATGTCGAGCAGCCGGCACCCCGGGAAGATCTTGTCGAACTCGTATTTCTCGAGCTGGTCCATGCAGGTGCCGCAGGACACGATCACCGTCCTGATGTCCAGGTAGTTGAGCGTGTTCGCGACACGGTGCAGCAGCACCCGGTTGTCGGTGATGATCCGCTGCCCGCGCTGCTCCTCGCCCGCCGCGGTCTGCGGGTAGCCGCAGCAAAGGTAGCCCGGGGGCAGCACGCATACCGCGCCGATCTCGAACAGCATCGCCTGGGTCGCGAGCCCCACCTGCGAGAACAGGCGCTCCGACCCGCAGCCGGGAAAATAGAACACCGCGTCCGCATCCTCGCTCGCCTTTCGCGGGTCGCGGATGACCGGGATGAAGTTGCGGTCCTCGATGTCGAGCAGCGCGCGCGCGGTGCGCCGCGGCAGCCCGCCCGGCATCGGCTTGTTGACGAAATGGATGACCTGCGCTGCGAGCGGCGGTCTTCCCGCGCTCGCCGGAGGTTTCGTGGTCTGGGCGCGCGCCACCCCCAGCGCCCTGGCCACCCGGTAGCCCAGCCGCTGGGCCCGGAATCCCCAGTCGACCATGAGCTTGCGCGCGAGCCTGATGGTGCGCGCATCGGTCGCGGACAGGAACGCGATCGCGGCGGCCCGCCCCGGCTCGAATTTCTTCTTTCCCTGGCGGCGCAGGAAGTTGCGCATGGCGATCGACACATCGCCGAAGTCGATGTCGACCGGGCAGGGATTGGCGCACTTGTGGCAGACCGTGCAGTGGTCGGCAACGTCGGAAAATTCGTCGAAGTGCCGCAGGCTCACCCCGCGGCGCGTCTGTTCCTCGTACAGGAAGGCCTCGGTCAGGAGCGATGCCGCGAGAATCTTGTTGCGCGGCGAATACAGCAGGTTAGCGCGCGGCACGTGCGTGGCGCAAACGGGTTTGCACTTGCCGCAGCGCAGGCAGTTCTTGATCGAATCGGAGATCTTCCCGATCTCGGACTGCTCCAGGATGAGCGACTCGGTGCCGATCAGGTTGAACGACGGCGTGTAAGCATTGCGCAGATCGCCCCCGGGGAGGAGCTTGCCGCGGTTGAAGCGCCCTTCGGGATCGATCGCTTCCTTGTAGCGGCGGAACGCTTCGATCGTCTCGGGTTCGAGGAACTCGAGCTTGGTGATGCCGATGCCGTGCTCTCCCGAGATGACGCCGCCCAGGCTTTTCGCGAGCGCCATGATGCGCGCCACCGCGCGGGTGGCTTGGTGCAGCATCTCGTAGTCGTCGGAGTTGACCGGGATGTTGGTGTGTACGTTGCCGTCGCCCGCGTGCATGTGCAGCGCCACGAACACCCGCCCCCTGAGCACCCGCCGGTGCACCGCATCGCACCCCTCCAGGATGCGCCGGAACACCGCTCCGTCGAAAATCGACGCCAGCCCCTCGCGCACCTCTTCCTTCCAGGTGACGCGAACCGTGTGGTTCTGCAGCAGGGCGAATACCGTCTCGTCCCGGTACGCAACCGACGCAATCGCGGGGATGACCTCGTATCCGGCGTCGGCGACCCGCGTGTCGAGGTGCTCGAGCAGGAATTTCCAGCGCAGGCGCGCCTGCGCAAGCAGCGCTCGCGCCCGCTCCACGCGGTCTCCCAGCACGTCCGCCGCCGGCAGATTTTCCTCGTGCTGGTGCAGCGGCAGCTCGCCCGAAAAATACTCCTGCAGCGCCTCGAGCAGCGCGAGCTTGTTCTTGATCGAGAGCTCGATGTTGATGCGCTCCACGCCGTCGGAGTATTCGCCCAGGCGCTCCAGCGGTATCACCACGTCCTCGTTGATCTTGAAGGCATTGGTGTGCCGCGCGATCGCCGCGGTGCGCGCGCGTTCGGCCCAGAAGCCGCGGCGCGCCCCGGCCGACACCGCGACGAAGCCTTCGCCTCCGCGCGCGTTCGCGAGCAGCACCATGCGCGAAGCGGCTCGCGCGACCTCGTCCTCGTCCTCGCCGACGATGTCGCCGATCAGGACCATCCTGGGCCGGGCCGGCCGCCGCGCCTTGGTGGCGTAGCCGACCGCCTTCAAGTAGCGCTCGTCCAGGTGTTCGAGACCCGCGAGCTTCGCCCCGGGGTTCGCATCCAGGGTGCGCTTGATCTCGACGATGGCGGGAACCGAATCGCGCACCTGACCGAAGAACTCCAGGCACACGGTGCGGATCGATCGCGGCATCCGGTGCAGGACGAAGCGGGCCGAGGTGATGATGCCGTCGCAACCCTCCTTCTGCACCCCGGGAAGCCCGGCGAGGAACTTGTCGGTCACATCCTTGCCCAGGCCGATTTTGCGAAAGCGCGCGCCGGGGATCTCGAGGATGCGCGCCCCGCCATCGGGCGTTGCGCCGTCCCGGCGCAAGCGCTGCAGCGAGAACCTGGCGAGCGGCGCATCGTGAATCTTGCCGAGGTTGTGGGCGAGGCGCGTCACCTCCAGCACCCGGCCGTCCGCATCGACCATGCGCCAGGAAGCCAGATTGTCCAGCGCCGTTCCCCAGAGCACCGCCTTCTTTCCTCCGGCGTTCATCGCGATGTTGCCGCCGATGCACGAGGCGTCCGCGGAAGTGGGATCGACCGCGAACACCAGGCCTGCCGCTTCGGCCGCCTCCGCGACGCGCCGCGTGACCACGCCGGCGCCGCAGCGTATCGTCGGCACCGGCCGATCCAGACCGGGCAGCACCATCTCCTCCACCGCGCCCAGGGCGTCCAGCTTTTCGGTGTTGATGACCGCCGAGCGTTTGCTGAGAGGCACCGCGCCCCCGGTATAGCCGGTTCCGCCGCCGCGCGGAACGATGGTGAGCCCCAGGCGAATGCACTCGCGCACCAGCGAAGCCGCTTCATCTTCGTCCTCCGGGTGCACCACGACGAAGGGATACTCCACCCGCCAGTCGGTGGCGTCGGTCACGTGCGACACGCGCGCAAAGCCGTCGAATTCGATATTGTCGCGGCGCGTCGAGCGCGAGAACCGGCGCACGATGCGCCGGCGCAGCTCTGCCGTCTCGTCGAATTCCGCCGCGAAGGCCTCGACCGCCGAGCGCGAGCGAGCGAGCAGGAAATCGACCCTGGCGTTGCGCTCGTCGCGCTGCGCGCCCGCCGGATCGTCGGGCTGCGCCTCGAGTGTGGAGTTCTGCCGGCGTTTTTCGATTTCGGCGAGCCGGTGGTGCATGGCGGCGATGAGCGCGGCCAGGCGCTTGCGGTTATCCAGCAGATCGTCCTGCAGGTACGGATTGCGCGACACCACCCAGATGTCGCCCAGCACTTCGTACAGCATGCGCGCCGAGCGTCCGGTGCGGCGTTCGGCGCGCAGGCCGAGCAAGGTCTGCCAGGCGTCGTCCCCGAGCAGCCGGATGACGATCTCCCGGTCCGAAAACGAGGTGTAGTTGTAGGGAATCTCGCGCAGCCGCGCCGTCATGGATTTTCCGCAGTGGACGCCCGGCGCCGCAATCGGAGAGGCGATGCTGCCGGCAGAGGCATCGATTCTACTTGAATGGTGCGGAGCAGCAAGTGCTCAGGGAGAGACGGCTTCGGCCGCGTCCTGCTGCGGGAAAATGTCCCGGTAGCTGGCGTAGAAGCTGCCGAAAATCGTCGGCATGATGGCCAGTGTGGCGAGCATCATCGCCGCTCGCGCGCCATCGGGATGGCCGCGGAATGCCAGCGAGATGACGGCGACGGCAACCGACATCGCGATCCCCAGCAGCGCGAGCAGCGCGCCATAGACGATGAAAGCGCGCCAGTTACGCCAGGTGGCGAAGAAGCTGTAGAAGAGCGATTTTGGCGCTGCCATCGCCTGCCATGAGGCCAGCACCGGCGCGAACCAGAATGCCGAGAGCACCGGCGTCGCGGCCAGCCCGGCAAGCATCAGCGCGCGCGAAAGACTGCCGTCGCGGATCGCCTCCGCGGGGGGCGAGCGTCCCCACAGGATCCAGTTCATCAGCGTGCCCGAGTCGGCGAGCGAGGACATCCACAGCACCAGCGCGATCGCCACCAGGTACAGGCCGCCGAGCGTGACCAGCGTGGAGAGCCGCTTGCGAAAGCCCGCGAACAAGGCGAGCGGCACCACGCGGCGGCGCTGCTCGAGGTCGTCGCAAATCTCCATGAAGCTCATCGAAAAAGCCGGGAGCGATACCGTGGCGATCACCGGGCCGGCGATCGGGATGCTGTTCAGCAGAGCGATCAGCAGCCAGTAACCGAACACCAGCACCAGCCAGAGCGCGGGGTTCGCGCGGAAAATCGCAAGCCCTTTCGCAAGCCAGGCGGCGCCGTTTCTGCCGGGAACGATGCGCATCTTCTCTACTCAATCCTCAACCAGCGCGCAGGACGCCTCGCGGCGCAGCTCCAGGATGCGCCGGAAATGCTCGGGGTCGTGGGCATGGGTCAGCTCGCCGGGCCGCGGCAGGTAGAAGTCGTGCAGCCGCGAGAGCCAGAAGCGCAGCGCCGCCGCCCGCAGCATCGCCGGCCAGGCGGAGCGCTCGCCTTCGGTGAACGCACGCCTGGCGTGATAGGCCGGGAGAAATGCCCCGGCGCGCCCGGCGTCGATTCTCCCCGCGGCGTCGACGCACCAGTCGTTCAGCGTCACCGCCACGTCGAACAGCCAGCAGTCGATTCCGGCGAAATAAAAATCGATGATGCCTCCGATTCGCGGCGAGTCGGGCCCGCCTTCCCAGAGCACATTGTCGCGGAACAGATCGGCATGTATCGGTCCGCGCGGCAGACCCCCCGGGGGGATGCGGGACTGGAATTTCAGTTCCGTGGCGAGCAGCTCGCAACGGCGATCGTCCAGGAACGGCATCACCTCGGGCGCGGTCTCGCGCCACCATTTCGGGCCGCGCGGGTTCTCCAGCGCGCCGGAATACGAATGCCCCGCCAGATGCAGGTCCGCGAGCGTGGCACCGAGCAGGGCGCAGTGACGCGCCGAGGGCGAGGCGACGGGCGCGCCCGGCAGGCAGGTCACCATGGTCGCCGGCTTGCCGTTGAGCGCGCCCAGGAACGCGCCTTGCAGGTTCGCCACCGGCGCCGGGCACGGAGTGCCGCGGCGCGCCAGGTGCGACATCAAGTCCAGATAGTACGGAATTTCCGCCGCCGTGAGTTTTTCGAACAGCGTGAGCACGAAGCGGCCCTGCGTCGTGGTGACGAAATAGTTGGTGTTCTCGATCCCTGCCGGGATGCCCTGCATCGCGAGGAGCGCGCCGATGGAATAATCCTCGAGCCACGCTGCGAGTTCAGTGGGCGTGACGCGGGTAAAGACCGACATGACTTATCGCAGCGAAGTCCGGCACTCGCCGCCCCGCGGCTTAACTCGCACGGCCTGCGGCCCGGGCCTCAGAACTCCTGGATGACCCACAAGGGCACGCGGACGCCCGAGTCCAGGCTCTCCCTGCGGCCCGCCGCCTGGTCCGCACGCTCCTCGACGAGGTAGTAGACGGTTCCGGATGCGTTCGTGACCCGGACCACGCGCTTGCCTTCGATCACGGTTTCTTCAATCTGCTCGTTGGTGCCGGGCGTGATCTTGATGGGCGCTTCGGTGACATCGTCCCTGGAGATGCCCGGAGGCGGCGGCGGCGCCTCCGGCAGCGGCTCGAGCAGCGGCGGCTGCTGCGCGGCAAGCGGCAGCGCAATAGCGGCGAGCAATGCCAATGTGGCGCGGCGGAGCATCGGGGAGCAAGTCCTTCTCCGGCAAAGTTTAACAGATTCGCCGCGCGGGAAAATGGGGACGGAAAATGGGGACAGATCCGATTTTCCATTCTGCCGGTCCGATATCGGCCGGGCGTTCGGTCGGCTCGATGAATTCTGACATAATGCCCGGCAGTTGCCAGGCCTCGCGCGAGGGCACTTCGCGCCGGCCGGTGCCGGGCGCGCAGCGGATGCGCGTGCTTGCCGGTTTCTTTTCCCGCATAAGCCGTGAGCAAAACTCTCGTTCTGGTCGATGGTTCGTCGTATCTGTACCGCGCCTTTCACGCGCTCCCCGATCTGAGGAACGCGTCGGGCGAGCCGACCGGCGCGATCTACGGCGTGCTGAACATGCTGCGACGGCTGCTTTCCGACCACAAGGCGGACTACGTCGCCTGCGTGTTCGACGCCAAGGGCAAGACCTTCCGCGACGACGAGTATCCCGAGTACAAGGCCAACCGGCCGCCCATGCCCGAGGACCTCGCGCGCCAGATCGCGCCGCTGCACCAGGCCATACGCGCGCTCGGCTGGCCGCTCGTTTCGATCGAGGGCGTCGAGGCCGACGACGTCATCGGCACGCTTGCCCGCAGCGCCGAGGAAAAAGGCATGCGCTGCGTCATTTCCACCGGGGACAAGGACCTCGCCCAACTGGTGTCGCCGAACGTGATCCTGGTCAACACCATGAGCAACGAGCGGCTGGACGAGGCCGGCGTCGGCGCCAAGTTCGGCGTGCCGCCCAACCTCATCCTCGACTACCTGACGCTCGTCGGCGACGCCGTGGACAACGTGCCCGGCGTCGAAAAAGTCGGTCCGAAGACGGCGCTGAAGTGG
>Ga0156021_1013_pt4 | contig 9375 bp, 7 predicted proteins | sample RifCSPlowO2_02_FD_107675 | JGI IMG/M metagenome (GOLD analysis project Ga0156021, IMG submission 107675) | Betaproteobacteria bacterium RIFCSPLOWO2_02_FULL_64_12
ACCGGAAAATCCGAGCATCGGGCAGGGCAGTCGCACCGGTCCGGAGTATTGAAGGTAACAGGTGTAGATGGGCTCGAATTCGAGCGAATCGATGTCCCGCCGCACCTGGGCAATTTCCGGAAAGCCCGAAAGCAGCGCACCCGCGTGCTGCGCTCCGGTGGCCACGATGACCTCGCCGTAAGTGCCGGCGTCCGCATCCAATCTGAATCTCCCATCGATGCGTTCGACGCGGCGCACCGCCGTGGAAAGTTCGATGCGCGCGCCGCGCTCGGACAGGTAGCGCATTGCGTGCTCGGGAAACAGCCGGCCGAGATCGGTGCGGGGAATGAGCAGGTCGCTTGCCTCGCTTTCCCCGGTCAGTGCGTCGCGAAGCACATTGGCGAATACCTGGGCCGATGCGCGCGCGGCCGGCGTGTTCAATGCCGAAATGCAAAGCGGTTCCCAGACGAATCGTCGCGGAGATCCGGTCTGACCGAACGCACGCAACAATTGGTCGACGGAACAGTCCGGGTCGACGCGAAACCGGGCCGAGCGCAATCGCAGGAAAAAGCTCGCCATTCCCAACCGCTCCGCAAGGTTCATTCCCCTGGCGGTGAGCGCGGCCGCGAGCAGATTGACGGGGCCGGGCAGCCGGGGCAGCCGCAGGCCGAAGCCTTCGGCAAAGCGCAGTTGCAGCGGCATCCGCAGCAGCAAGGCATCGGGATTCGCACCGACTTTGCTCATCAGCGCGAGCGTCTCCCGATAAGCTCCGATCAGGATATGCTGGCCGTTGTCGAGATCGATTCCTTCGACCGTCACGCGGCGAGCACGCCCTCCAGGCTGGCGGGAGGCCTCGAAGACGGTCACCGGCACGCCCCGGTCGGCCAACGCAACCGCGGACGCAAGCCCGGACCAGCCTGCCCCGATCACCGCAACGTTGCTCACGCGGTGACCCACGTCCTCCATGCGATCCACAGTTTTCGGATCGGCGTCAGCGCGGTGCGCTGCTTGAGCACCTGGTAGCCATCCCCGCGGATTTCCTCGAGCAGGGTCCGATAGATCGCCGCCATCACCAGCCCCGGCCGCTGCGATCGGCGGTCCTCCCCGGGGAGCACCGCAATGGCTTCGTCGTAGCATTTCAAGGCGCGCTGCGTCTGGAATTCCATGAGCCCGGTGAAGTTCTCGGTTTGCCTCGCGTCGAGGATATCGGCGGCGCTCACGCCGTACTGCTTCATTTCGTCCATCGGAATGTAGATGCGGTTGTTGCGCGCATCATCTCCCACGTCGCGGATGATGTTGGTGAGCTGGAAGGCGAGGCCGAGTCTTTCGGCGTACTGGAGCGTCATCGCGTTGCGGTAGCCGAAGATGCCCGCCGCAAGCAGTCCGACCACGCCGGCGACGCGGCGGCAATACAGTTTCAGTCCCGCGAAATCCATGTAACGGGTCTGATCGAGATCCATCTGCATGCCGTCCATGATGTCCTCCAGATGGCTCTGCTGAATGCCGAATGGGGCGATCGCGGCATTCAGCGCCTTGCTGACCGGATGCTGCGGATGGCCGGCGTAGAGCCGCGCAATTTCCATGCGCCACCAGGCGAGCTTCGCCCGCGCCACTTGCGGATCGGCGGGCTCGTCCACGGCGTCGTCCACCTCGCGGCAAAAGGCGTACAGCGCGGTGATTGCGCGCCGCCGGGCCGCCGGCAGAAACAGGAACGAGTAGTAGAAACTCGATCCGCTTTGCGCCGCCTTCTGCTGGCAGTATTCGTCCGGGCTCAAGTTCGGTCCGTAAGAAAAATCCATCATGGCCGGAAAAAATGGTCACATGGCCAGCGCGCGCGCGAGCATCATCGGCCAATCGAACGGGCGAAGCACCGGGCGATGGCGAAAAGCGTCGCCGCGATGCCGCTCGAGTTTGTCCAGGATGCACAGTCCGCCCTGCACCGTCATGCGGATCTCCAGGCCGATGCGGCCGGGCAGCTTGAGTGCGAGCGGCGCGCCGGCGAGCAGCATGGCGCGTGCGCGCTCGATCTGAAATTGCATCAGCGCGGGCCATCCGCCGCCGGCATCACGCGCGGCAATCTGCGCTTCGCTGACCCCGTATCGCGCCATTTCGTCTTGCGGCAGGTAGATGCGGTTCTTGCGGTAATCGATCTCCACGTCCTGCCAGAAATTGATGAGCTGCAGTGCCGAGCAGATGGCATCGGACCCTTTCAGGTTTTCGCTTTGCGCGGCCCCGAAGAGTTCGAGCACCAGCCGCCCGACGGGGTCCGCCGAGCGTCTACAATAGCCCATCAGCTCTTCGAAATCCGCGTAGCGGTGTTTGGTCACGTCCTGGGAAAAGGCGTCAAGCAGATCGAAAAATAGCTTATAGGTCAATCTGTTATATTTGATTACTTCACGTAGTTCCTGAAATAGTGCTATGGTTGCGTCATGGCCGTTTTCCAGCCGCCGAAGCTCGGACCGATACTGGTCCAGACGCGCCAGGCGCTCTTCGGGCGGCATCGCCCCTTCATCGGCAAAGTCGTCGGCCGTCCGCGCAAAGCGGTAAATCATGCCCACCGGGCGCCGAAGCGGCGCCGGAAGGAGCAGCGAACCGACGGGAAAATTTTCGTAGTGACCGGCCGACATTGCGTGAAATTTCAAGCACTTTCTTGGTCTTTGGGCTGACAGTATAGGGGCTTTGAGTTAGAATGGCATCCAACTTGCAAGGCCGCATCCGGCAGGACAGGCGCGGCCATTGCCCACCGGGCGAAGGTGGCGGAATTGGTAGACGCACCAGATTTAGGTTCTGGCGCCGGAAGGCATGGGGGTTCGAGTCCCTTCCTTCGCACCACCCCAGCCGCGTCCGTTTGAAGGCGACTACAAGGAATGCAAAGCAATCTGGAAACCCTGGGCCGGCTTGAACGCCGCCTGACCATGGCCGTTCCGACCGAGGCGATCGAGCGCGAGGTCGAGCAGCGGCTGAAGAAGCTTTCCCGCAGCGTGCGCTTGCACGGCTTCCGGCCGGGCAAAGTGCCGCTGAAAATCGTCGCCCGGCAATACGGGCCGCAGGTGCGCTCCGAGGTGATCGGGGACGAGGTACAGAAGATTTTCGATGCCACGGTCAAGGAGAACAATCTGCGCGTGGCGGGCTACCCGCGGATTGAGCGCAGCAAGGAGTCCGGCGACGACAAGCACATCGCGTTCTCGGCGACATTCGAGGTGTATCCCGAGGTGGTCCTGGGCGACGTATCCAGCGCGAAAATCGAGCGCTTCGCGCTCGAGGTGGGAGGCGCCGAAATCGACAAGACCATCGAGATCATGCGCAAGCAGCGCGTGACCTATGACGCCGCGGAGCGAGCGGCGCAGACCGGCGACCGCGTCACGCTCGATTTCACCGGGACCATCGACGGCGCCGAGTTTCCCGGGAACAAGGGCTCCGAGGTCGCGCTGGTGCTGGGCGAAAACCGCATGCTCCCCGATTTCGAATCGAACATCGCCGGCCTGTCGGCCTCGCAGACCAGGACATTCCCGCTGAAATATCCGGAGGATTACGGCGTCAAGGAAATCGTCGGCAGGACCGCGGTTTTCGATATTGCGATGAGGAAAGTCGAGGCGCCGCGACTTCCGGAAGTCGACGCGGAATTCGCGAAATCCCTGGGCGTCGCGGACGGCGATCTCGGCAAGATGCGCGAAGAGGTCAAGGCCAACGTCGAGCGCGAGGTGAAAAAGCGCGTGGAAGCGGACCTCAAGCAGAAGGTCATGCAGGCGCTGCTGGATACCACCAAGCTCGATCTGCCGAAGTCGCTGGTGGAGCTGGAAACGCAGCGCCTGGTGCAATCGGCTCGGGCGGACCTGGAATCCCGCGGCATCCGCATGGAGCAGTTGCCGATCAATCCGGAAGTGTTCGAAGCGCAGGCGCAGCGGCGCGTGGCGCTCGGCATCGTCGTCGGCGAGCTGGTCCGCGCGCACAATCTCGCGGCAATGCCCGCACAGGTGCGCGCGCTCGTCGATGAATACGCCCAGACCTATGAGCAGCCTACCGAGGTGGTAAAATGGATTTACTCCCAGCCCGAAAGGCTGCGCGAATTCGAGGGATTGGCCTTGGAAGCCAACGTGATCAAGTGGGTCCTCGAAAACGTCAAGGTGGAGGACAAGGTGGTCACGTTCGATGAACTGATGGGGAAGGCGGCATGAACGGGTTCAACTGGCAGTCCGCCTGGTCGCAGGGATCCTTCCCGGCAGGCGCAACTCCCCGGGCCGCTGCAACGGATCCGCAGGGACTGGGCCTGATCCCGATGGTGATCGAGCAGAGCGGCCGGGGCGAGCGCGCCTACGACATCTACTCGAGGCTGCTCAAGGAACGGGTGGTGTTCCTCGTCGGGCCGGTCAACGAGATCTCGGCGAACCTGATCGTCGCGCAATTGCTGTTCCTCGAGTCCGACAATCCGGACAAGGACATTTCCTTCTACATCAACTCCCCGGGGGGCTCCGTCTCGGCGGGCCTGGCGATCTACGACACCATGCAGTTCATCAAGCCGGATGTCTCCACGCTTTGCATCGGCCAGGCCGCGAGCATGGCTGCGCTGCTGCTGTGCGCCGGCGCAAAGGGCAAGCGCCATTGTCTGCCCAATTCCCGGCTGATGATCCACCAGCCCATGGGGGGATTCCAGGGACAGGCCGCGGACGTGGAAATCCACGCGAAAGAGATCCTGTACCTGAGGCAACGGCTGAACGAGATCATGGCGCAGCACACGGGCCAGTCGGTCGATACGATCGGAAAGGACACCGACCGCGACAACTTCCTCTCGGCGGAGGAAGCGAAGCAGTACGGACTCGTGGACCGCGTGCTCGTTTCCAGGGCGGAGGCCGCGGCCTAACCGGGGGATCGGCGATGAGCGACAAATCAAGCGGAGAAAAGCTCCTTTATTGCTCGTTCTGCGGCAAGAGTCAGCATGAAGTGAGGAAGCTCATCGCCGGGCCTTCGGTGTTCATTTGCGACGAATGCATCGAACTGTGCAACGACATCATTCGCGAGGAGAACGTCGCCGACAAGGGCGGCAAGGCGGTCAAGTCGGACCTGCCGACTCCGCGCGAGATCTGCACCATCCTGGACGAATACGTGATCGGCCAGGAGCAGGCCAAGAAAATCCTCTCGGTTGCCGTGTACAACCACTACAAGCGCCTGAAGCACCTCTCGAAAAACGACGAGGTCGAACTCGCCAAGTCCAACATTCTGCTGGTGGGCCCGACCGGTTCGGGCAAGACGCTGCTCGCCCAGACCATGGCGCGGCTGCTGAACGTGCCCTTCGTAATCGCCGACGCCACCACGCTCACCGAAGCGGGTTACGTGGGCGAGGACGTGGAAAACATCATCCAGAAGCTGCTGCAGAATTGCGACTACGACGTCGACAAGGCAAAGCGCGGTATCGTATACATAGACGAGATCGACAAGATTTCGCGCAAGTCCGACAATCCCTCGATCACGCGCGACGTTTCGGGCGAGGGCGTGCAGCAGGCGCTGTTGAAGCTGGTCGAGGGCACCATCGCGTCGGTGCCGCCCCAGGGCGGGCGCAAGCACCCCAATCAGGACTTCGTTCAGGTCGACACCACCAACATCCTCTTCATCTGCGGCGGGGCGTTCGACGGGCTGGAGAAAATCATCCGGGGCCGCTCCGAAAAGAGCGGCATCGGCTTCGGCGCCGACGTGAGGAGCCTCAAGAACTCCAAGGACATCAGCGAGATACTGAGGACGGTGGAGCCCGAGGACCTCATCAAATACGGACTGATCCCGGAGTTCGTCGGCCGTCTGCCGGTCGTGGCGACGCTGGAGGAACTCGACGAGAAGGCGTTGATCCAAATCCTGACGGAGCCGAAGAACGCGCTGATCAAGCAGTACCAGAGGCTCTTCGGCATGGAAAGCGTCGATCTCGAGGTGCGGCCGCAGGGACTGCAGGCGATTGCGACCAAGGCGCTGGCCCGCAAAACGGGCGCCCGGGGTCTGCGCTCGATCCTGGAGCAAGTGCTGCTCGATATCATGTTCGAACTGCCGACCATGGAGAACATCACCAAGGTGGTGATCGACGAGGCGACCATCGTCGGCGACGGAAAGCCGCTGCTTATCTACGCCGATCAGGCGAAAATCGCGGGGACGGCTTGATCGGCGCTGGTGCCGGATTCGCGCCTCCGGCTTGAATTGGGACGCATCGCCCCCAACTTCGCTGCGAAGTCTTTTTTTGTGGAACCGCCATGGCCACTAGCGACCTTTCCTCCGAGATGATCCAGTTTCCGTTGCTGCCGCTGCGGGACGTGGTGGTGTTTCCGCACATGGTCATTCCGCTGTTCGTCGGGCGGCCGAAGTCGATCAAGGCGATGGAAATCGCCATGGAAGCGGGCAAGAGCATCCTGCTCGTGGCGCAAAAGTCCGCTGCCAAGGACGAGCCGGTGGCCGAAGACCTGTACAACATCGGCTGCATCTCGAACATCCTGCAGATGCTGAAGCTCCCGGACGGCACGGTGAAGGTGCTGGTGGAAGGTGCGCAGCGCGCTCGGATCGACGAAATTTCGGACCTGCGCACGCACTACGGCGCCACCGCGGTTCCGGTGCAGCCGGACGCGGTCGACAGCACCGAGGTCGAAGCCATGCGCCGGGCACTGGTTGCCCAATTCGATCAATACGTGAAGCTCAACAAGAAGATCCCGCCCGAAATCCTGACGTCGCTTGCGGGAATCGAGGAGGCCGGGCGACTGGCCGACACCATTGCCGCGCACCTGCCGTTGAAGCTGGAGCAAAAGCAGCAGGTTCTGGAGATGTTCGACGTCAAGCAGCGACTGGAGCATCTGCTTTCGCAGTTGGAGACCGAGATCGACATCCTGCAGGTCGAAAAGCGCATTCGCGGCCGCGTCAAGCGGCAGATGGAGAAGAGCCAGCGCGAGTACTACCTGAACGAGCAGGTGAAAGCGATCCAGAAGGAACTCGGCGAGGGCGAGGAGGGCGCGGACCTCGAGGAAATGGAGAAGCGCGTCAAGGCGGCGCGCATGCCCAAAGAGGCGCGCAAGAAGGCCGATTCGGAGCTCAAGAAGCTGCGCCTCATGTCGCCGATGTCGGCCGAGGCCACCGTGGTGCGCAACTACGTCGAGACGCTGGTCAGTTTGCCGTGGAAGAAACGCAGCAAGATTTCCAAGGACATCTCGGCGGCCGAGAAGATTCTCGATACCGACCATTACGGCCTGGAAAAAGTGAAGGAACGCATCGTCGAGTATCTGGCGGTGCAGAGCCGGATCGACCAGATCAAGGGTCCGATCCTGTGCCTGGTCGGCCCTCCGGGAGTGGGCAAGACCTCTCTTGGCCAGTCGATCGCCCGGGCGACCAACCGCAAGTTCGTGCGCATGTCGCTGGGCGGAGTGCGCGACGAAGCCGAAATTCGCGGCCATCGGCGGACCTACATCGGTTCGATGCCCGGCAAGATCCTTCAGAACATCATCAAGGTGGGCGTGCGCAACCCGCTGTTCCTGCTCGACGAAGTGGACAAGATGGGCATGGACTGGCGCGGCGATCCGAGCTCGGCTCTGCTCGAAGTGCTCGATCCCGAGCAGAACCACACCTTTGTCGATCACTACGTCGAGGTCGAATACGACCTCTCGGAAACGATGTTCGTCGCCACGGCCAACACGCTGAACATACCGCCGGCCCTTGCCGACCGCATGGAAGTCATCCGGCTGTCGGGCTACACCGAGGACGAAAAGGTCAACATCGCGCTGCGCTACCTTCTGCCCAAGCAGATGAAAAACAACGGCATCAAGAAGGACGAGCTGCACGTGGCGGAGTCCGGCATCCGCGACATCGTCCGCTACTACACGCGCGAAGCGGGGGTCCGCAGCCTCGAGCGGGAGCTCTCCAAGATCTGCCGCAAGGTCGTGAAGACGCTGGTTACCAAGGAGAAGCAAAAGCGCTTTCTCGTTTCCGCGAAGAATCTGGACAAGCTCATCGGCGTACGACGCTTCACCTACGGAGTGGCCGAGACGAAGAACCAGGTCGGGCAGGTTACCGGCCTCGCGTGGACCGAAGTCGGCGGCGAATTGCTTACGGTCGAAGCGGTGGTGATGCCCGGCAAGGGCAAGGTACAGCGCACCGGGAAGCTGGGCGAGGTGATGCAGGAATCGGTGCAAGCGGCGCTGTCGGTGGTCCGCAGCCGAGCGGCGCGCCTGGGCATTCCCGAGGACGAGTTCGAGAAGAAGGACATCCACGTGCACCTTCCCGAAGGCGCGACGCCCAAGGACGGACCTTCGGCGGGCATTTCGATCTGCACCGCGATGGTTTCGGCATTGACCGGGATTCCGGTGCGAGCCGGCGTGGCGATGACCGGCGAGATCACGCTCCGCGGGGAGGTGCTGGTCATCGGCGGTCTGAAGGAGAAGCTGCTTGCGGCGCACCGGGGATATATCAAGACGGTGCTGATTCCCGAGGAAAACGTGAAGGATCTCGTCGAAATCCCCGATAACATCAAGAATCGGCTGGAAATCCTCCCGGTAAAATGGATCGATCAGGTGCTCGAGCTCGCGCTCGAGCACATGCCCGAGCCCGTCGCACCCTCGGCGGAGAAAGCGGCGCCGCTGCCCGCGGTCGCCGACGACAAGGCATCTTCCTCGGTGATAACCCACTAGCGCGTTCGGCGACGCGGGACGAGCATGTCCGCGCCGCCGCATCGCGATTGCTGTTGCGTCCATGAGACCGAATTGCGGCGCGGCGCTTGACACTGCGCTTCGGCGATTGCTATAAAGAATTCGGGGCTCGTCTCGTCTTTCTTTCCCTAAAGGGGATTTCCGTGAACAAGAACGAAATCATCGACCACGTCGCCAAGTCCGCCGACATTTCCAAGGCCGCCGCGGGACGCGCCTTGGACGCAACGGTCGGCGCGATCAAAACCGCGCTGAAGAAAGGCGGCATGGTGACCTTGGTTGGATTCGGCACTTTCTACGTCGGCAGGCGCGCGGCACGCAACGGACGCAACCCGCGCACCGGCGCCGTGATCAAGATCAGGGCGGCAAAAGTGCCCAAGTTCCGAGCTGGAAAAGCGCTCAAGGATGCAGTAAACTGATGCCCCTTCCGAGAACGGGCGATGGGCGTCGGCCCGCGCCGGTTTTCGAGGAGGGGTGCTTAGCTCAGTGGTAGAGCGTCGCCCTTACAAGGCGAATGTCGGGAGTTCGAGCCTCTCAGCACCCACCAGCGCGCGGACGGCAAGGAGTGGTAGTTCAGTTGGTTAGAATACCGGCCTGTCACGCCGGGGGTCGCGGGTTCGAGTCCCGTCCACTCCGCCAGACCTTCAGCGCTCATCGAGGCGAACGGCGGTTCGCCTTTTTATTCTTGTAGTCCAAACAAGCGTGTTCCACTTCATACACAACAACAAGCGCATCGTGC
>Ga0156021_1002_pt3 | contig 9237 bp, 14 predicted proteins | sample RifCSPlowO2_02_FD_107675 | JGI IMG/M metagenome (GOLD analysis project Ga0156021, IMG submission 107675) | Betaproteobacteria bacterium RIFCSPLOWO2_02_FULL_64_12
GCCACCAGATATGCGAGCCTTGCGGGAATGGAGCGCGCTCCTCTGCGTTTCGGCGAGGAAAGGCAGCAGAAGGCCCTGGCGGCCCGTCCGGCGGACGCCGGAAGCGACGACGAAGCGCTCGGCAAATTGGGCCAGGCAGCCGCCGATTGGGGCGCCCGGTTGCTCATCGGCGCGGCCTTGTTTTCGGGAGGGTTCCTGCTGCTGCATTTTCGGCGCCGGCGCCTGTCGCGTGCCCGGTTGAGCCTATGGACCTATCCCACCTATCCCGACCCGGACGTTCCGATCGGCATGGAGTCCGCGCTCCCGGCAATTCGCCGGGAGCGCCTGGTAAAGGATCCACGCGCAACTTGAGCGCCTGACCGAACCGCGGCGGCGAGCGCGCGGGAACGAGGGTGCGCCCTTCTACCTCGTCTGCGCAGCTCGGCCGCTTCGGCATTCCATTCTGACAGTCCATCGCGACCGGTCATCGCGAACTGCGAGAGTCTTCGATATCGGGTGCAAGTCGGGCGGGCAATTGGCAGAATGGCAAGCGTGCGGACTCCTTCCGGCAAGATAACGATTCCCGACGGCGAAATCGAAATCAGCGCGATTCGCGCCCAGGGAGCGGGAGGCCAGAACGTCAACAAGGTCTCCTCGGCGGTGCACCTGCGCTTCGACATCAACGCTTCATCGCTGCCCGATCATTACAAAGAACGGCTATCGAACCTGAACGATCGGCGCATCTCCAGCGACGGCGTTATCGTCATCAAAGCCCAGCAGCACCGCAGCCTGGAGAAGAACCGGGAAGAAGCGCTGAAGCGTCTTCATGATTTGATCGACCGGGTGGCGGTCCTGCCGCGCAGCCGCAAACCGACCAGACCGACCCGCAGCTCGCGAAAAAGGCGCCTGGAAAGCAAGCTGCGACGGGGACAGGTCAAGAAAATGCGGGGAAAGGTGCGCCCGGGCGCCGAATGAGCCGAACCCGGCAGGCCATGCCCATGCAAATCTGGGTTGACGCCGACGCCTGCCCGCAGGTCATCAAGGAGATATTGTTTCGTGCCGCGGAAAAGGCGCAGATCCCGCTGACGCTGGTCGCCAACCGGCTGCTGCGGACACCGCCCTCGCGCGTCATCAAGGCGCTCCAGGTCGCAAAGGGATTCGACGTCGCGGACAGGACCATTTCCCGGCTGGTGCAGGCCGGCGACCTGGTGATCACCGCCGACATCCCGCTCGCCGCCGACATCATCGGCAGAGGCGGCCACGCCCTGGACCCGAGGGGCGAGGTCTATAGCGCGGACAACATCCAGGAGCGCCTGGCGATGCGCAACTTGATGGAAGGGCTGCGCTCGAGCGGCGTGGAGACGGGCGGCCCGTCGTCATTCAGCCTGGGCGATCGGCATGCTTTCGCCCGTCAGCTCGATCGTTTCCTGACCAAGCACCGCGGCGAGCCCGGCTGAAATTCCAGTAGCGGTTGATGGGCGAGGAATTGGCGCCGCTCACGAGGCGTGCGCCCAAACGTCTCGTCGATGTCTGCGGAATGCAGAAGATGCTTTGTGCTTCGCCCCGCGATTGAAATATTCCAGATCGACGAAAACAGCCTTCAGGATTTGATGAAATCGAGGTCGCCCCCGCCCGCCCGTGGCGCCGGTGCGGCGGCGGAAGGGGCTGCGGCCGCCGGCGGTGCCGCTGCCGCAGCGGGCGCTACGCTCGCGCCCCCGGTCAGGCGCGCAAGATCCTGTTTGATCGTCGCAAAATCCACCGCCGCGCGGCCCTGCATGCGAAGCAGCATCCGCGAGGGAAGATCGATCATCCGGGGTTCGGCGGCGCGGATGTTGGCGGCGATGTTGAGTACCGGGATCAAATGCGTGTTCCTGAATCCGGGCTGGGCGCGATCGACCGCGTCGATGATGGCATTGTGGGCGCGTACGATGCCGGCAAGCAGCTCGGCCAGTTGATCGGCGTTGAGGTTCATGGATTTCTCCCGGGCATTTTGACCGCTTGCGCTCAAGGATACCGCACGCGCCCGGAGTTCACCGCGGCTACTTGCGCCGGCGCAGGCGCCGGATGGCGGCGAGCTGTGCCGCGAGCATCGCGATCTCGGCCTCCACGGTGGCGACTTCCTCCTTGTCGCGGGATTTGGCGCGGGTTTCCTCGGCCTGCTTCTTGGCCTCGGTCGCCTTGGCTTCATCCAGATCGTGACCGCGGATCGCGGTGTCGGCAAGCACCGTGATCAACTCGGGCTGGACCTCGAGTATGCCCCCGGCAACGAAAATGAGTTCTTCTTCGCCGCCGCCCACGGGATGAATGCGCACCGTGCCGGGCCTGATGCGGGTGATGAGCGGCGTGTGCCTGGGATAAATGCCCAGCTCCCCCATTTCGCCGGGAAGCGCGACGAACACGGCTTCGCCGGAGTAGATCAATTCCTCGGCGCTGACGACGTCTACGTGTATGGTTTTGGCCATGTGGCTCCCGGGGAGGCACTGCGCCTCACGCTCGCTCCTTGCGCCTCACTGCAGCTGCTTCGCCTTCTCGAAAGCCTCTTCGATCGGCCCGACCATGTAGAAGGCCTGCTCGGGCAGATGGTCGCATTCGCCGGCGACGATCATCTTGAAGCCCTTGATCGTATCCTTGATCGTTACGTATTTGCCGGGCGAGCCGGTGAACACCTCGGCGACGTTGAACGGCTGGGAGAGGAAGCGCTGGATCTTGCGCGCGCGCGAGACCGCGAGCTTGTCCTCGGGGGAGAGTTCGTCCATTCCCAGGATCGCGATGATATCGCGCAGCTCCTTGTAGCGCTGCAGCGTCACCTGCACCGCCCGCGTGGTGCTGTAATGCTCCTCGCCGATCACGTTCGGGTCCACCTGCCGCGAAGTCGAGTCGAGCGGATCGACGGCCGGGTAAATGCCGAGCGAGGCGATGTCCCGGGAGAGCACCACGGTCGCGTCCAGGTGTCCGAAGGTGGTCGCGGGCGACGGATCGGTCAGGTCGTCCGCAGGCACGTAGATCGCCTGCACCGAAGTGATCGAACCGACCTTGGTGGAGACGATGCGCTCCTGCAGCTTGCCCATCTCCTCGGCAAGGGTCGGCTGGTAGCCTACCGCCGAGGGCATGCGGCCGAGCAGCGCGGACACCTCCACGCCGGCAAGCGTGTAGCGGTAGATGTTGTCGATGAAAAGGAGAATATCGCGCCCCTCGTCGCGGAATTTCTCGGCCATGGTAAGGCCGGTGAGTCCCACCCGCAGGCGATTGCCCGGGGGCTCGTTCATCTGGCCGAACACCATGGCCACCTTGTCGAGCACATTCGAGTCCTTCATCTCGTGATAGAAGTCGTTGCCCTCGCGCGTTCTCTCGCCGACGCCCGCAAACACCGAAAGACCGGCATGCTGCTTCGCGATGTTGTTGATGAGCTCCATCATGTTGACCGTTTTGCCCACGCCGGCGCCGCCGAACAGGCCTATCTTGCCGCCCTTGGCGAAGGGGCAGATCAGGTCGATCACCTTGATGCCGGTCTCCAGCAGCTCGACCGAGGGCGACAGTTCGTCGAACTTGGGCGACGGCTGGTGAATGGCGCGGAGCTCATCGCCCAGGATCGGGCCGGCCTCGTCGATGGGACGCCCCAGAACGTTCATGATGCGCCCGAGCGTGCCCTTCCCCACCGGCACCGAGATGGGCGCGCCGGTGCCGTTTACCTTCATGCCGCGGCGCAGGCCGTCGGAAGAGCCGAGCGCGATGCAGCGCACCACGCCGTCGCCGAGTTGCTGCTCGACTTCGAAGGTAAGGTCCTTTTCGGCGAGCGCGTTGCCGGCGTCCTCGAGCAACAGCGCGTCATAGATCCTGGGCATGTGCTCGCGCGGAAACTGGATGTCGATCACCGAGCCGATGCATTGGACGATGGTTCCTTGTGCCTGTGCCATGGCTGGTTCCTATCAGCGAATAACGTTAACGAAACTCTGCAAAAGGGGCCACAGCCCCTTTTGCGAATCCCCAATCACAGGCAAAACCCCGCTTGCAGCCGGGTTTTGCAGAGATTCCTTGAGCAAAATCCACCGCTTTCATACCGCTGCGGCCCCGCCCACGATTTCGGCGATTTCCTTGGTGATCGCGGCCTGGCGGTTCTTGTTGTAGATGAGCGTCAGCTCGTCGATCACCGTCGCGGCGTTGTCCGAGGCGGATTTCATCGCCACCATGCGCGCCGACTGCTCGCTGGCGACATTCTCGGCCGCCGCCTGGAAAATGATCGACTCGATGTAGCGGGTGAGCACCTGGTCGAGCACTTCTCTCGCGTCGGGCTCGTACAGGTAGTCCCACGAGCCGATGGGCGCGCCCAGCCGCTCGCCCGAGAGCGGCAGCAACTGTTCCATGACCGGTTCCTGCTTCATGGTGTTGATGAACTTCGTGTAAAAGAGCATGACCCGGTCGAACCTGTCCCGGGTGTAGTTGTCCAGAATCACCTTGATGGCGCCGATGATCTTCTCCATGTGCGGCTTGTCGCCCATGCGGGTCACCTGGGAGACGACGTTGGCGCCCATGCGCTGCAGGAAGCTCACGGCCTTGATGCCGATCGAGCAGGCGTCGATCTCCTCGCCTTCGGATTCCCACTGCTTCATCCGGGCGTGCACCAGGCGAAAGACATTGGTGTTGAGCCCTCCGCACAGGCCCTTGTCGGTGGCGATCACGATGATGCCCACGCGCTTGATCGTTTCGCGCTCGACGATGAACGGATGGCGGTATTCGGGGTTGGCGTGGCTGATGTGCGCCACGACGTTGCGGATCTTCTCGGCGTAGGGGCGCGCGGTGCGCATGCGCTCCTGGGCCTTGCGCATCTTGGAGGCCGCGACCATCTCCATCGCCTTGGTGATCTTGCGGGTGTTCTGCACGCTCCGGATCTTCATCCGGATTTCCTTGGTTCCTGGCATCGCTTAGTTCCCTCGAGCTGGAGCGCGCGTTGAGCGGCGGAGTCCGTCCGCTCCAACGGGCGCAGCAGTTTCGGCGCGCGAAGCGCGTCTAGAAACTGCCATTTTTCTTCCAGTCCTTCATCGCCTCGTTCAGCTTGTCCTCGTCTTCCTTGGGCAGGTCCTTTTTCGCTTCCATGCGCTGGACGAGATCGGCGTAGTGAGCCTTGATGTAGTCGCGCATGCTGCGCTCGGCCGCCAGCGCCTTCTTCACGTCGATGTCGTCGAAGTAGCCGCTGTTCACACCGAAAAGCGTCAAGGCCATTTCCCACACCTGCAGCGGCTGGTACTGAGGCTGCTTCATGAGCTCGGTCACCATGCGGCCGCGCTCGAGCTGCTTGCGGGTGGCTTCGTCCAGGTCCGAGGCGAACTGGGCGAACGCGGCCAGCTCGCGGTACTGGGCGAGCGCCAGGCGCACGCCCCCGCCGGTGTCGCGCCGCTTCATGATCTTCGTCTGCGCCGCGCCGCCCACGCGCGACACCGAAAGTCCGGCGTTGATGGCCGGCCGGATGCCGGCGTTGAACAGGTCGGTCTCGAGGAAGATCTGCCCGTCGGTGATCGAGATCACGTTGGTCGGGACGAAAGCGGTCACGTCCCCCGCCTGCGTCTCGATGACCGGCAGCGCGGTGAGCGAGCCGGTCCTGCCCTTGACCTCGCCCTTGGTGAAGCGCTCGACGAACTCCGCGTTCACGCGCGCGGCGCGCTCCAGGAGCCGCGAGTGAAGGTAGAACACGTCGCCCGGATAGGCTTCGCGCCCGGGAGGACGCCGAAGCAGCAGTGAAATCTGCCGGTAGGCCCAGGCCTGCTTGGTGAGGTCGTCGTAGATGATGAGCGCGTCCTGGCCGCGGTCGCGGAAGTACTCGCCCATGGTGCAGCCGGAATACGGCGCGATGTACTGCATCGCCGCCGACTCCGATGCCGTGGCCGCGACGACGATGGTGTAGGCCATGGCGCCGTGCTCCTCGAGCTTGCGCATCACGTTGACGACGGTCGAGGCCTTCTGCCCGATGGCGACGTAGACGCAGAAGAGGTCTTTTCCCTTCTGGTTGATGATGGTGTCCACGGCGACCGCGGTCTTGCCGGTCTGGCGGTCGCCGATGATGAGTTCGCGCTGGCCGCGGCCGATCGGCACCATCGCGTCGATCGCCTTCAATCCCGTCTGCACCGGCTGCGCCACCGACTGGCGCCAGATCACGCCGGGGGCCACTTTTTCGATCACGTCCGTCGCTTTGGCAAGAACCGGTCCTTTGCCGTCGATCGGCTGGCCGAGGGAGTTCACCACGCGGCCCAGGAGTTCCGGACCCACGGGCACCTCGAGAATGCGGCCGGTGCATTTGACCGTGTCGCCCTCGGTGATGTGCTGGTAGTCGCCCAGGACCACCGAGCCCACCGAGTCGCGCTCGAGGTTGAGCGCCAGGCCGAAGGTGTTCTGCGGAAACTCGAGCATCTCACCCTGCATCACGTCGGAGAGCCCGTGGACGCGGCAAATGCCGTCGGTCACCGACACCACCGTGCCCTGCGTGCGCACGTCGGCGGAGAGCGTGAGATTCTGGATCTTGCTTCGGATCAGATCGCTGATTTCGGATGGCTTCAACTGTTGCATGTTCTTTCCTTGAATGGTCAGACCTTCAACGCCGCTGCCATGGCGTCGAGCTTGCCTCGTACCGAGTTGTCGATCACTTCATCGCCGACCGCGACGCGCACCCCGCCTATCAGCGTGGAGTCGACTTGTACCTGGGGCCGGACCTTGCGCTTGAAGCGCGCCTGCAGTCGATCCACCAACTCGGCGAGCTGAACATCGTCGAGCGGAAAGGCGCTGAGCACCTGCGCATCGACTGTGCCTTCGCGCTCGTGGCGAAGCACCTCGAACAGTTCCTTTACCTCCGGCGCGGTTTCGAGACGCCCATTGGCGACCAGGGTGCGCAGCAACTGCTGCCCCTCGGAACTGAGCGAGTCCCCGGCGAGCGAGGCCACCACCTCGACCAGCTGATTCTGCGTAACGCCGGGGTTGCCGAGCAGCGCGCGCACCTCCGCTTGCTCCGCGATGCCCACCAGGACCCCGAGCATTTCCGACCATCTCGGCAGGGCGCCCGAGGCGTCCGCCAGGTCGAATACGGCTTGCGCGTAGGGCCGCGCGATCGTGGTGAACTCCGCCATGCCGGGTTACAGCTCGCCCTTCAATTGCCCGAGCATCTCCGCGTGGGCCTGCGCATTCACTTCGCGGCGCAGAATCTTCTCGGCCCCGGCCACGGCGAGCGCAGCGACCTGCTCTCGCAGCGCTTCGCGGGCGCGCGCGTACTGCTGCTCGATTTCCGCCTTCGCCGCCGCCTTTTCGCGGCTGGATTCTTCTTTGGCGGCAGCCTTGGCGTCCTCGATGATCTGCGCGGCGCGCTGTTCGGCGCTGGAAATGCGCTCGGCAGCGCGCACCGTCGCCTCTTTCATCTGCTCCCCTGCCTTTTTCGAGGACAGCTCGAGCGTGAGCTTGCCCTGCTCGGCGGCGGCGAGCCCGTCGGCGACGATTTTCTGGCGCTCGGCGATGACGCGCTGTAAATAAGGCCAGACCAGCTTCATCACGAACCAGATGAAGAGCAGGAACCAGACCACCTGGCCGATAATCGTAGCGGTGATGTTCACGCTAACCCCCGTGCGGACGGTTCAGGGAATCAACCAACCTGGATGGCGCCCACGAGCGGGTTGGCGTAGAGCAGCAGCACCGCGATGGCGGTCGCGATGGCGGTGAACGCGTCGAGCAGGCCCGCGACGATGAACATTTTCACCTGCAGCGTCGGAATCAATTCCGGCTGGCGCGCGGCACCCTCGAGAAATCTTCCCCCCAGGATGCCGAAGCCCAGGGCGGTGCCGAGCGCGCCCATGCCGATGAGCATCGCGGCGGCGATCTGCGTTTGGCCAAGAAACGATGCAAGAGCTTCCATGGATGTTCTCCTCAGTTTGTGAGTGCTAAATAAATACGCTGCGGATGGCGCGCCGTTAATGCATCTCGCTGGCCAGGGACAGATAGACGATGGTCAGCATCATGAAAATGAACGCCTGCAGCGTGATGATCAGAATGTGGAAAATCGCCCAGCCGAGCGACAGGACCACGTGACCGAGGAACGAGGCGGCGCTGCCCAGGTCCGGGCCGCTCCAGGCGCCGGCGAGCAGCACGATCAGGATGAAGAGCACTTCGCCGGCGAACATGTTACCGAAAAGCCGCAACGCGAGCGACACGGGCTTGGCGGCTTCCTCGACCACCCGCAGGGCGAAATTCACCGGCGCGAGCCAGATGCCGAACGGAAAGGTGAACACCTCGTGCGAAAACCCTCCGAGCCCCTTGTACTTTATGTTGAAGATGAATATCAGGACGAGCACCGTGATCGACATGGCGAAGGTCGCGTTGGGGTCGGTGGTCGGAACCGCCTTGAAATGCTCCACGCCGAACGCGTGAGCGATCGCGGGAATGAAGTCGACCGGGATGAGATCGACCGCGTTCATGCAGAAGATCCAGACGAAAATGGTGATCGCGAGCGGAGTCACCAGTTCGGATTTGGCGTGGAACGTGTCCCTGACCTGTTGATCGACCATGCCGACGACGATCTCGACGAAGGCCTGCAGCCGGCCCGGCACGCCGGCGGTCGCGTTCCTCGCGGCGTACGCCATCACGCCGAACACCAGGATGCCGACCAGCCCCGAGACGATCAGCGTGTCCAGGTGCAGCGTCCAGAAGCCGTGGCCGACGTGCAGATTCGCCAGATGATGGGAAATGTATTCGTTCGCGGTAAGCGGGGCGGATGGGGCGGCCATGTCGGGTTGTTGCGCTCAGGTCCGGGTCAAACAATAAGCAACGCCACCCAGTACACGGCGAGCGTCGCCATAAACGTCAGCAGCAGCGGCAAAGTGGATATCCCTTTGAAAAGAATCAGCACCGCCGCAAACAGGATCACCGTCAGCGCAATCTTCCACATTTCGGCGCGAAAGTGAGCCCGCAGTAGTATTCCGGGATCGCTCCCTGGGGGGACGGTCATTACCCACGCATAGACCAGGCTGGTGGTAAACCCTATGGCGCCGCCGGCAAAGGCGGAAACCGCAACCACAACCCCCCAAATCGCGAGCAACAGCAGGGAAATCAAGGCCGTGACCAGGATCTGCAGGCCGATGATCCTGCGAACCTGTGCGTTCACGGTTGCCCAGCCGCTGCAAAACGGTGAATTCTATTGGAAATGCGCTTGGGGCGTCAAACGACGGCGGGCTGAATTGCCGCTTCGGTTCGATTCGTATCGATCAACAATCCGCGATAGATGAGTGCCGG
>Ga0156021_1017_pt1 | contig 9068 bp, 8 predicted proteins | sample RifCSPlowO2_02_FD_107675 | JGI IMG/M metagenome (GOLD analysis project Ga0156021, IMG submission 107675) | Betaproteobacteria bacterium RIFCSPLOWO2_02_FULL_64_12
CTTGGTCGGAGACTCGACCCATACGTACTCGTTGTTCCTGACGCCGCGATCGTTGGCGTCCTTCGGGTTGATCTCGACGAACATCTCCTGCTGCAGTTCCGCGAGCCACGGGTTCGAGCGTGTTTCGTCGCCGCCGCCTTCGTACTCCACCAGCCGGCCGCTCGTCATAATCAGCGGATACTGCTTGACCGCGTCCTTGTTCGCGTCCTGGACCGTCTTGAACAACACCGGCACACGCCAGCGGTTCTTCTGATCCGCATGCGTCGGGTACTTTTCGATGAGATCCGGCCGCGGAGTGTAGAGCGGCTCGCGATGCAGCGGCACGCCGTCGGGGAAGTTCCACACCACCGCGCGCGCCTTGGCGTTGCCGAACGGATGGCAGCCGTGACCTTTCAGCACCACGCGCTGAATGCCGCCGGAAAGATCGGTTTTCCAGTTCTTGCCTTCGGCGTCCTTCTTCTCCTCCTCGGTCAGCTCGTCCCACCAGCCGAGCTTCTTCAGCAGCGTGTGATCGAATTCCGGATAACCCGTGGTAATGTCCGCGCCCACCGAATGCGAGCCGTCTTCGGCAAGCAGCGACACGCCGTCGCGCTCCACGCCGAAGTTCGCGCGGAAGTTGCCGCCGCCGTCCATGACGTGCTTGGTGGTGTCGTAAAGATTGGGCGATCCCGGATGCTTAAGCGCCGCGTTGCCGTAGCACGGCCACGGCAGGCCGAAATAGTCGCCGGTAAGGTCATAGCCGGTCACCTTGTCCTTGCCGCCCTTGGCGCGCAGCGTCTTGACGTCGAATACGTGCATGTTGCGCATATGGGCCTGCAGGCGCTCCGGCGACTGGCCGGTGTAGCCGATGGTCCAGGTGCCGCGATTGAACTCGCGCGTGATGTCCTCGACATTCGGTTCGTCCTTCACGACCTTGATATTCTGCTTGCCGTCCCTCTTGCCCACGAGCTGGTCGGCAAATCCGAGCTTCTTCGCAAACAGGTACATGATGGTCTGGTCGGGCTTCGATTCGAACAGCGGCTCGATCACTTTCTCGCGCCACTGCACCGAGCGGTTCGACGCCGTGACCGATCCCACGGTCTCGAACTGTGTCGCCGCCGGCAGCAGATACACGCCGCGGCCCGGCTTTTCCTGAACGCCTTCCACCGGCATCGCCGCCATGGCCGCGGTCGCCGACGGATAGGGATCGACCACCACCAGGAGGTCGAGCATCTTCATCGCCTTGGCCATCTCCAGGCCGCGGGTCTGCGAGTTGGGCGCATGGCCCCAGAAGAACATGCCGCGGATGTTCGAGTCCTGGTCGATGTTCTCGTTTTTCTCCATCACGCCGTCGATCCAGCGCGACACCGTGATTCCCGGCTTGGCCATCATCGCCTCGGACGCGAACTGTTTCTTGAGCCAGCCGAGGTCGACATTCCACACCCGCGCCCAGTGCGCAAATGCTCCCGGAATGATGCCGTAGTAGCCCGGCAACGAATCCGGGTTGGGCCCGAGGTCGGTCGCGCCCTGGACGTTGTCGTGGCCGCGGTAGATGTTGGTTCCGCCGCCCGAGACGCCGACGTTGCCGAGCGCGAGCTGCAGGATGCAGCTTGCGCGCACCACGGCATTGCCGTTGGTGTGCTGCGTCTGGCCCATGGCCCAGACGATGGTGCTGGGCCGGTTCTTGGCCATCGTTTCGGCGCAGGTCTTCACCTCCTCCTCGGACATGCCGGTCACTTCCTTGGTCGCTTCCGGGGTCCACTTCATGACCTCTTCGCGGACCTTGTCCATGCCGTAGACGCGGGCCTTGATATACGCCTTGTCTTCCCAGCCGTTCTTGAAGATGTGATAGAGCATGCCGTAGATGAACGCCACGTCGGTCCCGGAACGGACCCGGAAGTAGCGGTCAGCCTTGGCGGCGGTCCGCGTGAAGCGCGGGTCGACGACGATGACCTTGGCTCCGGATTCCTTGGCGTGCAGCGTATGCAGCATCGATACCGGGTGCGCTTCCGCGGCGTTCGACCCCAGGAACAGGATGCACTTGGAGTACTGCTCGTCGTTGTACGAGTTGGTCATCGCGCCGTAGCCCCAGGTATTCGCCACGCCCGCGACCGTGGTCGAGTGGCAGATGCGCGCCTGATGGTCGGTGTTATTGGTGCCGAACAGCCGCACCCACTTGCACATCAGGTAGGCCTGCTCGTTGTTGTGCTTGGACGAGCCGACGAAATACATGGCGTCCGGTCCCGACTCCTTGCGGATCGCGAGCATCCTGTCGCCGATCTCGTTGACCGCCTGATCCCAGGAAATCTTCTGGTATTTCCCGTTCACCAGCTTCATCGGGTACTTGAGCCGGTGCGAATTCTCGGTCATGCCGTGCTCGCGCACCGAGGCGCCTTTGGCGCAGTGCGCTCCCAGATTGAGCGGCGAGTCGAACACCGGCTCGTGCCCGACCCAGACGCCGTTCTGCACCACGGCGTCGATGGCGCAGCCCACCGAGCAATGCGTGCACACGGTGCGCTTGGTCTCGGTCTTGCCGCGCTCGGGACGGTCGGCGGCGTGCGCTCGTTCGACGACGCTGAACGGGAGCTGGCTCGCGAACGATGTCGCGCCCAGCGCGATACCCGATCGTTTCAGGAACGATCGGCGATCGATGGTTTTCGACAGCACGCCGTTCAGGCTGCGCGCGAGGCGCGCTTGCGCGATGGGAGCTGCAGCGGATTTCCGGGTGAGCAACATGGCCTCGCCTCCTCCTCAAACCTGCGTCGTGCGGTAGTAGTTGCGGATGTGCGCGGTCTCGTGGTAACCCTTGCCGCGCCGCGCTCCCTCGCGTTTTTCCGAAGGCCCGGCCTGCGGTGTCAACTTCGTGGCTACCGCCGCGGCGGTCGCCACGCTGCCGGCGCCCACGGCCAGAAGAAAATTTCGGCGGCTTAGCTTGGATTTGACGTGCGGCATGGCATTTCCTCCTGTTCCTTCTGCGCCCGAGCTGACCGCTTGTTAGAGACGGGTCGGATGGTACAGGCGGCGAGTCGGGCAGCTCGGTCGAACTGAGACTCTGATGCACTGAACCGTCTGCATTAAATCATGGCAAGCGCTTGCGATTCAACATCCAGAAACGCCTTGGCGAATCGAGCCACCTGCCGATAGTAATTCCCTCCTCGCGCCATGGCTATTGCGTCGCACAAACCGGCATAGCAGGGTTGGAGATAGCGTTGAAAAAAACGCTGCTGCGTCTGCAGTGCGTCATCCCGGTCTTCGGAAAGGATCAGGTAGCGCATGGCGTCCAACAGAGCGGCCACGTGGTCCTCCGGCTCCGCTGCATCTGCTCTGCGCGCCAGACCGAAATCCTCGAGTTCATCGCGCAAGCGCACCAGCACCTTTTCCCGGCCCGTTTCGGTCAGATAATGACTGGCAAATGGCGTGACCGCCGCCTTGCCGATACCGACGAACAGATCGTCAAATTCCTGCTGCGTTGCAGCATCCTCCGCGGCGGCGCTCGCCTCCTGAAGCGAGCGCCAGGCCGCGCCCAGCCCGACGTTGTCTCCTTCAGCAACGATTTCGTCCGCCCGGGCGATGGCCTGCAGCAGGCCGGCATCGGGCGCCGCGTAGAAAAGCCGCGAAAGCAGGGCATAGAAATTCGCTCGAGCGCGGTCCTCGGGACTCGCCTTGGATGAAATCTCGAGCGGTGCGGGATGTGAATTCACGGATCAACGTTTGACGTCGAAAATCGAGGCTTCGTCCTTGTTTTCCATCATGTCGATGACCCGGCAATCGGCGCACATCTGCAGGCGCTTCAGCGACGCACTGCCGGTAAACATCGAATGAGTCGAGAGTCTTCCCGTCATCACCTCGATCATGTGCCGCGTGCCGAAGGGCTTGCCGCAGCGGATGCAGTGGAAAGGCGGCGAATCGTTGAGCGTCACCGCCTCCTTCGCCTGCCCCGTGAGCAGCAGGCGCGGGGTGAGCGTGACCGCGCCTTCGGGACAGGTATTGACGCACAACCCGCATTGAACGCAGTTTCGCTCGATGAACCGCAGCCGCGGCATCTCGGCGGTGTCGAGCAGGGCGCCCTCCGGACAGGCTCCGATGCAGGCCATGCACAGGGTGCAGGTGTCCCGATTCACGTTGACGCGCCCCCAGGGAGCGCCTTCCGCCAGGGCGATTTCGTCGCGCGGCGCCGGGGCCTGCTTCGCCAGATGCTCGATCGCGAATTCGAGCGACGTTCGCTTCTCGCGCACCAGGTTGAAAGTTGCCGGCTGCCCCACGGAACCAGCCGGCGCTAGCGCCCACAAAAAATTCTCAAGGGACGCCGCTGAATCGGGAGCGAAGAACGCGAAATGCTCGCCTTCGTAGCCCAGCGCGTGCAGCACGGCTTGAGCGTGCGCGATCTGAGCGCGAACGGCTTCGCCGTATTCGGCATTCTCCGTCTCCGAAGCGAGCAACAACACCTGGGTCGCGCCCCAGGCAATCGCACCGAGCATCGTGTCGATGCCGATCGAGGCGGGGTGCAGCACTTCCATCGGAATGACGCGCGCCGGCAGCCCGCGCCCCTTGCGCGCAAGCCTCGCGATCAGCTCGCGCCCCTCGCCGCCGTGGAACAGCAGGCCGGGCTCGCTCCCGCCGGCGCGGCGATATACCGTCAACAGCTTTTTCACACGACTCCCGAGATCGGGTACGCGCGGATAGGCGTAGCTGATCGCTCCGGAAGGGCAGACCGTCGCGCATCCCCCGCAACCCTGGCACAGGTGCGACTCGACCCTGATGCGGTCGCCGTCGGAGGAAATCGCCCCCGTCGAGCAGGTATCGATGCACCGGGTGCAGCCGGTTTTCCCCGAGCGTCCGTGAGCGCAGATCTTTTCGTTGTACGCGAAGAATTTCGGTTTCTCGAATTCCCCCACCAGTTGCGCAAGCTGCCCCGCCGCAAGCGCCTGTTCCAGGGGATCCGGTCCGGGCGAGCGGTATCCCTGAGGCAGCTGCGGTGTGCGGATGGCCGGCTCCAGAGAGAGATCCAGCACCAGGTCGAATTTCTCGGACCGCGCGCGGTCCGCGCGCGAAAAGTCTATGGCGCCGATCTGCGCGCACGCCTTCACGCATTCGCGGTGCGCCTTGCAGCGCTCCAGGTCGATTTGATAGGTGAAATCGATGGCGTTTTCGGGGCAGGCGCGAATGCAGGCGTTGCAGCGCGTGCAGACTTCCAGATCGATGGGATTTTCCTGCTCCCAGGAAACCTCGAACGCTCCCAGCCAGCCGCGGATCGAGCTCACGCGCCCCGACCACACGGGATAGCTTCGGGTCGATGGCAGGTCCCCGCCCTTGCAGTCGGTGACGAGCACGCCGACGCCGAACTGCTCGCGAAGGCGCTCGGCCCAGGCGATCGCGGCTTGCACCGGGCCGACGATCAGCAGATTGCCGCCCGAGGCGTAGGACACGCCCGGCACCGGTTCCGGCTCCGCAATGTCGGCGAGCGCGAGCAAGGCGGCGATTTTCGGCATCGCGCCCTTGCCCTCGGCGGACCAGCCCGCGGTTTCGCGGATGTTGACGAAGTGCAGTTGCGCGGAAGACCCGGCCTGGGTGGCGAGTTCGGAAAAGAGCGGCGATTCCTGCGTGCAGGCGACCACGCACTCGCCGTCTTTCAGCGCCGAGGTGAAGCTTGCCACTTCCTTGCGGCAAAGCTCCGAGTGAATCGCAACCGGAGCGCCCAGCTCGAGCGCCGATGCGAGCGCTTTGGCGTCGAGCGCCATGGTGCGGTTGCAGTTGCAGACCTTCAGGGTCTTGCCGTCGAGTGCCATCAGCTGCCCTGCGCATCCCCGGTTTTTCCGCCCGCGGGCCCGGCATCGACAGGTCCTTGCGCCTCACTATCGTCGGCTGCGGGCCCATTCGGGGGATCCGCTGCAACGGGCGGCTGTTCCCCCTTCGCGGGCTCGGGCCGTTCCGGGTCCGCGTTCTTGAAAAGCAGGTCCCTCGCGTGCGCGAGATTTTTCAGCATCTCCTCGGGAATGGGGTCGGCCTTGGAGTAGTCGTCGATGTAGACATCCAGGCCGTCCATGACGTTGAAATGCGGGTCGAGAAACAATTTCTTGAGCGCTGCGCGCCGCAGGTTTTCGTCGACGCCGGGCTTCAGGAATTCTCGATACTCGGAGAGGAGCCCCTTGAGCTCGTCAAGCGACGGAAGCGGCGCTTCGTTCCCCGGCAATGACGCTTCGCTCCCGGGCGATGGTGCCGCCGAGGGCACCGCGGGTGGCGCGGATTGCGCGGGCGACCCGGTTTCGGCTTTTCGCGATTCGGTCTTGAGCCGCGACCAGCGCGACGCGAATTTTTCGTCGCTCATTTCCGCCGCCTAGCTTTCGTCACGCCGGGCGCCTTTGAAAGACGGCGGCCGGATGCGTTTTTCTTTCGGTTCGGGCCGATAGTGCAAGCGCACGAATTCGGCAAGCCAGGGTACCCATTCGCCCGGCATCGGCACGCCATCCACCCGGGCCCCTCCGTCCATCATCCGAGCCGCCTCGTTATAGCTCACCGTTACGGATTTCGGCACTCCCAGGTCGCCCTGCTCTTCCCAGTTGATGAAAACGAAAGGCGAGGGCGAGGACAGATTGAGGTAATAGCCTTCGGCTTCGTCGGTGAAAAGCCGAAGCATGAATCCCGGGTGCAGCCATCGCGCGCGAGCGCCTTCTTCGTGGAGCAGCCGCGCCGGCGAAACCTGCGGTTCGCGATCCGGCACCACGCCGGCCGCTTGCCAGGTCTCGGACTGCCAACGATTTTGAAGCGCCGTGCGCTCCATGATCACCGCTGCGGCAATGGTTGGATAGCTCATGCGTTGCCACTATACTAGTTGGTTCGGGCAATTCGAATCTGGACCATTGTAATTGGCACGCATATGACCGACCGGGTCATCAGGATCGCCGGCACCAAGCGCAAGCCCCTTCTTGCGTCGGGGTCTTTGCAGGCGGCCAGCGCCCATGCCGCGGACATCCTCGGCCGGCATTTGCGCGACCTGCGCGTTTCCGTTACCGACCGCTGCAACTTCCGCTGTGTCTATTGCATGCCCAAGGAAGTCTTCGGCCCGGATCACCAGTTTCTCGACCGCGCAGAGCTGCTCAGTTTCGAGGAGATCGCCCGGATCACGCGGGTGTTCAAGCTCTTCGGCATACAGAAGGTCCGGCTCACCGGCGGCGAACCGCTGCTGCGCAGGAACCTGGAGCGCCTGATCGCGATGGTCGCGGACCTGGGCGGGCTCGACGTCACGCTCACCACCAACGGCTCGCTGCTCGCCAGGAAATCGAGGAACCTCAAGGATGCGGGTCTGCGACGCGTGACCGTCAGCCTGGATTCGCTCGATGACGCGGTGTTCAAAGCCATGAACGACGTCGATTTTCCGGTGAAGCGGGTGCTCGAAGGCATCGATGCCGCCGCGGCCGTGGGACTGGCGCCGGTGAAGATCAACATGGTCGTCAAACGCGGCCTGAACGAAGCTAGCGTGCTGCCGATGGCGCGCTTCTTCAAGGGCTCCGGCCATATCGTCCGGTTCATCGAGTACATGGACGTGGGCGCCAGCAACGGTTGGCGCATGGATGACGTGGTGCCCTCCTCCGAAGTGATCCGCATGATCGACGAGGAAATGCCGCTCGAGCCGCTCGATGCGAATTATTCGGGCGAGGTGGCGGGGCGCTGGCGCTACCGCGACGGCGCGGGTGAGATCGGCGTGATCTCCTCGGTGACGCAGGCGTTCTGCCGGGACTGCACGCGCGTGCGCCTGTCTACCGAAGGCATGCTCTATACCTGTCTGTTCGCTTCCTCGGGCCACGACCTGAGATCGCTGCTGCGCGCGGGCGCCTCCGACGATGAAATCGCATCGGCGATCGCCGCGGTGTGGCGCGCCCGCGCCGACCGTTATTCGGAAATCCGCACCGCCGAGACGGCGAAGCTGCGCAAGATAGAAATGTCGTACATCGGGGGATGACGGGGATGAAGGCCCCCTCTCGCCCCGAAATGACCGATGCCGGCCGGCCCGCCACCTACGAGGTCGAGGCCCTGAACGAGCGCGGCGAGGCGCTCGCCACGCCGATCGCCGGCGAGCATCCGCTCACCCTCTACCTCGACAAACGCGAACTGGTGACGCTGATGACGCTCGGCCAGGCGCCCGAGGCGCTGGCGATCGGTTACCTGCGCAACCAGCGCCTGGTAAGCGGCATCGAGGAAATCGCATCGGTACAGGTCGACTGGGAAACCGAGTCGGTCGCCGTCGTGACCCGCGCCGGGGTAAAGGGACTGAAGCGCAAAATCGCGAAGCGCACGGTGACCACCGGTTGCGGCCAGGGGACGGTTTTCGGCGGTCTGATGGACGAGATCGACCGCGTCGAGCTGCGCGACGACGTGCCGCTCACCGAGGACGCGCTGTACGCCTTGCTCGACGCCGTGCGGCGGCACGACACCATCTACAAGTCGGCCGGAGCAGTGCACGGCTGCGCGCTCGCGTCCTGCGGCGCGGACCGCTCGGAAATCCTATATTTCATCGAGGACGTGGGCCGCCACAATGCCGTGGACGCGATCGCCGGAAGGATGTGGCTGGATGGCGTGGAGGGCTCGGACAAGGTGTTCTACACCACGGGGCGGCTGACCTCGGAGATGGTGATCAAGACGGCCCAGATGCGAATCCCTTTTCTCGTCTCGCGATCGGGACTCACCAAGATGGGGTACGAGATCGCGCTGCGTACCGGCATCACCATGATCGGACGGGCCGTGGGCAAGCACTACCTGCTGTTCACCGGCAAGAAGCGCTTCGTCAAGGCCGTCACGCACACGATGGTGGCCTAGCAACCGGCGGTCTGCTGAAATTGGACGAAATCACCGGATTGATCCTCGCGGGCGGGCAAGGCCGGCGCATGGGCGGGGCGGACAAGGGACTGCAGCCGCTCAGGGGCAGGCCGATGATCGCCTGGGTCATCGACCGCTTCGCGCCGCAGGTGAGCGAAATCCTCGTCAACGCCAATCAGAATCTCGCCGAATACCGAAGGCTCGGCCGCCGCGTCGTGAGCGACCGGATCGGCGGATTCGCCGGGCCCCTCGCGGGCCTGCACGCGGGGCTCACCGCC
>Ga0156021_1018_pt1 | contig 8992 bp, 7 predicted proteins | sample RifCSPlowO2_02_FD_107675 | JGI IMG/M metagenome (GOLD analysis project Ga0156021, IMG submission 107675) | Betaproteobacteria bacterium RIFCSPLOWO2_02_FULL_64_12
AAGATAAAATGAAAAAAGGGCGCTCCGGGCGCCCTCCTTGGCTTGAAGCACGGCGCTTCAGGTCGGCTGGGCCGCCGCCGGTTGCTGATCCTTGTCCTTGACCGCCTTCATCGACAGGCACACCCGGCCTTTTTCATCGGCCTCCAGGACTTTCACTTTCACCACCTGTCCTTCCTTCAGGTGATCGGAGACGTTATTCACGCGCTCGTGGCTGATCTGCGAAATGTGCAGCAGGCCGTCCTTGCCCGGCAGCACCGAAACGATGGCGCCGAAATCGAGCAATTTGAGCACGGTGCCGTCGTAGACCTTTCCGACCTCGACATCGGCAGTGATGGCCTCGATGCGCTTTCTGGCCGCCAGGCCGCCCTCGGCGCTGACGCAGGCGATCGAAATGGTGCCGTCGTCGCTGATTTCGATCGTCGTGCCGGTTTCTTCCTGGAGTCCGCGGATCACCACCCCGCCTTTGCCTATGACGTCGCGTATTTTCTCCGGATTGATCTTTATCTTGATGATGCGCGGCGCATGCACGGAAATGTCGGAGCGGGAGCCTTCGAGCGCCTGCTTCATGTACGACAGGACGTGCAGGCGCGCCTCGCGCGCCTGGGCGAGCGCCACCTGCATGATCTCCCTGGTGATGCCTTCGATCTTGATGTCCATCTGCAGCGCGGTGACGCCTTGCTCCGTCCCCGCGACCTTGAAATCCATATCGCCCAGGTGGTCCTCGTCGCCCAGAATATCGGTCAGCACCGCGAACCGGTTGCCCTCCTTGATGAGGCCCATGGCGATCCCCGCCACGTGTGCCTTGGTCGGCACCCCGGCGTCCATCAATGCGAGGCTCGAGCCGCATACGGTCGCCATCGATGACGATCCGTTGGATTCGGTCACCTCGGATACCACCCGGATCGAATAGGCGAACTCCTCCTGCGCCGGAAGGACGGCGAGCAACGCCCGCTTTGCCAGCCTTCCGTGCCCGATTTCGCGCCGCTTCGGCGCTCCCATGCGGCCGGTCTCCCCGGTGGCATAGGGCGGCATGTTGTAATGGAGCATGAAGCGCTCCTTGTATTCGCCCTGAATCGCGTCGATGATCTGTTCGTCGCGGCCCGTGCCCAAGGTGGCGATCACCATCGCCTGGGTTTCTCCGCGCGTAAACAGCGCCGAGCCGTGCGTGCGGGGCAGTACGCCGACACGCGCGCCTATCGGGCGCACCGTGCGGGTGTCGCGCCCGTCGATTCGCGGTTCGCCGTCCAGTACCCGGTTGCGCACGATGCGCGACTCGAGAGCGAAACAAGTTTCCTTCACCACATTCGCATCCGGACCGCCCTCGGTCCCGACGCCGATTTCCCCGAATACGCGCTTCCAGATACCGTCTATCGCCGCCGAGCGCTCCTGTTTCTGACGGATGCGGAAAGCCTGGCGCAGCGGTTCCTCGGCGAGTTCCGCGATGCGGTTCACCAGGTTCTGGTCTTTTTCGGGCGCTTTCCAGTCCCAGGCCGGCTTGGCGGCCAGGTCAGAGAGCTCGTTGATCGCCCGGATGGCGGCTTGCATCTGCTGGTGCCCGTACACGACCGAGCCCAGCATCACCTCCTCGGACAGTTGCTGCGCCTCCGATTCGACCATGAGCACCGCATGTTCCGTACCCGCGACAACCAGATTGAGCTGGCTTTCCTTGAGCTGGGTCGAGGTCGGATTGAGCACGTATTGTCCGTCGATGTAACCGACTCGCGCGGCACCGATCGGGCCGTTGAAGGGAATCCCCGAAATCGTCAGTGCGGCGGAAACGCCGAGCATCGCCGGGATATCCGGATCGACCTCGGAATTGCACGACATCACGGTCGCGACGACCTGAATCTCGTTGTAATAGCCGTCGGGAAACAACGGCCTGATCGGCCGGTCGATAAGACGGGATATCAGCGTGTCCTTTTCCGTGGGGCGCCCTTCCCGCTTGAAGAATCCGCCGGGAATCCGCCCGGCCGCGTAGAATTTCTCCACGTAGTCGACCGTGAGCGGGAGGAAATCCTGGCCCGCCCTGGCGGACTTGGAGCCGACCACGGTGCACAGGACGACGGTGTCGTCCATGGTGGCAAGCACCGCGCCGTGCGCCTGACGCGCGACCTCGCCGGTTTCGAGCGTCACCTGATGGGCGCCGTAGGTAAAGGTCTTCGTTATCGCTGATTGAGGCATGGGGATTCTCTAGTTTGAGAGCGCGGCACGCTTGAGCGTTGCTGCGCTTCGGGTGGCGGACAAGGAATAAAGGACAGGCGCCGCTCGGTTATCCGAGTGCGCCTCTCCACGGCTATTTCCGCAAGCCAAGCTTGTCGATCAACTGCCGATACTTGTCCGCATTTCTGCGTTTGAGGTAATCGAGCAGCTTGCGGCGCTGACTGACCATTTTCAGCAGACCGCGGCGCGAATGATGATCCTTGACGTGCGCCTTGAAGTGGTCGGTCAGCCCGTTGATCCGCGCAGTGAGCAGCGCGACCTGAACTTCGGGAGACCCGGTGTCGCCGGTGGCGCGCTGGAATTCAGTGATCACTTGCGCTTTTTGCGCGACATTCGCTGGCATGGGTCCCTGGCTCTCTGGTAAGCCGCGCATTTTATCTTAAAATCAGCAATTTCCACAAGCGCTACGCAGCTTGCGACGGAGTCAATCCGCCGGCGCAACCACTCTCTTGGGGCGTACCATGCCATGAGCATCGGCCAGCCCCAATCCAAGGAAACGGCCGTCCTCGGCGTAGACGCGAAGGCGGCCCGGGGACGTTCCCAGGGGACCGATTTCCCGTCCCTGGCAGAACCGCTCATCCAGCGGCGCGTCGAGAACCAGGCGCGGGGCGGCGGCGAGCAGCAGATCGAAGGACAGCAGCAGCGCGTCGCGGCCGACTTCGTCCAGGCGCTCGATCGTGGCAAGCTCATGCGCATCCGCCAGCCGAAGGTCGCCGACGCGGGTTCGAACCAATGCGGCCAGGTGCGCGGCGCTTCCCAGCGCCCGGCCGATGTCCTCGGCCAGCGTCCGGATGTAGGTTCCCTTGCCGCAGACGACCTCGACGAGCGCCTGCGTTCCGTCAAACTGCAGCAGGTCGATCCGCGAAATCCTGATGGGGCGCGCAGCGCGCTTCACGTCTTCGCCCTTGCGCGCGTAATCGTAGAGCGGACGGCCTTGGTGCTTCAGCGCGGAGTATAAGGGTGGAACCTGATGGGTCTCGCCGACAAAACGTTGCAGTACCGCGAGCAATTGCTCCTCGCCAAAGCCGATCGCGGTGCGTTCGATGACCTCGCCCTCGGCGTCGCCGGTGCTGGTGCGCGCACCGAATCGTATCTGCGCCCGGTAGGCCTTGTCGGCCTCGAGCATGGCAGCGGCGAACTTGGTCGCTTCGCCGAAGCACACCGGAAGCAGACCGCCGGCAAGCGGATCCAGCGTTCCGGTGTGGCCGGCGCGCCGCGCCCGATACAGGCGCCTGGCGCGCTGCAGGGCGGCATTCGAGCTGACACCTACCGGTTTGTCGAGCAGCAACAGCCCATCCAGCCGGCGGGTTCGCATTTCGATTCGAACCTCGGGACTTTCTATGGCGAATGCTTCTTGCCGGAGACCGCCTCGTCGATCAGGCTGGACAGCCGAACGCCCCTTTCGATCGAAGCATCGTACTGAAAACGCAGTTCCGGAACACTGCGGGTGTTAAGTCTTTTTGCCAGCGCCGAACGCAGAAAGCCCGAAGCCCGGCGCAATCCTTCCTCGGAGCGCGTTCGTTCGCCGGACTGCCCCAGCATCGTGAAAAAAACCCGGGCGTGCCCAAGATCGGGAGAGATCTCGACCCCGGTCACGGTGATCATTCCGACGCGCGGGTCCTTCAGTTCGGTTCGCAGGATTTCCGACAGCTCGCGCTGTATCTGGTCCTCGATCCGGCGCAACCGCTGCGATCCTCCGGCCATCAGGGGGCAATCCAGAGCGGCGACATCAAGAACACGAAAATCGCGGCGGACGCGGAAAAATCCGGACTCGCCCGATTTTCCAAGCTTTTTCGGCGTTGGTCGCCGTAGCGTAGGTCAGAGCGTCCGTGCCACTTCCTGAAATTCGTAGACCTCGAGATGATCCCCCTCCTCGATGTCGTTGAATCCCTTGACCGACAGGCCGCACTCAAAGCCGGATTTCACCTCGCGCGCATCGTCCTTGAAGCGCTTGAGTGAATCGAGCTCACCGGAAAAGATCACCACGTTGTCACGCAGTACGCGCACCAGCGCATTGCGCCGGATCAGGCCCTCCTGGACGTAGCAACCGGCGACGGTGCCCACTTTCGAAATCTTGAACACGCGGCGCACTTCGACCAGTCCCAGCACGTGCTCCTTCCTCTCGGGCGCAAGCATTCCCGACAGCGCCGCCTTCACCTCGTCGACGGCCTCATAGATGATGTTGTAGTAGCGGACGTCCACGCCCAGCGACTCGGCAAGCTTGCGCGAGGCGGCATCGGCGCGCGTATTGAATCCGATGATCACGGCCTTCGAAGCCGCGGCGAGATTGACGTCGGACTCGGTGATGCCGCCCACCGCGCTGTGAATCACATTCACCTTGACTTCATCGCCGGACAACCTGGTCAGCGCGTGCACCAGCGCCTCCTGCGAGCCCTGCACGTCCGCCTTGATGAGCAGCGCCAGAACCTTGACCTCGCCTTCCTTCATCTGATCGAACACGTTTTCGAGCTTGGCCGCCTGCTTCTTGGCGAGTTTGACGTCGCGAAACTTGCCCTGGCGGAAAAGCGCAATTTCGCGCGCCTTGCGCTCATCGCCCAGTACCAGCACTTCCTCGCCGGCGGCCGGCACGTCCGAGAGCCCCTGCACCTCGACCGGTATGGACGGTCCCGCTTGGAGTACCGGTTCCCCGTTTTCGTCGGCCATGGCGCGCACGCGTCCGTAAGAGCTGCCGGCGAGGACGATGTCGCCGCGCCGCAGCGTTCCTGTCTGCACCAGCACCGTCGCCACCGGGCCGCGCCCCTTGTCGAGTCGCGCCTCGATCAGCACGCCTTTTGCGGGGGCATCCGCGGGCGCGTTCAGTTCCAGCACCTCGGCCCGCACCAGCACGTGCTCCAGCAACTCCTCGACGCCCTTGCCCGTCTTTGCGGAAACCGGGACGAACGGCACATCGCCGCCGAACTCCTCCGGAACTACTCCGTGACCGAGCAGCTCCTGCTTCACCCGGTCGGGATTGGCCTCCGGTTTATCTATCTTGTTGATCGCGACCACGATGGGCACGTTGGCGGCCTTGGCGTGGTGTATGGCCTCCACGGTCTGAGGCATGACTCCGTCGTCCGCAGCCACCACCAGCACCACGATATCGGTCACTTTTGCCCCGCGCGCCCGCATCGCCGTGAAGGCCTCGTGGCCCGGCGTATCGAGGAACGTGATCATGCCGCGCGGCGTCTGCACGTGATAGGCGCCTATGTGCTGGGTGATGCCGCCGGCCTCGCCTGCCGCGACCTTGGTGCGCCGTATATAGTCCAGGAGCGACGTCTTGCCGTGGTCGACGTGCCCCATCACGGTCACCACAGGGGCTCGCGGCTCCGCCTCCGTTTCGTGATGCTGCGGCGCCTCCGCAAGCCAGGTTTCGGGATCGTCCAGTTTGGCGGCCACCGCCTTGTGACCCAACTCCTCGACCACGATCATCGCCGTTTCCTGGTCGAGAACCTGGTTGATGGTCACCATGCTGCCCAGCTTCATCAGCGACTTGATGACCTCGGCCGCTTTCACCGACATCTTGTGCGCCAGGTCTGCCACCGTGACGGTCTCCGGGATGTGCACCTCCCGGACCACCGGTTCCATCGGCGCGCTGAACTGGTGCGCCGCATCCGCGGCGGGAACCGCCGCCGCCCGGTGGCGTGCCGATTTCGGCGTATGCCACCCGGATGCTCCTTGCACGTCTCCCCGCGTCTTGATGGTGCGGCGCTTGGCGCCTTCGTCCTTCCAGACCGTGACCTCTTTTTTCTTTGCCTTCTTTTCCGCTTTCGCCGGTCCCTCGGCGACCTTGGGTTTGTGCAGGGTGGTATCGGCCGCCGTTGCAGCGACTTGTTCCGGCGGCACCGCCGCTTCCCCCGCTTTTTTCTCTTCGCGCTGTTCCGTCAGCCGGCGCTCGCGTTCCTGTTTCTCCGCAAGCTCCGCGGCCTGGCGCGCCGCGAGCTCTTCCTGGCGCCGCCGCTCCTCTTCGCGCAGCTCGGCTTCGTGCGCATCGATCGCGGCGCTCGGAACGGCCTCCGCTTCGGCAACCGCCGACGCCGGACCGGCATCAGGAGTATCGCGCTTGATGAACACGCGCTTCTTCTTGACCTCCACCTGGATGGTGCGCGCTTTGCCGCTCACGTCCGATTTCTTGATGATCTCCGAGGACTGCTTGCGCGTGAGCGTGATCTTGGTCTTGGGCTCGACGGTGCCGTGCGCCCTGCGCAGGTACTCGAGCAGCTTCGTCTTGTCCTGGTCGGAGAGGAAGTCGTCAGCCACCTGTTTGTTGACGCCGGCCGCGCGGAGCTGCTCGAGCAGCACCGACGGCGGAACCTTCAGTTCGCCCGCGAATTGCGCGACGCTCGTGTGTGCCATACCGATGACTCGTCCCCTATTGCTGCTCGAACCAGTGCGCACGCGCACTCATGATCAGGCTCTTGGCGCGCTCCACATCGATGGGTGTCAGCTCCAACAGGTCGTCCACGGCGAGATCCGCAAGATCGTCCCGGGTCCTGATGCCTTTTTCGGCGAGCCGGGCCGCCAGGTCGCCGTCCATGCCTTCGAGATGCAGCAGGTCGGGATCCACGTTTTCCGCCTGCTCCTCGCTCGCGATCGCCTGCACCAGGAGCGCATCCCGCGCGCGGCTCCTGAGTTCGTTTACCGTGGCCTCGTCGAAAGACTCGATTTCGAGCATTTCCTGGATGGGTACGTACGCGACTTCCTCGAGCGTCGAAAATCCCTCTTGTATGAGAATGTTCGCCACCTCTTCGTCCACGTCGATCTTTTCCATGAACAGCGCCCGCACCACGGAGGTCTCTTCCTCGGTCTTCTTGTGCGATTCCTCTTCGGTCATCAGATTGATGGTCCAACCCGTCAGCTCCGATGCGAGACGGACGTTCTGGCCGCTCCTGCCTATCGCGATGGCGAGATTCTCCTCGTCCACGACTACGTCCATGCTGTGCTTTTCCTCGTCCACGAGGATGGAGCTCACTTCCGCCGGCGCCAGCGCGCCGATGACCAGTTGCGCGGGATCCGGCGACCAGAGCACGATGTCCACCCGTTCACCCGCCAGTTCCTGGGTTACCGCCTGCACCCTGGACCCACGCATACCGACGCAGGTTCCGATGGGATCGATCCTCTGATCGTTCGCCTTGACCGCGATCTTGGCGCGAACTCCGGGATCCCGCGCCGCGGCCTTGATCTCGAGCAGCCCCTGTTCGATCTCCGGAACCTCGAGCCGGAACAGCTCCATGATGAATTCCGGCGCAGTCCGCGAAAGAATCAGCTGCGGCCCCCGCGCCGCGCGATCGATGCGCAGCAGGAAAGCCCGCACCCTGTCCCCGACGCGTACGTTCTCCTTCGGAATGATCTGGTCCCGCGGCAGCTTCGCTTCCATGCGCCCGACCTCGATGATCGCGTCGCCGCGTTCCATCCGCTTGATGGTGCCGCTCACGAGATTGTCGTTGCGCGCGAGGAAATCGTTCAGCAGCTGCTCGCGCTCGGCGTCCCGGATCCGCTGCAAGATGACCTGTTTCGCCGTCTGGGCGCCGATTCGGCCGAAATCCATGGGCTCGAGCGGCTCCTCGATGTAGTCCTCGAGCTGAACGTCGCCGTACTGTTTTTGCGCCTCGGAAAGCGGGATTTGATGGGGCGCAGACTCGACCTGGTCGTCCGCTACCACCTGCCATCGGCGGAACGATTCGTAGTCCCCGGTATTCCGGTCGATACTCACCCGCACCTCGACGTCTTCGGTGAAGCGTTTCTTGGTGGCCGAAGCGATGGCCATTTCCAGCGCGCCGAAAACGACCTCCTTGTGCACGTTTTTTTCCCGCGCTAGAGCGTCAACCTGCATCAACAGCTCGCGGCTCACTTTCATGCCTCCTGATTAAAGTCTCGGAACCAGGCGGGCGCGATCGAGATCGGCCAGCTCGAACCGGAATCGGCCGCCTTCGAATTCGAGCTCGACTCCGTCGCCGCTCACCTCGCGCACGATCCCGACCAAGCGCCGGCGCCCGTTGATCAGGAGGCGCAGCCTCACGTCGGCGGTACGCCCAATGAATCGCTCGAAATCCGACGGCTTTTTCAGGCGCCGATCCAGGCCGGGGGACGATACTTCCAGCCGATGGTACGGCACGCCCTCCACTTCGAGCACACGCTGCAAATGGCGCGTCACGGCTTCACAGTCCCCGACCGTGATCGTGGTTTCGTCACCGCCCTTTACTTCAGACAATTTATCAATAAATAACCGTAACATCCCGTTTTTCTGAGATATTTGAATATCAGCTAACTCGTAACCCAGACCTGTTACCGTGCGTTCCAATAGTTGCTCCAAGCCTTCCATCGCGCGCCATTTTCCGCCACACAAACAAAAAATGGGCTGGACCAGCCCATTTCCCTAAGCCCGATAGTATAACAAAACAACCCAGGCAAAACAACAGACTGGGGTACTGCACTGACACCGGGAAGGCGCGCCGCGCTGCCAGAGACTCCTGCGCCGTTCCGACGGCGAACCACCCGATTCGGTTGCACCGGTCACGGTCCTCGGCGCGAAGAATGCAAACGCCCCGGGGACGGACGCATTCAGCGCAGTGAACAGGCGTCCGATCAGGAAACTTTTGCAGGAAACCGACAAAAATCACGCGCCGGGACTGGAAAATGCCGCATATTCGAAAGGATAGCCGGGAGACACGCACGTCGCCAATGGCGCCTCGCCTATAATTGGCCTCTCGTCCGTCATCGGAAAACGCGCAAATCGCGCGCCCACGCCAGGCAAATCGAGCCACCCGGGATGTTG
>Ga0156021_1163_pt3 | contig 8970 bp, 7 predicted proteins | sample RifCSPlowO2_02_FD_107675 | JGI IMG/M metagenome (GOLD analysis project Ga0156021, IMG submission 107675) | Betaproteobacteria bacterium RIFCSPLOWO2_02_FULL_64_12
TGGAGCTTGTCGACCGTCTCGGCTGGAAGGCCCGACGGACCGGCGATCGCCATCCATGACGTTACCTCGAATCCGGGCACCGTCTCGGCCACGGCCGGGACCTCGGGCAACTGCGGAATGCGAGTGCTCGAAGTGACGGCGAGCGCACGCAGCTTGCCGCCCTGGACCTGCGCCCGTGCAACCGTGAACGTGTCGAACAGGACATCGACGCGACCGGCGATCACATCCTGCACCGGGGCGCCTCCGCCCCGGTACGGGACGTGCAGCATCTTGATGCCCGCAGTCGATTGCAGCAATTCACCGATGAGATGCTGCGTGGTGCCCACGCCGACGGAGGAGAAGGAGAGCTTTCCCGGCTCGCTTTTCGCCGTCTCGATCAGCTCCTTGAGACTCCTGATTCTGCTGTCGGGGCTGGTGCCGACCAGAAACACGAACCCGGTTGTCAGCGACAGCCATTTGAAATCGGTCAGCGGCTCGTAAGTGAGCTTCTTGTAGATCGCGGCCGATACCGCGTGACCGTTGGTCTGAAGTATGAGCGTATAGCCGTCGGCCGGCGATTTCGCGACGTACTCGGAAGCGATGTTGCCGCCCGCGCCCGTTTTCCCCTCGACAATGACCGGCTGCCCGATCTCATCCGAAAGACCCTGGCCGAGTATCCGCGCCAGCGTGTCGGCTTGACCACCCGCGCCAAAACCCTGGACGAGCTTGATGGGTCTTGATGGAAACGCCTGCGCCGCGACATCGGTAGACCCGGCCGCGGCGATCAGGAAAGCGACGGCGAACGACAGCGCGGACAAGGCGCCCGCAGATATTCCGATTGGAGAATGCATGATCCCTCCTCTCATTGACTTCAACTCCGCAACGAATTGCCTCATTGCCGCTCGATGCGCCGGCTATCCACGAGCTGGTTCCAGCGCTTGATTTCCGACTCCACCTGCGCGCGCATCGTATCGGGTCTGATGGGCGCCGCCGCGCCTCCCAATTCGGCGAGCCGCTTCTGCACCTCCGGTTCGCCGAGGACGCGATGCAGGTCGCGGACGAGCCGCTCGACGACCGCCGGTGGCAGGGCTGCCGGTCCCGCGATGCCGAGCCAGGATTGGAATACCAGTCCAGGGACGGTCTGCGCCACGGTCGGAACACCCGCCAGGAAGCTGGTCGTCTCCCGGGTGGTAACCCCAAGCGCGCGCAGCTTGCCCGACTTGATGTGCGCCATGGTGGCGGTCATGGTTTCGAACATGATGTCAATGCGTCCGGCCAGCACCTCGGTGATCGTCGCGCTGCCGCCTTTGAACGGCACGTGCAGGAGCGAGATGCCTGTCTCCGCGCTGAACCATTCGCCAAGCAGATGGTGGGCGGTTCCGAATCCTACCGAGGAATAGCTGATCGTGCCTGGCCCGGCCTTGGCGGCCGATATCACGTCGGCAAGCGACTTGAAACGCGACTGCGGGCTGGTCGCGATGACAAACGGATACGTCGTGATCGTGCTGATCCAGGCAAAGTCCTTCACCGGCTCGAATGGCAGCTTGCGCATGATCGCCGCCATGACCGGGTTCCCGGCGGTTGCAAGGAGCAACGAATAACCGTCGGGCGCCGCCTTGGCGACAGCATCGACTGCCAGCATGCCGCTTGCGCCGGGCTTGTTCTCCACCACCACCGGCTGCCCGAGCACCGGCGTCAGATGCTGTGCCACCAAACGCGCCACGATGTCCGAACTTCCGCCGGGAGAGAAGCCCACGAAAATCCTCACCGGGCGCTCCGGATAGCCTTGCGCCTGGATTCCCGCCGTCCCGAGCACCAGAAGCAGCAACGCCGCGCGACCCGCGGCACGTACCAGCGATCGATTCATGGTCCACCTCCTCCTTTTTGGGTTTCCCTTTCCGAACCTTCCTGAAGCGCGAAATTGAATTCAGCAGACCGTATCGGATGCTAAGGACAACAGGGACTCAGCCGATGTGACTTGAATCAAGGTTGGCCCATCTTGGATGGCCCTATCTTATTAAGATTATAGGATTATTAGACGTTTCTAATCGCTGGGGTTACGGGCCATCCGCCATCGGCTGCCACATGAGCACCTGTTTCTCCGCCCATCCTTTGCTGCATATGTGCGCCGGTGCGCTATAGCGCCTGGCGTCCCCCGCCGTCTCGTGTGCGTGTTGCCGGGCGGACCCTTGTCATCCAGATTCGCGCGCGCGATCTTGCGGGCGCTCGATGTGCGGGGCCTAAAGCTCCTGCTGCCATATCAACGTGCAACGATTATATGCGCCTTGTTCATACTTCACCGAGGCCCAGCCGGCCGCGACATCTACCTCGAAGCGATGGAACCGGCGGCACCGGACGACCCACGCCGGGTCCACGCATCCAGGCAAGCCATTCGACCGTAATTCGACTGAACATCGGGTTTTGCGTTATGCCAGTCGACCGCCGATTCGGCGGGATTCTTCTCGTATTCGCCCTGTGCGCGGCCGCGGCGTCGGCCGGTGCGCACGTCGGTAGTTGGGAAATTCACGTTGGCCAAGTTCAATGCGGCACTGCATGTTCCCGCGCAGGGACTCTGCCGCCGTCCTGCTGGCGATGCGTGAGCGCTCAGCGGGGGACGATGTTGACCATGTCCTGCTGGCGCCCTTCCAGGAAGCAGCGCAGGTTCTGCTCCAGTATCACCGCCTTCTGTTGCGCGATGTTCTCGTTGCTGCCGGCACAATGCGGAGTGATCACGACGTTGGGCATGCGCCAGAATGGGTGATCGATCGGCAGCGGCTCGGTCTGGAATACGTCCAGTCCCGCGCCCGCAATCCTCCGCTCGCGCAGGGCCGCCAGCAGCGCGCCCTCGTCCACCACCCCGCCCCGCGCAAGGTTGACGAGAAACGCGGTGGATTTCATGGCGCCGATCACCCCGGCATCGACGATGTGGTCAGTGTCCGACGTATGCGGCACCAGCACCACCAGGAAATCCGCAAGCGCGGCCGCCTCGCGCAGTCCCCCTCGGTCGAACATGCGGTCAAAGCCGGCGACAGGCCGCAGGGTGGAGGTAATGCCGAGCACGGTCATGCCGAACGCTTTGCAGCGGGAGGCCAGTTCCCCCGCGATGATCCCGATGCCGAGTATGGCGATGGTTTTTCCTAGAAGCAGCCGCTGCGGCCAAAATTGCCAGAGCGCCCGCTCTTGGTTGCGCAGGGTCTGCGGATAATCCCGCGCAAGCACCAGCATTTGCAGGAAGGCCATTTCGGCCACCTGCGGACCATGGATTCCACGCATCGAGGTGACGATGACCTCGGGCCGGATTGCGCAGGTCGCGAGAATCGCGTCGGTTCCGGATGTCAGCGCCTGAACCCATTGCAGGTGTCGCGCCCCACTCACAAGCTCGGCGTCGAATACAACTGAGGTGCCTCGGCCCATGATCACCTCCGCGTCGGCCGCCTTGTTCCCCACTTCCGCGCGATCGAGCGCAGTGCGGATGTCCAGTTGCGGAAAAAGTGCTCCCAGCCGCTCGCGGAAGTACTCCGCGTCCTCCTCGATGATCAATACCGGTCGTCCCATAGGGTCATTCGGGCTGGATGCCCGCCGTCTGCACCACCCGGGTCCAGCGGAACGCTTCGCCAAGGTCAGTAGCCCGTGCAATCAAGAGCCGCCGAGAGGTTCCCATTACGGTCTCCTCGCTGATGGTTCACGTGGCACGAGATGCGACGACTCAACTGACCGGCATACCTCTCGTGCTCACAAGCGATGTTTCTGCGATGAGAATAAACGCCTCAGTCGCCGAGCTTGATGTTGGCCCGCCTGAGCAAATTCCCATAGCTCGCCGATTCTGCACGGACCATGTCCAGGAATTCCTCCGGGGTGTTGCTCACCGAGCGGATGTTGAGCGCAGCGAGCTTCTCCCGGATCGTGGCATTTTCTGCGGCTGCTTTTACGGCCTGTGCAATCCGGGCCACCACATCGCGCGGCATCTCGGGCGGTCCGGCAAGACCCCACCACGTTCCGAGATTCAGTTCCGGTATGGGGACCCCTGCTTCAGCGAGCGTGGGGACCTGCGGAAATACCTGAGACCGGCTCGTGCCGGTGATTGCAATCGGGTACAAGCGGCCATCGGCGACGGCACCCCTTACCGCACTGACTCCGGTGAACATCATTGATATGCGGCCGCCCAGCAAGTCGGTGACAGCGGGGCCCGAGCCTTTGTAGGGAACCTGAATGATGTCCAAGCCGGCCTTGAACTTCAGCAACTCCGGGCTGAGATGAGTGGTGTTGCCGCTGCCCGCCGACCCGTAGGTGAGTTTTCCAGGATTCGCTTTTGCGAGTGCAATCAATTCTTGAAGCGTTCTCGCGGTAACCGACGGCGGGACGACCAGAATCAGCGGCGCGGAACCCATCAGAGAAATGGGCGTGACATCCCTGTGGGGAACAAGACTCCAGTTCTTCATCAGAAACGGATTGGCAATAAACCCCTGGTCTATGTTCAGCAGAAGTCTTCCATTGGGTGCGGCGCGGGACACCGCCTCCGCCGCGATGAGCCCGCTTGCGCCAGTCCGGTTCTCGACGATCACGGGCTGACCGAGCGCTTCTGCCATCCCGACAGCGATATGCCTCGTCACGGTGTCGGTGCCTCCGCCGGGCGGATAACCCACCAATATGCGGTAACCCTCGCCGCCTCCCCCGATCTGAGCGCCGGTGTTGCCGGCGAGGAGCAGACACCATACGAGAATCGCAAGTCCATGCAGCTTGATCACGAATTTCCCCTCCTCAAGAAGTTTGCAAGCGGGCCCGATGACTTCGAGCCCTTAGCAGTCGATAACGAAGATCTCCTGGGGTGTGCTATGCAGGCGCTCGGCAGCGCCATTCGTTATTAGAAAATCGTCGCAGCACAGTGCAAAGGCACTTTGATTTGCGGCCATTGGATGCAAGGCGACAACCATGTTGGCCTGCAGCAGCATGGGTTCTTCAGCGTTGAACAGGGGGCGCTCCACCAGATCGTAGCCCTGGCCGTGCGCATTGGTGCGGCCCTCGGGCACCTGGCCCCCGGATACGAGGAACTCGTTCACTTTCTTGAACACATCCCCGGGACGAACGCCGGGTTTGAGCAGGCTTACAGCAAGTTTTTGCCCCTCCAGGCTGATGTCCCACATCTGCAGCAGTTCGCGCGGCGCGGCGCCGAGACACCAGGTTCTGCAGATCTCGGTGTAGAACCCTCCGGGGCCCGTGGGCTCGAGGAGAACGCATACTTGGTCGCCCGGCTGGATCTGCCTGTTCTGCAGGAATGTTTCCAGGGTGGGCGCGGGCCGGCCGGCCGGAGCCGAGCTCAGCCGCAGCAACTGCTCTTCGCTGCCCAGGTCCATGAGCATGCGCGCGATTTCGCCGCGCACCTGGGATTCGTATTTTCCCGGGCGCACGATGGTCGGCATTGCCGCGCACACCATGTCCTGAGTCTTGGCCGCCATGCGCACGTACGCGAGTTCGTCGTCGCTTTTGACCGCCTTGATGCGATCCACCAGGTCGCTTGCCTCAACAATCTCCACACCCTGAAGTTGCTCTTTGAGATAAACGTAGAACGCTGCGTGCATGGCGCCCAGGCCCACGATGCCGACTTTCTTGTCTTTGCGGTCCTTGATAACGTTCACCGCCTCTTCAGCGTCGTAGCTGTTGGTGTAATGGGCGGTGCGGAAGTACGGCCGCGCGAGGCGGGTTTTCACCCCTCTCACCGCCCAGGCGGGAGGTCCGGGAGGCCTGGGCAGGCCGCCGTGGGAGATCATCGTCATATCGTCGTTTTGCGGAAACAGCACGGTCACCGGGTACGCAGTCTCAGCGGGGAAATCGGTGAAATAGCGGACATAGCCCCCGAGATACTGGTTGTCGTTCTGCGTGACGAGGATATCTATCCCCGCCGTTTGCATTGCTTTGCGGACGGCCGACCATCGCCGCTCCAGTTCGCGCGTCGGAATGGCCGCTCGAATCCGTTCTTTTGCCGTCGCGGCAAGTTCATCCATCGCAATCGCCCCTATTATGGTAAGAATTCAGCGTAACAGCGCGCGCGGAGCCATCGGAGTCCACACCGGCAGGAACAACTGCCTCACTGTCGGGTACTGCCCTTCCTCGTGCTTGAGCACCCGCGCAAATAACACCCCCGGCGGGGTGCCATGCTCGGCCTTGCACGAGAGCTGGTAGGCGTAGCAGCCGATGCAGCGCTTCAGGTCAATCACCGTGCCCCGTCTCATCGCGCAGCTCCTCCTATTCTTCCGACTTTCACCTTGGCGCAGATATCCAGATTGAAGTTGATGGGACTGACGTGGTTCCAGTCGAGTTCGAGGAACTCATTGAAGAACACGCCCTTGCCCTTGGCCATCGGCATGCCCTCGGCCCAATGTCCGGCACAGGCGGCGATGCCCAGGCCTTCCGGATGAATCGCCTCGCTCAGGCACACCCGGCCCTCGACATGGCGTCCGTGCTCGGTTTCCACCCGGATCGCCTCGCCATCGGCGAGCCCATGGCGCTTGCCCGTGGCACGGTTGATCACGATGGCGTAGGAGTAGGGATCCAGCCGGGCGGCCTCGTCCAGCCAGGCGTTTTCCATCGTATAGCTGTTGGTGTGGACCGAATCGCGGTAGTAGAAGGCGTAGAAGTCGAAGTCCTTCGTCTTGCACTGGTGCGACACGCAGGGATTGAAGTCGGGCATGGGCTCGTAATACCGGCGCGGAACCGCCAGGCCGCGCGGCCCGGTGATCGCCGTAGTCTTGTCGTAGATGCGCACCAGATTTTCCCAATAGATCGGCACCCGCACATCGATGTAGGGGCGCCAGTAGACTTCCTGGGGTTTCTTCGGCCATTTCAGCACGCCGTTCTGCTTGAACCACGCGAGACCCCGCTCGGGGCCGAAATTGTTCTTGAGTTCCGCGTCGCAGATGTCTTCCCAGCGATATCTCCTGTCGGGGGCAAGCCGGTAGGGCGCCTCCAGGTTGAGCTGGGCATTCAGCGCCATGTTCATGTCGGGAAGGAAACCCGCGCGCTCGGCGATTTCCATCAGGACGTCGGCGTGCGGGCGCTGCTCGCCCTGGGCTTCGAGCACGGGCTGGCGTACGGTCCAGCACCAGTCCCCCATCCCTGCGGGGTGGTTGAAGATGAACGGGAAATTGGGCCGCGAATCGACCGACTGCAGGTAATCGCAGTCAGGCAGGACGATATCGGCGAAGTCCGAAGTCTCGTTGAGAAAGAGATCGATCGAGATGACGAAACGGTAGCGCGCAAGCGCGGCCGCAACCGTATCCTTGTTGCCGATCGCCATGACCAGATTGGAGCCGAAATTGAATAGCACTTCCGGCCGATAGGGAAGCTCGAACTTCTGCCACATCTCTTCCTGGTCCGAGGATGACAGGAATGGCGAAGTCCTCCCCATCACGAACAGGTCCCCCAGCCCGGCGGTCTGAGGCAAGCGCGGCTCCGCCAACGGATACGGAATATGCCGTGTCATCCAGATGCCGGTGACCATCAGTCCGTCTTCGCCGGGCGTCGGGCTGTAGCGCAGGCGGCCGGTTTCGGGATAGCCGCTGCAGGCGGGGTTGAATCCCAAACAGGATCCCGCAACGTCGGCAGCGCCGACCAGTTGGTTCAGCAGATCGATGGCGATGTAGTTGTACACCGAGTTCAGGTGCCCTTGTGCACCGCGGAAGGTGATCGCCGCAACCGGCCGGTAGGGAACGGTCACGCCATCGATGACTATGGTGCTGCCGATGCGCGCCTCTTCGCCGAACTCCCGGCTCAGGCGCCGTATGCTCGCAGCAGGCACGGTACTGATGCCCTCGGCCCATTCGGGCGTGAATTTCTGCAGGTGATCCTTGAGCAGGTGAAATGCCGGGTGGCAGTGGATCCCGCGAACCTCGAATTCGCCCTCCAGGGCCATGTCGGCGGCCAGAGCATCGGTGTAAGGGCGGGCACCGCCGGCGGAGCGGTCCCAGACGAGCGGTTTGTTCGTGTCCGGATCGCGAACGTAGAGCTTGTCCGGACCGATCAGATAGGGGGCGTTGGTCCTCGCCTGCAGGTAAGGGCCATCGATGATTCCCAGTTCGTTCACCAGCATGTTGCACATCGCCAGCGCCAGTGCCGCGTCGGTTCCCACCCGGATCGGCACCCATTCGCTCGCCTTAGCGGCGGCAAAATTGCACATCGGGTCGACCACCACCATTTTCATGCCGCGCGAGCGCGCCTCGGCCGCCAGTCCCATGTTCGACGTCGAGGCGTGGCCGGCGCCGTGGCCCTTGGATGCGCCGAAATAGACAGCGTAATTGCAGTATTCGAAATCCGGCACGATGGACCAGGAAGCATGCATGGCGCCGCTGATCATGTGAGCGCCATTGCCGCAATGCAGTCCTCCTCCGGAGGCCGAAGTGTTGGGCGTGCCGAATCCGGAAGTGAACGCCACCATCGGCACGTAGCTCGAGGTCAGCGTGGTGGTGCGCTGGATCACCATCTTGCGCGGATCGTCCGCGCGCACGCGCTTGAGCACCGCGGCGACTTCGTCGAGCGCTTCGTCCCAGCTTATTTCTTTCCAGCCTGGATCGACGCCGATACCCTTTTTCGGATTGGTGCGCTTCAGCGGCCGCTTGAGGCGGTTCGGGTCGTAGTGGCTCATGATGCCGCTCACTCCCTTGCCGCACAGCCGGCCCTTGCCGATCGAGCTGTCGGGATTGCCCTCGATCTTAACGACTACTCCGTCGACGCGATGCACCCGGGTCGAGCAGGTGCCGTAGCACAGGGCGCAGGTCGAGGCAAACCAGGCATCGTCATGGCGCTTTTCGACCGATGCGGAACTGGGTTTGTCTTCGGCTTGGACGATCATTGGAGTCCTTTGCTCGGACGGTTCAGTGCGGCCGGACCAGGTACGCGAGACGCTTGGGCGGCGCGAGCTTCCCCAGTTGCTCCTAAAAACAGGGTGCCCGGTTAGCGGCTGTGCTTCGCTCTGCTGCGCAGCGCCGCCCGCAGCTGGCG
>Ga0156021_1025_pt1 | contig 8810 bp, 8 predicted proteins | sample RifCSPlowO2_02_FD_107675 | JGI IMG/M metagenome (GOLD analysis project Ga0156021, IMG submission 107675) | Betaproteobacteria bacterium RIFCSPLOWO2_02_FULL_64_12
CTCTTGTGGGCGAAATAGATCGAGGGAACAGCGAGCCGCTCGCGCTCGATGTATTGCCACACGTCCATTTCGGTCCAGTTGCTGATCGGGAAGACCCGCATGTGCTCGCCCGCATGGACGCGGGCGTTGAACAGGCTCCACAGCTCGGGGCGCTGGTTCTTCGGGTCCCATTGCCCCCACTCGTCGCGGAAGGAAAAAATGCGCTCCTTGGCACGCGCCTTTTCCTCGTCCCGGCGCGCGCCGCCGATTGCCGCGTCGAAGGAGAATTCCGCTATCGATTCGAGCAGGGTGACCGACTGGGCGGCGTTGCGGCTCTCGTTCGCCGAGCGCAGCCGGACCGTTCCCCGGGCCATCGAATCTTCCACGGAGCGCACGATCAGCCGCTCGCCCAGTTCGGACGCGCGCTTGTCGCGGAACGCGATCACTTCGGGGAAATTGTGTCCGGTATCGATGTGCAGAAGGGGGAACGGAAACCGGGCGGGCCGGAACGCTTTTTCGGCCAGCCGCAGCAGAACGATGGAGTCCTTGCCGCCGGAGAAGAACAGCACCGGATGGCGCGCCTCGGCGGCGACTTCGCGCAGGATGAAGATCGCCTCCGATTCCAGCCAGTCGAGGTGGCTGCGCCGCGGAATGCCAGGCACCCGTGCGCGGCCGTTTTCGAGAACGCGTGCATGCGCGAGCGCGCTGCCGAGCTGCGGGCGCGCCCGAGAGGGTGCGACGGAGGAATGCCCCGTCGCGGCCAATTCGATATTCATGCGGCATGCTCCTTGACGCGGGCAAGCCGGCCGTCCGGCCCGAGATGCAGCCCGCATTCGCGCGTTTGCGCGTCCTCCCACCACCAGCGGCCCGCGCGCACGTCCTCGTCGGGGGTCGTCGGGCGAGTGCAGGGCGCGCAGCCGATCGACCGGTATCCCTGGTCGTAGAGCGCGTTGTAGGGCACGTCGCGCTCATGCAGGTATTCCCATACTTCCGACTCGCTCCACTGCGCGAGCGGGTTGAACTTGACGATGCCGTGCACCGGATCGGCCTGCTGCAGCGCAAGCTCGCCTCGCGTCACCGACTGGGCGCGGCGCATGCCGGTGATCCAGGCGGATTTCCCGGCGAGCGCACGCCGGAGCGGATCGACCTTGCGGATCTCGCAGCAGCGCTTGCGCAGCGCCGTGTCGTCGTAGAACGCGTCGCGGCCGAAGCGGATCACGTATTGCTCGACGGCGGCGGGTTCGGGCTTGTGCACGCGCAGCGGGTAGCCGTAGCGATGCCGGATGGCATCGATCAGCTTGAGCGTATCCGCGTGCAGCCGGCCCGTATCGAGCGTGAAGATCTCGATCTCCAGGCCGCGGGTGAGGATCGCGTCGGTGATCACCATGTCTTCGGCCGAGAGGCTGGATGCCAACGCGGCAGGGGGGTGCTCCAGCGCGACGCGCCCGAGAGTGCGCGCAAGTTCCTCGATGCGGCTCTGCAGCCGGGCGCTCATGCGCACCTGCCTTCCAGCCGCCGCCGGAAAAGCGGCTGCGGCTGTTCCACCCAGCCCTGGTATCCGTCGCTGAAGTCGTCGAAGGCGGAGAGCGCCTCTTCGGCGTCCTGATCCTCGCGCAGGAGAAACGCATCGAAGCCGCAGCGCGCCATGAACAGGAGCTGGTCGCGCAGCACCTCGCCGACCGCGCGCAGCTCGCCCCGGTAGCCGTAGCGCTCGCGCAACAGGCGCGCCGTCGAAAAGCCGCGCCCGTCGCCGAATTTGGGGAAGTTCACCGCGACCACGGCAAACCGCCCGAGCTCGGCCGCGATGTCGGCCGGGTCCTCGTGGCTGTCGAGCCACACGCCCAGCTTCCCGGAACGCTCGGCCAGCGCTTCGCGGCGCGCGCGCCAAAGCGCGAGCGGCACGATGACATCGCCCGCGAGCGGCAACGGCGGCAAGGCGCCCTCGGCGCCGGGCTCAAGCAGCTGCCAGCTGTCTGTCGCGATGGCGCGATATTTGATCAGCTTTGCCATAGACGCTTTCCTTGAAGGGGTCGATGCCGATGCGGCGCACGACGTCGACGAAGCGCTCCTCGTCGCTGTCGCGCCGGCCGAGGTAGCACACGATCAGCCGCTCGATCACCTCGGGAACTTCCGCGCGCGCGAATGACGGTCCGAGCACGCGTCCGAGCGCGGCCCCGTGGCCTTGCGAGCCGCCGATCTCGATCTGGTACCACTCCTCGCCGTTCTTGTCGACGCCGAGGATGCCGATGTGGCCGACGTGGTGATGTCCGCAGGCGTTCATGCAGCCGGAGATATTCAGGTCGAGCTCGCCGATGTCGAACAGGTAGTCGAGGTCCTCGAAGCGCTCCTGGATCGCCTGCGCCACCGGAATCGATTTGGCGTTGGCGAGACTGCAGAAGTCGCCCCCTGGGCAGCAGATGATGTTGGCGAGCAGGCCCACGTTCGGTGTCGCCAGGCCAAGTGAGCGCGCCTCGCGCCATAGGCTATTAAGCTCGGATGTGCGCACGTCGGAGAAAATCAGATTCTGCTCGTGCGAAACCCGCAGCTCGCCGAAGGAGTAGCGGTCGGCGAGATCGGCGATGGCATCCATCTGAGCGTCCGTAACATCCCCGGGCGGCACGCCGGTCTTCTTGAGCGAAAGCGTCACCGCCGCGTAGCCGGGGACCTTGTGCGGGTGGACGTTGCGCCGGTGCCAGGCGCGGAACGCCGGATCGGCGCCAGGACCTTGCTCCAGTTCCCGATCGCCCGCCGGCAACGCCTCGTAGCGCGGCCGGGTGAAGCGGCCCTCGACCCGCTCGATTTCCTCCTCGATGAGCGTTCCGGGGCCGTCCTTCAAATGCGCCCATTCGGCCTCTACTTGCTCGCTGAATTGCTGCGGGCCGCGTTCCTTCACCAGGATCTTGATGCGCGCCTTGTGGATGTTGTCGCGCCGGCCGCCCCTGTTGTACACACGCAGGACCGCGTCGAGATAGGTCAGGAGGTGCGGCCAGGGAAGGAATTCACGGATGACGTGGCCGATGATCGGCGTGCGTCCCAGGCCCCCGCCGACGAGCACGCGAAAGCCGATTTCCCCGGAATCGTTCCGTACTGCGTGCAGCCCGATGTCGTGCACCTGGGTGGCGGCGCGGTCGGCCGCGGCGCCGTTCACCGCGATCTTGAACTTGCGCGGCAGCCATGAGAATTCCGGATGGAAGGTGGACCATTGGCGAATCAACTCGCACCAGACGAAGGAATCCACGATCTCGTCCTGCGCGACGCCGGCGAAATGGTCGGTGGTGATGTTGCGCACGCAGTTGCCCGAGGTCTGGATGGCGTGCATCTGCACGGTGGCGAGCTCGGCAAGGATCCCGGGCACGTCTTCCAGCTTTGGCCAGTTGAACTGCAGGTTTTGTCGCGTGCTGAAGTGGCCGTAGCCCCGGTCGTAGGTGCGCGCGATGTGCGCGAGCTTGCGCAGTTGCGCCGTGGAGAGCAGCCCGTAGGGAATCGCCACGCGCAGCATCGGGGCGTAGCGCTGGATGTAGAGGCCGTTGCGCAGGCGCAGCGCCCGGAATTCGTCCTCGGAGAGCTTGCCCGCGAGAAAACGGCGCGTCTGGTCGCGGAACTGACGCACGCGCTCGTCCACCAGCTTCTGATCGATTTCATCGTATAGGTACATGGCGTGGCTACCAGGCGAGCCTGCCGCCGATCAGCACCAGCAGCGGCGTCATCAGCGAGCCGCCGCCCACGCCGGTCACGCCGACTATGGCGCCGACCAGAAACCCCGAGAGGATGTAGAGACCGTCCATCGCTTCTTCCAATGCGAAGGCGGATGGTAGCGCTGGTGGCTAATACCCCAAACGACTTTTATGTTAGGATTTAATAACTAAACGGAATATAGAGTAGGCGATGAATTTTCAGCAGTTGCGCTACGTGCGGGAGACGGTCAGGCAAGGCTTGAACCTCACCGAAGCGGCGAGCAGGCTTCACACCTCGCAGCCAGGGGTGTCGAAACAGATTCGGGAGCTGGAGAACGAGCTCGGCGTCGAGATTTTCGTGCGTCGCGGCAAGCGCATCGCGTCGCTCACCGAACCGGGGCGGGCGGTGCTCCAGATCATCGAGCGGCTGTTGCAGGACGCCGAAAACCTGAGGCAGATGGCCCGTGACTTTCAGGACCAGGCCGCCGGCACCTTGACGGTAGCGACCACTCACACTCAGGCGCGTTACGCGCTGCCGCAGGCTGTTACCCAGTTCCGGCGCCGCTATCCCAAGGTCCATCTGACGTTGCAGCAGGGCAATCCGCCGCAGATTGCGAAAATGGTCATCGAGGGCGTTGCCGACCTGGGCATTGCGACCGAAGCCATCGACAACTTCCCGCAATTGCTCGCGCTTCCCGCCTACACCTGGAGCCATTGCGTGCTGGTGCCGCCGCGGCATCCGCTGCTGCGCGTGCACCCGCTCACGCTCGAGGCGTTGGCCCGGCACCCTATCGTGACCTACGACCCGGCCTTCGCCGGGCGCAGCCACATCGACGAGGCGTTCGCGGCGAAGGGCCTCGCGCCCGACGTGGTGCTCGCCGGCATCGACTCCGACGTCATCAAATCCTACGTGGAGCTGCGCATGGGGGTGGGCATCGTGGCGACTATGGCTTTCCACCCCAAGCGCGACCGGCATCTGCGCAAGCTGGATGCCGGACACCTGTTTCGCAGCAATACCGCTCGAGTGGCGGTGCGGCGCGGCGCTTTGCTGCGCGGCTTCGTCTACGACTTCATCGAGCTGTTCGCACCGCAACTGTCGCGCAAGCTGGTCGAGGCGGCGCTCGCCGGCTCGGGCGAAACCTACGAGCTTTGACGGGCCCCTGAGCCGGCATAGCCGGAACCAAACAGGTTGGATATTTTTTGCCTATATGATCTCCCGATTTCGCGCAGTTGCAACTACGCAACTGCGCGAAATCGGGAGACCGATATAAACCCAAATTTTTCGCCAATTCCGTTAACACTTGAGTCATATGAGACTTAGCGAGGGGCCGGAGCCGGCCGGACGCCTGGCGTAAAATCGCGCCTTTTTGCCATGTCCCGCTCCATCATCCGCGACATCCTGCGCCTCGGCTGGCCGGTTTTCGTCGCCCAAATCGCGATCATGGCGAACGGCGTCATAGACACCATCATGGCGGGACGCTACAGCACGGTCGATCTGGCGGCGGTCGGCATCGGCTCCTCGATCTATTACTCCATATTCATCGCCCTCATGGGAGTGCTGCTCGCGCTCACGCCCATCGCCTCCCAGCTCTACGGCGCGGGGCGGCATGCCGAGATCGGCGAGGAAGTGCGCCAGGCGGCCTGGCTCGCCGTCGTGCTCGCCGTGGCATGCCTTGTTGCATTGCGTTATCCGGATCCCTTCTTGGCGTTCAGCAGGCTCGAACCGGAGGTCGAAGCCAAGACGCGCGCCTATCTCGAGGCGCTGTCCTGGGGTGTTCCCGGACAACTGCTGTTTCGCGTCTTCTACGGCTTTTCGACCGCCGTATCGCGGCCGCGCGCGGTCATGGCGCTCAATATCATCGGCCTGGCCGTGAAGATTCCCCTCAACTGGGTCTTCATGTACGGCAAGTTCGGCATGCCCGAGCTGGGAGGCGTCGGCTGCGCGGTGGCGAGCAGCATCATGGTCTGGGTCACCTGCGCGCTCGCCTGGCTGTGGTGCCTGCTCGAGTCCGATTACCGCTGCTACGGCGTTTTCGCTCGCTGGTCCTGGCCGCGAACAAAAACCCTCTGGCGCCAGCTTTCGCTGGGATTGCCGATCGGCGTAACCTTTTTCGTCGACGTGACCGGCTTTACCTTCATGGCACTGTTCATAGCGAGGCTCGGCCCAGCCAATTCGGCGGCCCACCAGATTGCCGCCAATTTCGCCGCGCTCCTGTTCATGCTGCCGCTTGCGCTGGGCAACGCTTCGAGCGTGCTGGTAGGCCAGGCGATCGGCTCGCATGACATGCCGCGCGCCCGCTCGACCGGCCTCTGGGGCATAGGGACGGCGCTCGCCATCGCGGTCGTGGTCAGCGCCGCGGTTTTCCTCGCCTCGGAGAGCATCGCCTCGCTCTACAGCGTCGATGCCGGGGTGCGGCAGCTCGCGGGCCGATTGCTTGCACTGGTCGCGGTATACCACCTCGCCGATGCGGTGCAGGCGGTGGCGGTCAACGTGCTGCGCGGCTACAAGCGCGCAGTGGTGCCGATGCTGATCTATGCGGTGGCGCTCTGGGGATTCGGCCTGGGCGGCGGCTACTCGCTGGGGCTCGCCGGAATCGAAGGGTTCACCGCGCCGCTGGGCGCCCCGGGATTCTGGATTGCCTCGACCGCGGCGCTATTTCTCGCCGGAGGGCTGGTGACGCTGTATTTCCTGCGCGTCAGCCGTCAGTGACGCGCCGCGCGGCGCGAGGCGCGCTTGCGCCTTGTAGGGCGGACCTTTCTGTCGGCCGCTTTTCTCACCCTCGTGGGACGCCGCGGTCGCTTCGGTTTTGCCGGACCCCCCGCCTTCTCGCCTGGATGGGTCTTGCGCCGGGAAGTCCGCTTTTTCTTGGAGGGCGCGCGAACCGCAGTCGACACCTTTCTGGCCCGTTTCTGCATCGCTGCCGAGTCTTTCTTGGAGCGCGCGCGCATCGCCGCAGCATAGGCGCTTCGCGCCCAGGGCAGGATGCGTTCGGCCGACTCGAGCATGTCCTCGGGAACCCGAAAAAAACTGTAGGTCGTCCGCCGATGTCCGCGCGTAGAGCTGAACGGCTGCCAGCCCGAGGAAAGGAACTCGCCTCGATTGATTTCGTCCGCCTTGAGATAAAGACCGTTGTCGAAGACCAGAGCGAACAGCAGGCCGTCGAGGTAGACGCCGTGTCCTCCGAACATCGGGCGCTGAACCACCGTGCCGAAGGGGCCCAGCAACTCGACGACTTGATCGATGAAGTGGCTCATGATATTTGGCTCGTTTCTTGTTCTGTGCGCCCGTCCGTCGGCTCAGCCGTTGAAGGTAAGGCGTATGGTACGACGACTCTGCCGTTGGGGCCATCCCGGGATGGCCGCGGATCCGCCCGCTTCAGCCGGCCGCGCTCCCCGCCTATAGCCCGAGCCGCTGCCAGATGATGCTGGTGAGGCCGGCCTGATTCATGGTGTAGAAGTGCAGGCCCGGCGCGCCGGCGCTGAGCAGCCGGTCGCACAGATCGGTCACCACGTCCAGGCCGTAGCTGCGGATCGAAGCGAGATCGTCGCCGAAGCTGGCCAGCTTCTGCCGCAGCCAGCGCGGCATCTCGGCGCCGCAGGCATCGGAAAATCGCGCCAGCTGCACGAAATTTCCTATCGGCATGATGCCCGGCACGATGGGAACCTCGATGCCCAGGGCCTCGCACTCGTCGATGAAGCGGAAATAGCCGTCGGCGTTGTAGAAGTACTGCGTGATCGCGGTATTCGCCCCGGCGTCGATCTTGCGCCTGAGATTCAGCACGTCGTCCTGCGGGCTTCGCGCCTGCGGGTGGAACTCGGGGTAGCAGGCGACGTCGATGCGGAAATGATCGCCGGTCCGCTCGCGGATGAACGCCACCAGCTCGGACGCGTAGCGCAGCTCGCCCGGGCTTGCCGTGCCCGAAGGCACGTCCCCTCGCAGCGCGACGATGTGCCGTATCCCCTTGGAGCGGTACAGCTCGATGGTCGCGGCGATGTCGGCGCGCGAGGATCCCACGCAGGAGATGTGCGGCGCCGCCTCGTAGCCCGCTTCCCGGATTTCCAGAACCGTGCCCAGGGTGCGCTCGCGCGTGGTGCCGCCGGCGCCGTAGGTCACCGAAAAAAAACGCGGCTTGAGCTGCGCGAGCTGGCGCCAGGTGGCGCGCAGCTTTTCGATCCCCTGCTCGGTCCTGGGCGGGAAGAACTCGAAGCTGAAGGCGCGCGGATGCTTTCTCTGGCTTTCCATGCGCCGTCAGTAACGGTACGACTCCGCCTTGTAGGGCCCGTTCCTGGGCACACCGATATAGGCCGCCTGCTCTTCGGTGAGCTCGGTTAGCATGGCGTTCAGCTTCTTCAGCTGCAGCCTCGCCACTTTCTCGTCCAGGTGCTTGGGCAGCACGTAGACGCCGATCGGGTACTTGCCCGAACGCTTCTCGCTCTCGGACCACAGTTCCATCTGCGCCATCACCTGGTTGGCAAAAGACGAGGACATGACATAGGAAGGGTGCCCCATGGCGCAGCCCAGGTTCACCAGCCGCCCGCCGGCGAGCAGGATGATGCGCTTGCCGTCGGGGAAGCTCACGTGGTCGACCTGCGGCTTGATGTTCTCCCACTTGCACTGGTGCAGAGAGGCGACGTCGATCTCGGAATCGAAGTGGCCGATGTTGCACACGATCGCCTGGTCCTTCATGCGCTTCATGTGATCGTATGCGATCACGGCCAAGTTGCCCGTCGCCGTGACGAAGATGTCGGCGAGCTCGGCGGCGTAATCCATGGTCACCACCCGGTAGCCTTCCATCGCCGCCTGCAGCGCGCAGATCGGATCGATTTCGGTCACCCACACCTGCGCCGAGAGCGCGCGCAGCGCCTGCGCGCAGCCCTTGCCCACGTCGCCGTAGCCGCACACCACGGCGACCTTGCCCGCGATCATGACGTCGGTCGCGCGCTTGATGCCGTCCACCAGCGACTCGCGGCAGCCGTAGAGGTTGTCGAATTTGGACTTGGTGACCGAGTCGTTGACGTTGATCGCCGGGAACAACAGCCGCCCCTGCTTGTGCATCTCGTACAGGCGGTGCACGCCGGTGGTGGTCTCCTCGGTCACGCCGCGGATGTTTTTCGCGATGGCCGAATAGCACCCGGGTTTTGCCGACAGGCGCTTCC
>Ga0156021_1023_pt2 | contig 8766 bp, 8 predicted proteins | sample RifCSPlowO2_02_FD_107675 | JGI IMG/M metagenome (GOLD analysis project Ga0156021, IMG submission 107675) | Betaproteobacteria bacterium RIFCSPLOWO2_02_FULL_64_12
GCTGAATCCGCAATATCGCCTGCCCGCCCTGCATGCGCCTGGTGCCATCCAGCGCCTCGAGCCAGACACAGCGCATGGTCCGCTCCATTTCACAACTGCCGTCCGCGCCGACCCCGCCGCAGGGGCCGTTGCGGTGACTTTTCGGGCAGTTCATGGGACAGGCCATGCCGGTCGATGACAGCGTGCAGCGGCCGCACATGTGGCAGTCGAAGAAAAACCCCTTTGCCGCCCGCTCCACGGGCGCGATCAGGCGCTCGACGCGCCTGGCGCCTATCTTCGCGACGCCCGGACGCAACAGCGGAGCGATGGATTGGAACAGTTTGAGCAGGTGTTCCAACGCTCGGGCATGCCTTACCGACCAGACCCTGACCTGTTTCATTGCGATCTCATGTTACGCGAAAGTCGCATCGGCTTGGCGCGGCAAACCGGCCCGAACTTCGCCCCGTGCCGGGGCTATTTCGCGGGAAAAGTGATTTTTCCTCGGTAGACCGCCTGCGTTGCTGGCGGCTTCTTTGGAAGTTCATTATATTTGAGCTATGGGTTGCAACCGGCGATCCAATGGCGGAACGCTGGAAAATTTCGGAGGAGACCATGAGGAATAAAACACTCATTCTGTTCGCCGCAGTATCCCTGGGATTTGCCGTGCCGCCGGCGGCGTGGGGTTTCACCAAGATCACCCGGATCGAACCCGGCGCGCCGAGCGCGACGCTCGACGGCGGCAAGGCGAATGTGAAGTTCACGGTTTCGGGCGAAGCCGAGGAATCCGACATGTGCGGAATTTACGTTTCCTACGGCGACGGCCTCGCTCCGGACACGCGCATCGTCAGCAAGAAGGACGGCATGTTTCCGAGGGTGTTCGAGCACAGCTTCACCCGACCGGGGCAGTACACCGTCACGGTCAAAGGCGAGCGGGTCAAGACCACGTTCGGCTGCAGCGGCGAGGCATCGACCACGGTGAACATCGTCGCCCCGGCTGCGGCGGCGGAAAAGGCGGCCCAGGGGACCAAGGCCGCCAAGGCCGCCAAGGCCGCCAAGGCCGTGGCCGTGGCTGCGGCGACCTGCCCGGAAGCATGGGAACTCGTCTCACGCTCGGTTAACAAGTCCACCGGGGCATTTTCCTGCGCACCGAAAAAACCGGCCAAGCCGATCAATTGTGGACCGGGCCTTGCGTATTTTGAAAAGGGTGGCGTGATCGGTTGCCGAAAAGGCAAGTAAGGCCTAAGCGCTTGAGTGCGTTCAGGAACGCAGCCTGATTTCCGCCGCGGCAGAGACCGCTGCCGGAAGGCGCGCTGCCACTTGTCCACAATTACTGTGGATAAGGTGGGGATATCCGCCCGGGCCGAAAAAAGTTCCCGCGGGAAGCACGGGAATTTCATCGCACCGACTATTTTTTGTGCATGTCGCGGGCTCCTTGCAAGCTCTTCATGCGGCGGTGCAAAAAATGGGGCGGGCGAGCTGGAGCGGGGCGCCGCGCGGCCGTCGCAAGGCCTTCCGGCTGCTCAGCCCTTCGCGCGCAGCAGGCGAAAATCGTCGCGCTCGAGCAGCCACGACGCCCCGAAGCCGAAAACCAGCCCCCAGAACGGCGCGCCGATATTGAACAGGGCGACGTCGGCCACCGTGACGATGAAGGTCACCAACGCGCCCAGCGTAAACCGGTCGCGGAAAGAAACGGTGAACGCCGTCTGCAGCACGCGCAGCATGGCAAGACCCGCGAGCGTGGCGATGAACGAGGGCGGCGTCGCCAGCATCAGGTGCGTGAACACGGGCGAGAGCAGGCCGAACGCGAGAGCGAGAATTCCCACGAGCACGCCCGCGCTGTAGTGCCGGTGACGCTCGCCCGAGCCCGAAATGATGGCGTTGACCGGACCGGTGAGACAGGTGGACACCGTTCCCACCAGCGCCGTCACCATCGATCCGGCGCCGCACGCGACCGTGATCGCATTGATGGGTGCCTTGTGTCCGGCGGCGCTCAGCACCGCGAATCCCTGGCCGTTCTGCACCACGAGCACCGTGATCGCAAGCGGGATCACCAGTTCGACCATCGCCTGCCACGTGAAGTCGGGCACGTACAGGTTGGGTCTAGCCAGGCCGAAATCCGCTCCGCCGGCGGCGTTGAAGCTGCCGAACAGCCCGATCGCGGCTGCGCCCACGAGCAGCGCGCCGATCAGCGGCGGCATGAAGCGCGCGAGCCGCGGCCAGGCGCTGAGCGCGAGAAAAGTCGCCGTCATCGGCGCGGCAATCCAGAAATCGTCCCGGATCGCGAACACCAGGTCGAGGCCGAACCTGAGAAAGACGCCTGCCACCATGCCCATCACGATGGGCATAGGCACCGCTTCCATCGAGCGGCGCACCCAGCCGCTCAGTCCCAGGACGAGCATGAGAAGGCCGGCGGCATGAAACGCGGCGATCACCTGCGGGAAGCTCAGGTGGCCGAGCGCCGGGCCGACCAGCACCGTTCCCGGAATGGTCCAGAAGAAAACGAGCGGCTGCCGGTAAAGCAGGCAGAAGAGGATGCTGATCAGGCCGTTGACGAAAAACGAGCCGAAGATCCAGGAGGAGAGATCCGACTCGGTAAGCCCGCCGCGCGCGCCGACCGCGAGAATGATCGCCACCGGACCCGAAGCGGCGAAAATGAAGGCGACGATCGCGTTGATCGCGTAGACGCCGCCGAATTCGGTGGCGATTCGTCTCGGTCCGGGGATCGGCGCAAGCGGCTTTTCGAGCGGCATGGTAGCGCTCCGTCAGAGGTGCGGGAACCGCGGATTATCGACGAAACTTCGGTGCGCAGGCCAGCGCGTCGGCAGGCCCCTCGGAAAACGAGGGGACGCTCCCCTCGCGCAGGTCTCACCGCGTCAACAACTTCGGGTGCTGCTTCCGCAGCCACGCGAGAACGTCATCGCGCAGCCCAACGGCGAGGTCGTGCATCTCCCGCGCCTCCCGCTCGGAGACAACGCCTGCGGTCTCATAGCCGCCGATATTGCGCTTCTTGCGAAAGCGGTCGAAGCGCTCAACCTTGGCGGCCGGCCAGCCGATAGTCAGTGGAAGGCTTTGACTGGTCCGATAATGATGCTGCTCACGCGCGGCGCGAAAGCCCGATGAAGCGAGCGCGGCGGTCGCTGCCTGGAGTGCCGCGTTGTATGCGATGCTGAGCCGCCAGTCGTCGGCAAGCCCCGCCACCTTGGCGTTGGCAAGATCGCGCTCGACGATTGCGAGCAGCGCTGCGATCTCTTCGGGGCTACTCTTGTGCGCGACGAGCCAGCTATTTTTTTGCCAGCCGCGCAAGCTCACGGTCATCTCCGATCAGGAAGATCTTCTCGCCCTTCAGCACGCTGCGCAGAAAATGGTGTTTGGCGGCGAGTTTCGCGCGAAAGTCCGCGGGCGCATAGACCGACGGGTTAACCTCGCGGCCGATTGATTCCTGCGCTCGCCCCAGCGATTCGGATGCCTCCTCGAATGAAACTTCGCCGATTACCATGACATCCACGTCGCTGGCGCGGCGCTCCTGGCCCTTGGCAACCGAGCCATAGATGAATGCCACCTGAATACGCTCGGCCAGCGGTGCAAGCGCTGCTCGCAGGGCGTCGGCAACGCCGCCTGTCTTCACCACCAGGCCGCGTAATTCCGCATAGATCGGGGATTCCGCATTTGCCTGGAAGTACACTTGCCGGCCGCGCACCGTGCGGCGCACAACGCCCGCGCGCGCGAGGAATTCGAGCTCGCGCTGCACCGTACCGCGCCCAAGTGCCGCAAGTTGAATCAGGTTCTCCTGCAGGTGCGCCTCGTCCGCGCGGCTGTACAGAAGCGACAGCAGCGCCTGACGCGTCTTGCCAAAAAGAGACGGCAACCCGGCAGCGGAGAGAGTTTGGCTACCCACCATGGGTAGCAGAATACCCATAATGGGTAGCACCGTCAAGAACCCTATCTTGGCTCGACCACCGCCGCCAAGAGCTGCGGGAACCGCGGATTATCGAGGAAACTTCGGTGCGCAGGCCAGCGCGCACGTGAAATTCCCGCTCGATACGCTGGCGCTTTATTCCTGCATTGGCGAATCGGGAACCCGGCGCGTGAGAGTGCCAGCCGGCATGAAAAGCCGCCGGCGATCGAATTCGCCAGCGGTCTGGATTGGTGGAGGCGGCGGGAATCGAACCCGCGTCCGCAAGCGCTCTACAGGCAGTTCTACATACTTAGCCTGGCCAACTTGGTTTTGACCCGGTGTCCGCCGGCCCGGCGGGCTGACAACGGGCGAGCCACCTTGGATTTGACGTGCTGCAAAGTGACCCTGCAGCACGCGAGCTCATGTAAATGACTCTGCCGTAGCTTGCGCTACCCGGCCCATGAACCAACCGGAGCAGAGCTCGCCGGTATTAGGCGGCGAGTGCGAAACGTTCGTCGTTCGCAGTTATTGCGTTCCAGATGGATTTACGAGGTCACTGGTCCTCGGTATGCCCTGCGCTGCTTCACTACCCACGTCGAAGCCAGGTCGCCCCCATGTAGCGTGTGGATCGAGGCGTAACGAGAAAAAACCTACAGACAAACCGCCTCGATTCCAGAAGCCGTTGCATTATCCCACATGGGGACGGCCCGGCGCGAATGCAAGGTTCGACCGTTTCATCATCGCGCAGCCGGAGCACCGATCATTCGAGCTTGATTCCGCTTTCTCGAAAGATCCTGGTCCAGCGGTCGGTTTCCTTGCGGAAGAAGGCATCGAATTCCGCGGGCGTGCTGCTCATTGCGGAGATCCCCGATTTTTCGAGCCTTTCGATGATCGCGGGATCGGTGTACATCTTGGCCACTTCGCGCTGGATTTTCTCGATGATCGCCGCCGGCGTGCCCGTCGGCGCGACCAGGCCGGTCCAGGTCGAAATGTCCTCCAGGCTGGGCAGGTTCGCCGCGACGGCCAGCGGCTTCACATCGGGCAGCGCCGGAAGCGGCCGGCTGTTCAGTTTGGCCAGGGCCCGGAATTTGCCGCTTCTGATCAGCGGCAGACTGGGGGCGACGCCGTCGACGATGAAGTCCACGCTCCCGGTCAGCAGCCCTTGCACCACGTCGGCGCTTCCCTTGTAAGGCACGAACACGACGTCGATGCCCGCCAACCTGTTGAACAGGTAGCCCGCCAGGCGCGTCGTGATGATCCCCGCCCCGTAGTTCAGTTTCCCGGGGTTGGCCTTCGCCTTGGCGATCAGTTCCTGCAGCGTTTTCGGACCGTCGGCCCTGACCGTGAGCAGCGACGTGTTGTTCGCCGCCATCGTGATCGGCGCGAAATCCCTGAAGACATCATAGGGAAGGTTGCTGGTCGTGACCGGACCCATGACCAGGGTCGTATCCATCGCCGCGAGCAGCGTGTAGCCGTCGGGTGACGCTTTCGCGACGAGCTGTGTGCCGATCGCCGTGTTGCCTCCGGGACGATTTTCCACCACGACGGGCTGTCCCCAGTTTTCGCTCATCCGCTGCGCGATGACCCGCGCAAGGACGTCGGTCGGTCCGCCCGCCGGGAACGGAACGATTATGCGGACCGGTCTGTTCGGAAAATTCTGCGCGGCCGCCTCCGCAGCCGATTGCGCGCTGGCGCAACCGATCGTCGCCGCGAACGACAAACCGAGGACCAACAATCGAAAAACGGCGTTCATCTTTTCCCTTCCTTTGTCAAATCCTCGCTAGAACCCGTATAGCGCCTGCGGGTTCTGGACCAGAATCCGCAAGCGCGCGTCCTCGTCCGGAACCCATTCGAGCAGGTAGTCCAGCAGGTCGGTCGTATTGGGCATTTTCCTCTTGAAATTCACGTGTGGCCAATCGGTGCCCCAGATCAGGCGATCGGACTTCGTGGCGACCAGTTGACGGGCAAAAGGGCCGAGGTCCCGGTACGGAGGCGCCTCGGTCGAAATGCGATAGCCGGCCGAGAGCTTCACCCAGCAGTTTCCCGCTCGCACGAGCTCGCAGAGGAGCTGAAAATCCGGTTGGCCGGTTCCTTCCTCCGCCGACAGGTTCGCCAAATGCGCGATGACCAGGGGAACCGGGAGCGTGGTCAGCATCGATTCGGCCCGAACCAGCACCGGCGTGCCGGGTAAGCGCCGCACGTGAATTTCGACATGCCATCCGAGCGGCGTCAGCCGGTCGGCGAAGCGCAGAATCGCGTCAAACGGCCGCGCCTTGGCGTGGTCGCCGACCGCGAAGCGCGCGCCGCGCGCGCCGGCATCGTGAAGGCGCCTCAGTTCAGCGTCGGAGACATCGAACGGCAACGAAACCACGGCGCGGGCAGGTCGACCGAGTTCGGCCAGGGCGTCGAGCTGGCGGCGGTTGTCGAAGCCGTAGCCGCTCGGCTGCACCAAAACCAGGCGTTCGATCCCAAGTACGTCGTGCAAGTGCCGGCAAGCCGCGGGTAACGCCTCGGGCACCGCGAAGTCGCTCGCGGGCGAAGCAGGATAGTTTTCCCGCGGCCCGTAGACATGCAAATGGCAGTCGGTTGCGCCCGGCGGGCATTTCAGCTTCGGCGCGCGCGGACGAGGGTCGGGAGGCTGGCAAAGTTCAGGCATCTGGCGTCTGGCTCGCCGAGATCAAACGGCGGCCTTGGCGCCGAACCGCTCGCGCCACCGCGGCAGCACCTCCGTATTGAAAACGTTGTCCGGAACTTCGCCTTCCAGCACCTTGAGTACCGAGCGCGTGGCCCAGAGCATTCCTGGATAAAGGCCGCTGCGCGCGTTGGAGGAGACCATGTGCGGCGAGAGCAGCACCTTGTGCCCGAGCGTGAGCAGCGCGGAGTCCCTGGCGAGGGGCTCGTCCTCGAACACATCCAGCGCCGCCGCCGCCAACTTGCCCTCGTTCAAAGCCGCGGCCAACGCCGCTTCATCCACGGCCTGGCCGCGCGAGGTGTTGATGAACACGGCCGACGGCTTCATCAGCGCGAATTCCTTGGCACCGATGAAGCGCCGCGTTTCCCTGGTCAGGGTCACGTGCACCGAAACCACATCGGATTCCTTGAATATCGTCGCCAGGTCGACCGGCCGGCAGTTGTGCAGGAGGAAGCGCGACGGTTCGATATGGGGATCGCAGGCAAGCAGCCGCACGCGCCACGGCGCAAGCAGGTCGGCGAGCCGGCGGCCGATGCGCCCGAGCCCGACGATGCCTACGGTGAGCCCGGGGTAGTCGTCGCTCAAACGGCGTCCGAGGTAGGTGCCGTGCAGACTGGAACTGCGCCAATTGCCGGCCTTCATGGCCTCGTCGCGTTCGCGCACCTTCTTCAGAAGCGCGAGCATCATCGCCATGGTGCCTTCGGCGACTCCGCCCCAATTGGATTCCGTGGGGGCATGGGTCACCATGACGCCCAGCTCGGTGGCGGCGTCCACGTCGACGTCGTCGACGCCGACGGTGTACTTGGCGACAATGCGAAGATTCGGACCGGCGCTTTCCATGATCTTGCGTGTGATGGGACTGGAACGAATCGAAGTGCCCATCAGGGCGACGGCGCCCGCGCCCATCTTGCACATCTGTTCCTCGTTGTTGCCCTTCGGAGTGTGCCAGGAGGCATCGCCGAGCACCAGGCTGCATCCGGCGGCCTCGAGCTGGCGGTGGGATTCGCCGGATTGGTCGATCGGCGCAAAGATGAAAATCTTTCGGTTTTGCGACATTTCCTTTCTGCTCCTCCTTCTGTATTGCCGTCAATCAAGTCCGCCAAGAGAATCTAACGAGACGCCGATTCGAGGTAAAGCCGGGCGCGGGTTTCTATTGACCGGGATCATGCGCCGTTGGCGCCGGGAGCGGTCAATCGCCCGTAACCCGGCGAATCATACGCGGGTCGCGCTTGGCAGGCCTGCCTTTGGCGTCGCGGTAGAGAGCAAACCCGACCCGGCGGCGTGAACACGTCCTGCCGGTGCGTCGCCGGCGCGAGAAGTTCGAAGCGCGCCATAATGCCTAAGCTGGCAAAGCCGAAACCAAAGAGGTTGGTTTTGCATTTTTTTCTCTCTCATGTTTTCACGCAGTTGCAACTTCGCAACTGCGTGAAAACACGAGACATATACAAAACCGAATTCTTCGCCGGAATCGTCAACAGTTAACTCCTAGCGCCTAAAGCGCCCCTGCAGAACAGACTCTACACTTACAACTCTTTGCCCATGCGCGGGCGTCCACAGGGCGCAGGCCGGAAATCCCATGAGAAGTCGGTTCAAGGAACGGATCTTTTACGGCTGGTGGATAGTCGCCGCCGCCTTCGGCTTGCAGTTCATTCAGTCGGGGCTGCTGCAGCAGTCCTTCGGCGCCTACGTCGCCGTGCTGCGCGACGAGCTCGGCTGGAGCAAGACGGCGCTCTCGGGCGCCGCCGTGATCCAGCAGGTCGAAGGCGCCCTGCTCGGGCCCATCCAGGGATGGTTCGTCGATCGCTTCGGACCGCGGGGAATCGTCCGCGCGGGCATCGTCATCTTCGGCAGCGGTTTCATACTCCTCAGCCAGGTCGATTCGCTCGCGGGCTTCTACGGCGCCTTCGTCGTGCTGGCGCTGGGCTCGGGGCTGTGCGGCTTTTTCCCCCTCTCGGTGTCGCTCATCAACTGGTTCGAGCGCAAGCGCGCGCGCGCGCTGTCGACGATGGCGCTGGGCTTCGCCCTGGGCGGACTGGCGGTGCCGGTGGTCGCCTGGTCGCTGCAGACCTTCGGCTGGCGCGCGACCGCTCTCGCCTCGGGCGCGCTGATCATGATCGCGGGCCTGCCGCTCGCCGTGGTCATCCGCCGCCGGCCCGAGGATCACGGCGAAGTCGTCGACGGCGTGCGCGCCGCGGTCGCC